>Ga0182030_10008632_pt1 | contig 21037 bp, 21 predicted proteins | sample 812S3MmetaG_FD_121299 | JGI IMG/M metagenome (GOLD analysis project Ga0182030, IMG submission 121299) | Permafrost microbial communities from Stordalen Mire, Sweden - 812S3M metaG (Illumina Assembly) | ecosystem: Environmental > Terrestrial > Soil > Wetlands > Permafrost | place: Sweden...
CTCGAGCGTGACGACCTCGCTGGCCGCCGCGATCAGCTCGGCGACCGAGCAGACCATGTCCGCGGTGGACTCGTCCTGCTGCAGCTCGCCGTTCACCCACAGGCGCAGCCGCAGGTCCTGCGGGTCGGGGATCTGGAACGCCGGGGTGATACCCGGCCCGAGTGGCAGCGAGCCTTCCATGGACTTGGCCGCGAACCAGTCGTAGCTGAACGCGTCAGCCGGGACGATGTCGCGTTTGTGATAGCCACGGGCGGTCACGTCGTTGGACACGCAGTAGCCGGCCACGTGAGCCAGTGCCCGTTCCGCCGAAATGTTCTTGCCCTTGATCCCGATGACGACGGCCAGTTCGGCTTCCCAGTCGTACCGGGCGCCGGCCGGGTCCCGGATCACGATCGGGTCCCGGGGGCCTATCACCGAGGTGGTGGGGGCCTTGAGGAAGAAGAACGGGCGCCAGCCCTGCTCCGGGACCTCGCCGCCCATTTCCCGCATGTGTTTGCGGTAGTTGACCCCGGCGCAGATCACCTTGCGCGGCCACCGCACCGGCGGCAGCAGCGCGTCGTAGTCGACAGCGGGCGCGGCATCGAGGTCTGCCGCGGACAAGTCGCGCAGGACGGCTTCGGCGGCGGGCCAGTCCTCGAGGAGCTCGAGCGGGCTGGCCCAGCGCTTGAGGTCGGCCGGCACGACAAGCGTGCCGTCTTCGCGCAGCACCCCGAAACCCGCGGTCCCGCCGGTTTTGGGGTCGGTGTAGCTGGCCAGCGACCAGGTCACGAGGGCTCCTCGTCAGAGGCGGGCACACCGGACACCTGATCGTGCACGGAGGCGATGTCGAGCTCGCCCCAGCCGTCGGCGAAGGCCTTGTCGAAGACTTCCTTGGCGGCGGCGAACACCGGCGCGGACAAGCCGGCCTGGGCGGCGTGAGCCTCGATCTGGTCCAGGATGGGCCGCAGGGTGCTGATGGGGCCGGGGGCCGGAGACCACCGGCGTTCGGCCATCAGGGGGCCGCGCTGTCTGAAGATAGCGGAGCTGGCGATGGAATTATCCAGCGTCCGCTGGACGAGTCCGAGGTCCAGGCCGCTGAGCCGGGCCAGCGCTATCGCTTCGGCGGCCGCGACGGTGTGCACGGCGAGGAGCAGGTTGGCAATGTACTTCATCCGGGCGCCGGTGCCGAACGCGCCGGTGTAGACCCACGGCCCCGAGATGGCGTCCAGCACCGCGCTGACGTCGGCGACGCGGGCCGCCTCGCCGGAGGCGAACGTGGTGGCCAGCCGGGGCGCGACCATGCCCGGGCTGCCGCTGATCGGGCAGTCGAGCAGGTCACCGCCGCTGGCCCGTACCTTGTCACGGAGGCCGGCCTTGCGGTCCACGTCGATGGTGCTCATCTCGATGTGGATGGTGCCTGGTCGTAGCGCGGACAGAGTGCCGGACGGGCCGCAGATGATCTCCTCGACGTCGTCGGCGCCGGGCACGATCGACAGGAGCACGTCGGCGCCGGCCGCGACCTCGGCGGCGCTGCTGGCCACGGTGCCGCCGGCTTGCTCGAGTTCGGGTGAGCGCCCGCTGCGGCGGTAGCCGGTGACGGTGAACCTTGCCTCGATCAGGTTCCGGGCGATCGGCAGGCCCATCTTGCCGAGGCCGATCACGCCGACCCTGGTCACGCCGACTCGGGCCATCGCTGCCTCCTTGCGCGCTCCGTTGCCGCGGTAGCTAAACTGTATGCAGTTTTGGGATTAGGATCAAGACTCTCCTTATGAAAAACTGTATGCAGTTGTAGCTGTGATGCTTCGCGGACTGTATGCAGTCGATGTGGAAGGATGTTAGCCATGCCTCGTGTCGTGCAGATTCCTGACATCCGCAAGGTCGATCTGCCCGAAGCCCGGCAGGCCATTCCGCACGTCCACGCCTACCTGCGCGAATGCATCCTTGACGGGACGCTGCGCCCGGGCACCAAGCTGTCCCAGGTGAGCCTGGCCGCCCAGCTCGGGATCAGCCGCACCCCGCTGCGGGAGGTGCTGCGGATGCTGCAGGAAGAGGGCCTGGTCGAGATCGAGCCGAACCAGCGGACCCGGGTCGCGGGCCTGGATCCGGCCGAGCTCGACGACGTCTACGCGAGTCGGATCCTGCTGGAGACGCTGGCCCTGTCGATGACCATCGGGCACTTCGGGGCCAAGGCGCGCGCCGAGGCCAAGCGGCTGCTGACCGCGATGCGGCGGGCGGCCAAGACCGGGGACTTCGACGCCTGGTTCGCCGCGCACACCGACTACCACCGGGTCTGCACCGCGGCCGCGGGCGAGGCCATGCAGCGGCAGCTGCGCGCCTTCGCCGACCGGACCACCCGCTACATCCGCATCTACCAGCTGTCCGAGCCGAACAGCTGGCAGGCGGCCGGCGACGTCGAGCATGCCTCGATCCTGGAGGCGCTGATCGCGGGCGAGGAGCAGGACGCGCTCACCCAGATGGCGCACCACCTGGCCCGCACGGCGCTGCGGGTGCTGACCGACTGCGCGCCGGACTACGAGCCGCTCGCGGTGCCGCACGCGGTGGCGCTCATCGACCGCCATCCGCCCGCGGCGCTGCGCCTGACCGGGGCAAGCTGACCTGAGGGGTCCCGTCCGCATCGCGTTGGCCGCCGCCGCCGTGGCGATGGCGGTAGCCGCGTGTTCTGGGCCGGCCACGTCCGCGGGCCGTCATGTTCCGGCCACCTACTATCTGGCCCTCGGGGACTCACTCGCCCAGGGAGTGCAGCCCGACGCGGCGGGAGTCAGCGTCGAGACCCAGCAGGGCTATCCCGATCAGCTCTACGCGGCGCTGCGCCCTGCTCATCCCGGGCTGCGGCTGGTCAAGCTCGGCTGTCCGGGCGAGACGACCAGCACGATGATCGACGGCGGGATCTGCCACTACCCGGGCGGTTCCCAGCTGGCCGCCGCCGTCGCGTTCCTGCGCGCCCACCGGGGCCACGTGTTCCTGGTCACCATCGACATCGGTGCCAACGACCTGGAGGACTGCGGCAATCAGCCGAATATCCTCAAAGTACTCTCGTGTTTCGTCACCGACGTGCCGGGAGCCGTCAGCCGCCTGGCCACGATCATGGCGCGCCTTCGGGCGACGGCCGGTCCGGGTGTCCGGATAGCCGGGATGAGCTACTACCTGCCCGCGCTGGCGCAATGGCGCGACGGCTCGTCTGGTCAGGCCATCGCCAAGCTCAGCGAACGGCTGGAGGCCGGCTACAACGACCTGCTCGAGCGTGTCTACGCCAACCACGACGCCACGGTCGCGAACGTGTTCGGCGCCTTTGATAGCGGGGACTTCTCCGACCAGGTGAGGCTGCCGGGGATCGGTACGGTGCCGCGAAATGTCGCCCTGCTCTGCCGGTGGACCTGGGAGTGCGCGGCCCCGCCCCGCGGGCCGAACCAGCACGCCAACACGGCCGGGTACGGGGTCATCGCCCGGGCGTTCCAGCAGGCGGCCGGTCTGGGCTAAGGCTGGTCTGGCCTAAAGCTAGTCGGCACTGAGGAAGGGCTGCACGACGGCCAGGAAGTCGGCGGTCTTCTCGATCATGGTCCAGTGCCCGCAGCCGGAGATGACGTGCAGGCGGGCGTCCGGGAGCAGGTCGATGAGCTGGGCGGATGACACGCGCCAGGGGACCACGCGGTCGTCGCGGCCGTGCACCAGCAGGACCGGGGCGCTGATGGCGGATAGTTCGGCACCGGACAGGGCCAGGTCGTCGGCCCAGCGCTGGCGGGGCTCGGGGAACATCGCGGCCCAGGAGTCGCGGACCTTGGGACTGAGGCTGGCTTGGTAACGCATCTCGACGAGCTCATCGGTGATGAGCCTGCGGTCGTGCGCGAACAGGCCGATCACCTCGCGCATCTGCTCGGTGCCCGGGGTGTAGCCCCAGACCGTGTTCAGGCCGGGCGGCAGCGCCATCGCCACGCCCATCGACCCCATCAGCACAATACGGCGGACCGCGTCCGGCCGGGCTTTGGCGATCGCGAGGGCAATGGCGCCGCCCATCGAGTTGCCGATGATGTCGACCGTGCCCACGCCGAGCGTGTCGAGCAGGGCTAGCGCGTGCTCGGTCCAGGCGGCCCGGCCGTAGGTGCGCGGCTCACCGGTGGCGGTGCCGCCGAAGCCGAGCTGGTCGGGCGCGAGCACCCGGCGGTCCTCGCTCAGCGCGGGGATCACCGGGCGCCAGTTCGCGGTGGCCGTGACCCCGGGACCTGACCCGTGCAGGAGCAGCACCGGCAGGTGGTTGGCGTCTTGATTTTCCGGTCCTCTTGGGGCGACGTCGATCAGCGTGGTGGAGACGCCGGCCACGTCCAGGTTTTTGGTTTCCGCGGTCATGAGGCGGTTACCTCAGCGGGACGCACCTGGGGCTGGGTGATGGGACGGGTGGTGGGGCCGAGCCACATGTCGATCGAGCCGGGCTCGGCGGGGTCGAAGGTGCGGGGCACCCAAGCCGCCTCGTCGGTGATCTGGCGCACCCCGAAGGAGTACTCGTAGGTGAATCCCTCCGCGCCGAGGAAATACAGGAAGATCGCGCCGGACTGCGGGTGCCGGCCCGGGCCCATCTCGATCTCGACATCGCGGGAGACCAGGAAGTGCCAGTTCCTGAACACGTCATCGATGGTCTCGACCTGGAAGTTCATGTGACACAGGCCCGGCTCGTCGCCGCGGAAGACGGCGAGCTTGTGGTGCACCGGATCGATGCGCATCAGGCAGGCGGCGTCGCCCAGCCAGTCCGACACCCGGGCGTTGAAGCGCGTGCTCCAGAACCGGTGAGCCTCGTGCACGTCGGGCGCGTCCAGGCACAGGTGGCCGAACTCGGTGATCCCGGCGCCGCGGCTGAAGGTCACCGGCCTGGAGATGGTCTCCTGCTGGTTCACCAGCTCCAGTCGGTTGCCGAACGGATCGTCAAAGGCGATGAACTCGCGCACCCGTCGGGACCTGGCTTCGGCGGGCGATCCGCGCCGCACGGTGATGCCGGAGCGCTCGAGTTCGGTCTCGGCGGCGTCCAGGGCATCGGCATTGGCCACGGTGAAGCCCGAGGAGATCACCCCCGATGGTCCCTCGACCAGTGCCAGGCAGTGGTGCCGGTGGTCGGCGCGCAGATGGGAGACACCCACTTCGGTGGGCGTCACCAGCTCAAGGCCGACGATGCCGGTGGCGAAACGGGTGGCGGCGTCCAGGTCCGCGACGCCGGACCTGACGTAGGCGATATCGGTCAGCGTGATCATTCGGTTCGGTCTCCCGGCTCCCGGCTCCCCGCTCCCGGCTCAGGCGTAGACGGGAGTGACGTCGATGTAGATCTGCCAGTCGCGCACGAGGTCGCCGTCGAAGACCAGGATGTCGGCGTTCGGCACGGTGACCGACTTGCCGTCCTTGCGCAGGTACTCCACGTCGATCTTGGCGATCGACGTGTCGCCGGACTCGTACACGTTCAGGATGTGATGGGTGAGGCCGTCGATCGTGGAGAAGAAGCCCGTGACGGCATCCTTCACGGCGGCTCGCCCGGTGACGGGTTCGGCGTTCCCGAAGCGGAACGTCACGTCCGGCGTGAGGTGGGCGACGAACTTGTCGGGGTCGAACGCGTCGATGTCGGCGAAGATCGGAGCTACGTCCCGGCTCACGATGGCACTCCTTCGTTGGGGGTGGTTTCGTTGGGATGGTTTAGCTGGCGCGGTCTAAACTGCATACAGTTTAGACATGGACCTGGCCATCTGGGAAGGGGAACATAACGGTGATTCCGGCAGAGCTGCGACATGAGGTCGCCGAGGCCGCCAGCGTGCTTTCCCGCCTGGGGCTGGTCACCGCTTACGGGCACGTGTCCGCCCGCTCGGGTGCGTCGATGCTGATCACACCCGCCGCTGACCTGGCCCTGGTGACCGAGTCGAGCGTGCTCGAGGTGCCGCTTTCCGCTTCTTCGCTGCCCGCGGGCGCTCCGGCGGAGGCGTGGGCGCACCTGGCCCTGTACCGCGCCCGGCCGGACGCCGACGCGATCGCCCGCGCTCAGCCCGCCAGCGCGTTCGCGGCGGCGGCGACCGCCACCTCACTCGTCCCGCTGCACGGCCAGGCGGCGTGGCTCGGCGAATCGGTGCCCGTGCACGATGGCGCCGTCCTGCTCAGGTCGCTCAAGCTGGCCGAAAGCGCGGCCCGCAGCCTGCCGGCCGGCGAGGCGCTGCTGCTGCGCGGCAACGGCGCCCTGACCCTGGGGGCGACGCCGGGCATCGCGGTGGCCCGGATGTGGCTGCTCTCGGCCGCCTGCGACGTCTACCTCGCGGCTACCGCCGCCGCCGGGTCCGGCCGGGTCACGCCGCTTTCCGCCGGGGAGGTGGCCTCATGGCGCGCCGTCCGGGACGAACTGCTCCCCCGGCTCTGGCAGCACCTGCGCCGCGGCCACCACCCCGGGGCGGCCGCTGTGCCCGGCTTTCCCGGTCTTCCCGCGCGCGAGGAAGAGGGCTAGGGCCAGCCCGGCGACCATCGGCGTCCACCATGCCCACGGGTTGCGCCACTGGATCTGGGAGAAGAACGTAAGCACGACGACGGCGCATCCGGTCGGGAAAAGGCGTGACCAGTACCTCGAGGCGGCGGGGAGCGCCACCGCCAGCGGCGGCCACAGGTAGTACGCCACCATCACCGGCTCGAACACCGAGCGCAGCGCCAGCGCGACCGCGATCCACCACAGCAGCCCGGCCAGGGCCTGCTGGCTCCACTCCCCCGCCGGGGCTGCCGGGGCCGGCCGGGCCGCCCGCCATCGGCGCCCGGCGGCGAGCGCGCAGCCGCAGGCCGCCAGGATGGCCAGGATCCGGGCAGGCCCGGCGGCCACCTGACCGCCGGGCAGGTGCGGAGCGAGGTAGATCCACGGGGTCGGGTGATCGATCCGGGGCGAATTGGGCTGGCTGGTGACGGCGTGGATGGCCGCCGTCCAGTTGGCCGCGGCCGCGGCGGCCAGCAGCAGGACGCCGGGAGCGGCCGTCCGGGCCAGGAAACCAGGCCACCGCCGTGGCTCGGCGGCGACGAGCAGGACGGGCAGCGCGAGCAGGACGAGCGGCTGGACCGCCACCGCCGCCCCGGCGAGCCAGGCGGACCGGCTGGTTCTGCCATCGGCCAGCGCCAGGATGGCGTACAGCAGCAGGCCGGTCGCCACGGCGTCTTCCGGGTGGCCCCACCGGATGGTGACGCTCCACAGGGCGGTCGCACCCGCGGCGGCGAGCAGGAAGCGTTTGGGCCGGGTCGCGCCGAGGCGTTGGGCGATGGCGTCGGCGGCGAACAGCGCCACCGCCGAGACGGCGGTCTCGTAGGAGCCGGCCAGCAGCCACAGGCCGGGATGGGCGCCGTGCGCCTGCGGCAGTCCCAGGTGCAGCCCGGCCAGGTCGATCACCGCGACGACCGGGATCAAGATGATGGCCGCGCCGGGAAGAGAGACCAGTTGGGTGGGCGGGGTGTACAGGCCGCTCAGGTCCAGGTGAATCAGCCGCTGGGCCGCGATCATCGTTCCCCACAGGTCATCGGGCAGCGCCCAGGCCGTCTTCCCGTAAAAGCGGGGTCCCCAGATCGTGCCCGCCATCCCGGCGATGATCAGGCCGACCGTGGCGAGCAGCGGAAACAGTCTCCTGAGCGGCCACGGCGGTCTCGGCCCAGCGACCGGGGGGCCCGCGACGTGGTCGGCGTTCACGCGTCGCGCCACCGAAGGGCCAGGCTGTCCGGCGGGCACGGCCTGACTCATGCATCCCTCCGGCGGAGCAGGACAACGGCCAGGCTCAGGGCGAGCGCGGCGTACCCGCACAGTACGGCGAAGCCGGCCCACGGCGCCAATGTGGAGGCTAGGCGTCGCGGAGGCGGAGGAGTGTGCCGCCGAGCAGGAGGCTGCCCGCAGCCCAGGCGGCCATGACGCCGAGGCCTTGCCAGGGGGTAAGCGGCAGGGACTTCAGGCCGGTGGTGGAGATGACGTCCAGGCCAGCGATCATCGGGGCGATCTGCTCCAGGTGACGGTGCCAGGTTGTGTTCGTGACCACCAGGAGCAGGATCGGGAACAGGTAGAGCAGCCCGAGGACCACCCCGATGGCCACGGCGGACTCGCGGACCGCCGTGGCCACGCCGACGCTCAGCAGCGCGATCAGCAGGAGATACAGCACCGCGCCGCAGGCGGCCCGCAGCAGGGTGGAGTTCCCGAGGGAGTACGCGGCGAAGCCGTTGACGGGGGTGAACCCGTGGCCGGGCAGGACGAGCCGCCCGGCCAGTACGCAGCCGAGCGCCGAGACCGCGCCGACCGCGAGCACCAGCCCCAGGACCACCACCGCCTTGGACGACAGCACCACCAGCCGACGGGGCATCGCGGCGAATGTCACCCGGATCATCCCGGTGGCGTACTCCCCGGTGACCGTCAGCACGGCGAGGATCGCGACGACGGCCTGGCCGGCCTCGATGCCGAGCAGCGACTGCTTGACCGGATCGGAGATGCAGCCGCCGACGGCCGGGCAGTGCTGCGCGGCGATGGCTGCGTAGCTCACCCCGACGGTGACGGCGATGATGCTGAGGATCAGCCACGCCTGGCCGGGCAGGGTACGCCATTTGGTCCACTCGGCGTGCAGTGCGACGACCATTACGCATCTCTCCGGTTCATCACGTAGATCGCCAGGCCGAGCGCCGCGGCGGCCCACAGGCACAGCACCAGGAAGCCGGCCCACGGGGCCAGCGGGTAGAAGCCGTTGGCGGGCGTGTAATTCCCCGGCACGAACGAGTAGGCCGGGATCGACTGCTGGACCGCGTACGCCGCCGCCGGGGTGAGCCGCAGGAGCCAGTCCGCGACGCTGATCGGCAGGGTTCCTCCTCTGGTTAGCAGCCACTCCAGGACGAAGATCACGATGCCGAGCACCACCACCACGGCGGTGCGGCGCAGCAGCGCGCCAAGGGCGAGGATCAGCACCGCGGCGACGGCGAACACCGCCGCCGTGCCGGCCACGATCCGGACCAGCGTCAGCTTCGGGACCGGGAGGATCGGGACGCCCCCGGAATGGAGCATGTGCAGGCCGACGACCAGCGCCAGGATGGTTCCGATCAGCGCCGCCACGAAGGTGACCGCCGCGATCACGATGGCCTTGGCCGCGAGCACCCTGCCCCGGTTCGGCGACGCGGCGAAGGTGACCCGGATGAGGCCGCGACGGTATTCAGAGGTCATGAACATGGTGGCGACCACGATGAGCGCGATCAGCCCGACAAAGTCACCGACGAGGTCGAGATCGACCGACTGCCCGGGGCCGCCGCCGCCGGGCGCGGCCATGCCGATGTCGGGCGCGGCATCCCCGGCTCCCTGCACGGTGAAGGTGCCGCCGGACTGCGTCCACGCGTCAACTCCGGTATCTACCGGCGCATTCACGCTGTCGCCGCCGATGGCGACGCCGTTCCAGGACCGGCTAACGCCGGAGAGATCGACCCGGTCGAATACCCCGGTCGCCTGGCTGGGTGCTACGAATCCGCTGTGCGCTGAGGTGGCCTTGACGTACGGGGGTGATGCCGCGAGCATGCCGATCTGCGCCGTCGAACCCAGCCCGGTCAGCGTCGCCGAGCCGACCAGCGACCAGCGCACCCCGTTAGCAGAGGAGTACCCGGTGATCGTGTCGCCGGACCTGGTCAACCGGAGCCAGACGGGGGCCTTAACGGAACTGGGACCTCCCGTTACGTCGTGAATGAAGTTGTACTGGAAGTGAACCCCGTGACTACCGGTCAGCATGATCGCGGCGTACGGGGACCCCTGGGTGGTGTTTTCCTTGATGATGAGGCCGGCCTTGGCCCACGGCTGCAGGCCGGAACTCCACCCGGCGGTGCCGGTGGTCGTGTTGAGGCCGGCCGCCGCGTAGAGCCCGGTCATGGAGGTCAGCCGGACGGTCAGCGAGCCGTTCCCGGTCAGCGGCTGGTGCACGAAGTAGAAGTCGTCCTCGACCGCCTCCCCGTTCGGCCCGATCGGAGGACCGGGACAGGCGCTCGTGACCGACTTTCCGTTCGCCCCCGTCTCGCTTACGGCGCAGCCGCTGCGGGAAAGGAACGCGAACCCGGCCGGCAGCAGGGCGGCGAGGAGCAGGCCGATGAGCCAGCCGCGCATGGTGCGGATCTTCGTCCACTCGGCGCGGACAGTCTGGCCGAAGCTGTCCCGGCCGTCGGCGACTCCAGACCGGTACGTCAGCATGGTCATGACAGGTCTCCTGCGCTGAATTCCACCGAGTCCCTGGTCAGCTCCATGTACGCCTCTTCGAGGCTGGCCCGGTGAGCGGACACCTCGGAGAACGGGATGTGCGCGCCGTTGAGCAGCTCGATCACCCGGGACGACGGCATCCCGGTCACCGTGAGCGTGTCCGGGCCGGTGATGGCGATGGTGGCCCCCGCCTGCGCCAGCGTCGTCATGGCCTCGCTCCGCGCCGTCGTGCGCAGCATCACCATCCCGTTGGATGCCGACGCGATGAGCGACGCGACGGAGGTGTCGGCGATCACCTTGCCGCGGCCGACGACGACCAGGTGGTCCGCGGTGTCCTCCACTTCGCTCATCAGGTGGCTGGAGACCAGGATGGCGCGGCCCTGCGCGGCGAGCCCCCGCAGGTAGCCGCGCATCCAGATAATTCCCTCGGGGTCCATGCCGTTGAACGGCTCGTCCATCATCAGGACAGCAGGGTCGCCGAGCATCGCGGCGGCGATGCCCAGGCGCTGCCGCATGCCGAGGGAGTAGCCGCCGGCTTTGCGCCGGATGACGTCGCGCAGTCCGGAGTCGTCGACGACCTGGTCGACGCGCTTCGCGCTGAGCCCCTGAGAGTGCGCCAGCCAGAGCAGGTGGTTGCGCGCCTTACGGCCCGGCTGCAGGGCGCCCGCGTCGAGGAGTGCGCCCACCTGCCGAAGCGGGTGCTTGAGCTGGTGATACGGGCGGCCGTTGACCAGGGCCGCGCCCTGGTCGGGGGCGTCGAGGCCGAGGATGACGCGCATCGTGGTGGATTTGCCCGCACCGTTCGGGCCGACAAAACCGGTGACCTGCCCGGGATTGACGGTGAAGGTCATCCCGTCCAGCGCGAGCGCCGGGCCGAACCGCTTGCGAAGTCCGGAGACTTCGATGGTTGCTTCCATGGTGGTTCACGCTACGGAGTGGCGTAGGCCGGTGTCGTCCCGCTGGGGAGGGGTCTTCGGTGTCCCTCCCGTGGGGGACGCGTTCACCCCCGGCCTGCGACGATACTTGGTGACGTGAAGCAAGGTGTCCTGGCCGGAGCGGTGCTGACCGCCGCCGCGGTGGCGGAATCGGTGGCCCGTGCGGTCTGGGCACCCCGCACTGTCGGACACAACCTGCTGACCGAGAGCTTTAACAGCACCGTACCGGTCGGCGCGCACCCGGGCGCGCACGTCGGTTCTGTCATCGTCCATGCGGCGTCGGCGAGCTCCGCTCCGGTGCTGGGGCTGCTGTTCCTGGTGGCCGTGTTTACCACGGTTCCGTTGGTGTTTATGGGTCCGACTGCATCCGCCGTGACCATCGTGATCGCCGTGATCGCATCCCTGCTCCTGTTCCACTTCGTCACCGCCGCCGGGATGATCGCGCTGCTGGTCGCCCTCTACCGGTTGCCCCGGTTCGCGGCTCCGGTGCTCGGCGCGCCGTTCCTGGTGCTGGCCCTGACCTGGCGCGCCGCCAATCCGTACTCGATCCTGCTCGCCGCCCTCGCTCCGGCGGCGGGTTTCGCCGGGGTCGCCCTCCGCGAACGCCGGGCGGCGGTCTCCCAGGTCACCGCGCAGGAGGACTTCACCGGCAGCCTGCTGGAGCACACCGCGCGCGGCGAGCGGGCCCGGATCGCCCGCGAGCTGCACGACGTGGTGGCGCACCATATTTCGATGGTCGCGGTGCAGGCGGAATCCGCCCGGCTCACCACGCCGGGGATGCCGGCCGCGGGGGCTGCCCGCTTGCGGGACATCGGGGACACGGCGCGGGCCGCGCTGACCGAAATGCGGCGCTTGCTCGGCGTGCTGCGCGAGGACGCCGCGGCCGAGGTCGCGGACCGGCGTCCCCCGCCCGGCCTGGCGGAGCTGACCGCGCTGCTCGACGAATCGCGCTCAGCGTCAGGCGGCGGGGTGCGGTTGATTGTCAGCGGTTTTATCGCGCCGCTGGACCCCGGCGTCGAGCTGGCGGCCTACCGGATCGTGCAGGAAGCGCTGACCAACGCCCGGCGGCACGCGCCCGGCGCGGCGGTCGACGTGGAACTCCGCTACACCGACGACGCGGTGTGGCTCCGGATCCGCGACAATGGCCCGGGTCCGTCCGTCGCCGCGGCCGGGCACGGGCTGCTCGGCATGCGGGAGCGCGCCGTCGCGGCGGGCGGGTCGCTGCGCTGCGGCGCCGCTGCGGGCGGTGGGTTCCTGATCGAGGCGACCCTGCCGGGAAAGGCGATTGCGGCGGAGGCCACGGGCGGCCACGGGCGGCCCGGCATGGGTGAGCGGGCCGCCGCACCTGGCGCTGGCGCCGCACCTGGCGGCGGGTTCCTGATCGAGGCCACCCTGCCCGCCAAGGCGGAGGCGGGTTGATGAGCGCTGCAGCCGGGGCCGTTCGGATTATTGTTGCCGATGACCATCATGTGGTGCGCACCGGTTTCGCCGACCTCCTTGACACCCAGCCGGATTTCACGGTGGTGGGCACGGCCTGCGACGGGGCCGAGGCGGTGCGGATCTGCCGCGAGCTCTCCCCCGACGTTGTCCTGATGGACGTGCGGATGCCGGTCATGGACGGCATCGAAGCCACCCGGCAGCTGGCCGGGCCCGGGCCGAGCGGGCCGCGGATCCTGATCCTGACCACCTTCGACCTCGACCACTACGTCTACGACGCGCTGTGCGCCGGCGCCAGCGGCTTCCTGCTCAAAGACGTCACCGCCGAGCACCTGTTTGACGCCGTCCGGGTCATCGCCGCGGGCGAGGCGCTGCTCGCGCCCGCCGTCACCCGCCGCCTGATCGGCGAGTTCACCCGGCTCCGCCCGAAGTCCGAGGATGCCCCGCCGGCGGCCGCCCTCGCCGCGCTCACCCCGCGGGAGACCCAGGTGCTGCGCCTGGTCGCCGAGGGTCTGTCCAACACAGAGATCGCCGTCCGCCTGGTGGTCACCGAGGAGACCGTGAAGACGCACGTCAGCCGGTTGCTGAGCAAGCTCGGACTGCGGGACCGGACGCAGGCGGTGGTCAGGGCGTACGAGACGGGGCTGGTGGTGCCTCGTTTGCAGGAGCCGGGCTAGCGCTTCATCTTTGGGGCCGGTCACCACTGGTAGGGCAGGAACTTCCCGTCGAGCGTCACGACCACCCGGTCACCGGCCGGGTCGGGCCCGCGGCTGACGTCGAGCCGGAAGTTGATCGCGCTCATGATGCCGTCGCCGAACTGCTCGTGGATGAGCTCCTTGATCGTCGGGCCGTAGACCCGGAGCACCTCATAAAACCGGTAGATGGTCGGGTCGACCGGTACCGCGGTCTCCAGCGCGCCGCGCGTGGGCTGCAGCTGCAGCGCCTGCCGGACGTCATCGTCAAGCTCCAGCAACGCCACCGTCGAGCGAGCTTCGTCCTCAGGCACCGGGTGCTGCCCGAGCAGGGCGGCCGTGGTCCAGGCGACCGGGCGGCCGACCGCCTGAGCGAGCTGAGCCCAGGTCAGGCCCAGCCGTGTTTTTGCCGCAACTACCGCCTCGGCGGCCTCTTTCTTCGTCATTAGTCTCCTCCGCATCGGCCCGGCTGTATTCGCCCGCATAGTAGACGCTGCGGCCGGACGGGAGGACGGTACGTCGGTTAGTTCAGGCGGCGGGCGCGCAGGATGACGTCGTGGGTGTGGTGTGATCCGGCGCCGGCGGTCACGTGGCGGGGGCGGGTTTCGTTGACCTCGATTCGCCATGTGTCGTCGAGCAGGGCGGCGACGTCGGACCGGCTCACATAATCCTCGGGTTCGATGCCGCGGGCTCTGAGCTGCTCTTCGTCGATGTTGGCGTGGTGCACGACGAGAAGCGTTCCGCCCGGCGCGACCGCTGCGAGCAGCGCTGCCTCGGCGTCGTGATCTTCGGTGCGCAGCAGCGCCGGGTACTGGGCGGACACCAGGTCGAAGGTTCCCGGCGGAAGCGACGCCTCCACCAGGCCGGCGTGTACCCACCGCACGGGAACCCGGGCGTGCTCGGCGTGGCGGGCAGCGCGCGCGAGCGCCGCCTGCGACACGTCGAGAGCGGTAACGTCCCACCCGTGCTCAGCGAGCCAGACGGCGTCGGCGCCTTCGCCGCAGCCGACGTCGAGAGCCTTGCCGGGCAGGAGTCCGGCTGTCTCGCTGACCAGCGCGCCGTTGGGCTGGCCGCTCCAGACCTGCTCCATGCTGGCGTAGCGCTGATTCCATCTGTCCTGGGTGGCGACCCGCTGGTCATCGTGTTCGTGCACGCGTCTAGCCTGCGTCCGCCACGAGCGGGTTGACAAGCTGCTTTGCTGAAGCCGCGGTCGTTCCGTCGTTCCTGGTGCCGCCGGAATGTCGGACCCGGATATTAGTATCAAATGCATGTTCGATGAGATTCGGCCGGGCACCGGCACTATCACCTCCGATCCGCCGTCCGCTGATTCCGGCCCGCCCGGCGGGGTGCCGCTGGAGCGGCTGGAAGCGCAGATCTGTGAGCTGGCCGGGCACCTGGCCGCGGCGACGTGCCGGTTCCTGGTCCTGCTCGGCGACTTCGACGCCCGCCGGGGGTGGGCGAGCTGGGAGATGAACAGCTGCGCCCAGTGGCTGTCCTGGAAGTGCCAGCTGTCCTCCGGCACCGCCCGGGAGCACGTCCGGGTGGCGCGGGCGCTGCGGGACCTGCCGGTCATCCGCGGCGAGTTCGGGGCCGGGCGGCTGTCCTATGCCAAGGTCCGGGCGCTGACCCGGATCGCCACCCCGGACACCGAGCAGGGCCTGGCCGAGATCGCCGCGCCGATGACCGCCAGCCAGCTCGACCGGTTTGCACGCGCCCACCGCCGGGTCACCCACGCCGACGACGCCACCGCCCGGATCCAGCGCCGACTGACCTGGCGGTTCGAAGACGACGGATCGCTGGCCGGCACCTTCCGGCTGCCGCCGTTGCAAGGCGCGGTGCTGCTGCAGGCACTGCGCGCCGCCGCCGGGGACCTGGAACACCCGCACGACGGTGCCAATGACAGCGTTCCCGCGGGAACGCCACCAGCGGGCGATCCGTCCGCGGGCGGGGAGCATAGCGCGGACGGATCGGAGCCCGCGTTGGTGACCTCTACCGGACTTGCCGATGCGCTGCTGGTGATCGCGGAAGCGTTCCTGGCCGACAAGATCACCACGGCCGACAACCCCGAGGTGTACCAGGTCATCGTCCACGTCGGCACCGACGCCTTGACCCCCGCCCCGGCCGGCGACGATCCGGACGGCGACGATCCGGACGGCGACGATCCGGACGGCGTTCCCGCGGGAACGCCGACAGCCGCCCGGCCAGATCACCCGGCGGACCCGGGCCGCTGTCACGTCGAGGACGCCCCCGCGATCAGCGTCAGCACCGCGCAGATGATTACCTGCACCGCGGCATTGAGCTGGATGTTGCACGACCGCGACGGCTCCATCTTGGACCTGGGCCGGCGCCGTCGCCGCCCGAGCTCCGCGCTGCGCCGCGCCACCCGCGAGCGGGATCACTGCCGCTGCCGCTATCCCGGCTGCGAATCCCGCCGCACCGACCTGCACCACATCCAGTACTGGGCCAACGGCGGCCGCACCAGCCTGGACAACCTCATTAACCTGTGCAAACGGCACCACATGCTCATCCACGACCGCGGCTACCTCATCGCCAACGCCGGCGGCACCTTCACCTTCTACCAGCCCGACGGCACCGTGCTGCCGGCCAGCCCGGCCCTGCCGACCGCCGACGGAACCATCGAGGACTGCCACGACGCCGACATCACCCCGGACACCATCATCCCGGCCTGGTACGGCGAGCGCTTCGACCTGGACTACGCCATCTACACCTGCTTCGCCAACGCCGACTACCAGGCCCGCCACCGCGACGGCACAGGCCACCCCGAAACACCAGACCAGGACAGCGCCACCCCCGCACCCCGCAGCTATAGCTCAATCCCGGTAGACCTGATCACTGCCGTCCGCACCATCTGCGAGAGGCAAGGACTCAACTGACGCCGCCAGGCGGGACCACTTCCCGGCATCCGGGTCGTCGCGACGCGTAGTCCGCGGAAACGCCTGTCCCTTACCTGATGGGCGGCGGTGTCCCGTCGGCGGTGGCGGCCAGGGCCGGATCCCACGCGCAGGCCCGGCAGGACTGACGGAACGCCGAGCGGGTGAACTCCAGGGCGCAAGCGGCAGGATCCGCGGCGGAACGGACGTCGTCCCAGTTCAGGATGTACTCGCCTAGCGCGGCGTCCCAGTGCGCGGCCGGCGGTGACAGGGTCAGCTGGCCGAATCCCTCCGGCGCGGGATGCGCGTAGGCGTAGAACGCGGCCTGGTCGTGGCGCGGGTCGCCGGGCCACCAGCCGACGGCGACTTCCTGGGCGTCCATCGCGTTGCGCATGATGAAGTCATCCGACGGAGGATCGGCCGACGCCCCCGAGAACAGGCTCACCGCGAGGTCGAACGAACCCCACCACGCATTGACGGGGGTGGAGCGTCCGCGGTAAGGCGCACGGTAGGCCGCCAGGACCAGCGCGGCCTGGGTCGCCGCCCCGAAGTAGGCGGCAACCTGATCCCGGTCGTAGGACGCGTGCTGCTCGTCCTCATCCAGCGGCACGTCCCACGCGACCTCCTGGGGCGCGGGGTCGATCTCCACCGGGCCGGCCACGCGGCGTACCGCGGCGAGGACGTCCCGGGTCACCGGGCCGACGGCGCGGTTGGGAGTGAGCGCGACGTGTTCGGTGCGTCCGGTGCTGTGCTCGACGACTGCCTCGTGCCGGTGCAGATCGAGCACGACGGCTAGCGATCCCGAGCCGTCGGGGGCGGGCAGCGGCGCCGTCTGGAAGCCCCGGGCGGTCAGGCGCAGCGCCGCGTGCTGCAACTCCGGCTCGGCCGGGGCCAGTTTCGCCGCGAGCTTGCCGAGGACCTGGGTATGCGCGTGCAGCGTGTCACACGTCGCGCGCCACTGCGAATAGGACAGCGCGGGCCATCTTGAGGACATGGCGGCAGGCTATCTCAGGTAAAGAAATGCGTGACGGGCCGTTCCAGGCGCTGGCCGTCGACGGTGATGTCCACCTTCTCGTTGTAGAAGGCGATCAGGCCGGTAATGGGCAGGAGCTGGCGGGTGGGGAAGTCGTAGGCCCAGGCGAGGTCCGGATGGACGGTTTCCCCGACGCGGACCGACCAGTAACCGCTGGTCTGGCCCTTGTACGGGCAGGCGGTCACGGTAGCCGTCGGGACCAGGAGCTCGAAGCTGACCTCGGTGCGGTTGAGGTAATAGCGGGTGGGCAGGCCCGTCTCGAAGACCATGACCGGCGAGGACGACTCGGCCAGCACGACCCCGTCGAGCTCGACCCGGACCGGGCGGGTAGAGCGCAGCGCGTCGACGCGCGTATAGGGACTGCGGGGATGGACGAAGACCTCCTCGTCCTCCTCGAACCAGGCGTCGAGGGCCGCCCAGTCGAAGCGCACGGTGCCGGCCAGCCCGGCCGCGGCGTCGTCGGTGTACAGCCGCGCGGAACCCGGCCGGGAGATGTCCTTGACCCGGAGCCCGTGCCGCCGGGCCGTGCCCAGGCGCAGCTTCTGGTCGTGCCGCTCATCGACCAGCACCGCCGGATTCACATCGGCGACCGGAATGTAGTACTGCGGGTAGTTCGGCCATTCCCACACGTACAGGGCGCTGGTGGTGTCGAGCACGACCTCACCGCCCAGCGTGGCGCGGATGCGGCGCGGCACCGGCTCGACGTGACCGGTCGGGGTGATCGTCTGCGGGTAATAGTTACTCACCCATGCAGTCAATCAGGCGGCGGGCGCTGGGCGAGACGGGGATAGCATAAGAGACGAGGGACGGCGGCCATGACACGTACGCGCGGGTACTTCCTGCTGATGGGGGTCTGCCTGACGCTTTTCATCCTGTCCTGGACGGTCGTACGGCTCTACTCGGTGGTGGCGGCCATCGTGATCTCCGTCGTGGCCATGGTGATCCCGCCGATCGCGGTCATGGTGGCCAACGCCGGGGACGAATCAAGCCGCCGTCTTTAACCGGAGCCAACCACGGCCTCGCCGAGGACGAGCAGGACGTCGTCGGTGAGACCGTCGCCCGCGTGCTCGAGCAGGAGCTTGACCACGCCCCGCACCGCGGCGTCCAGGTCAGGGTCGGCCAGGGCGGTCGCCACGTGAGCGTCGAGATCAAAGAAGCGGCCGGCCCGATCCCGGGTCTCGACCAGGCCGTCGGTGTAGAACAGCAGCCGGTCGCCCGGCCTCAGCACGATGTCCTGCCGGGTCGGGTGCGGATGCAGCCCTAACGGCGGCTCGTACCGCTGCGGGGCCATGACCTGCAGTCCCCCGGCACCGGCGGCCAGCCTGACCGGGGGGTGGTGCCCGCAGTTGACCATGCGCACTTGTCCGGGTGCGAACTCAGCGAGTATCACCGTGACGAAGTCCTCGGCGTCCATGTCCCGCGACAACCGGGCGTCCATCTCCTCGGCGAGCCGGATCAGATCGGGCTCGCCGAACGCCAGCTCACGGAAGACCGCCAGCACGGCGGCGCACCTGCCGACCGCCTCAATCCCTTTGCCCTTGACATCACCGATGATGAAGCGCGGCCCGAACTGTGTCATCGTGATGTCGTAAAGGTCACCGCCGACCAGCGCCTGGGTCGTCGCTGACTGATAGTGGGAGGCAAAGGCCATGCCGCCGAGTTCTGCGGGCAGCGGCCGCAAGATCGCACGCTGAACCCTTTCGCTGATGCGGATAAGCGCGCCCTCCCGGCGACTGCGGATCACGGACGCGAACACGGCGAATACCCCGGCGCCGACGACAATAGCGAAACGGTATCCCGCACTTGCGGTACCCAACATGCCGGCGACCGCAGTCACAATTGCGCACAGGGCAATTGCGTAGCCTGCGACCAGAGTGGTTACCCGGCCGCCGCATCGCGCGCAAGCCAGCAAAGGTGCGGCCGCTAGCAGGTCAGACAGGTCAACGCTGCGCCCGACCACGATCGCCGCGACGGCGATGACGGCATCCAGCCCGAGAACTACCGCCAGCCAAATCGAGGGCTGACTCGCGGCCCTGATCGCACGTCGCAGAAACACGCTCATGCGTCTCCATCTCAACTACCCGTGCGGTGATACACCAACTTACTGGAAAATTGCCGCACATGCCCATTTATCTCCGGGCGAGAATTCATCGCTGCCGACGACAGAAGTTCCCAGCAGTAACAGCCGTCACCGAGACGACTAAACGTGCTGGCCGCAGGAACGACGGCCCGTTCGGGATAAAAAGCGCATTTTCCCTAACGAGCCGTGGTGCACGTGCAATTGCATGTTTCCGTGGCCCGCGGGAAATGGCGGAGTTAGCTGGGGCGGGCGCCGAAGCGGGTCACGACGGCGGCGGCGATCCGGCCCGCGAACTCCGCGGCCGCAGCCAGGTCAGTGACGGCGAGGCTAGGCGCGGCGAGGCTAGGCGCGGCGAGGCTAGGGGCGGGATCGCCGGACAGCCATCTGCTGATGAAGGCGCCGCAGAACGCGTCGCCCGCGCCGGTGGTGTCGGTGGCCCGGGCCGGGTGCGCCGCGATATGCACCGGGGCCTCGCCCGGGACCGCCAGCAGGCATCCGTGCCCGCCGAGCTTCAGGACCACGGCGCCGTAGTGCCTGGTGAGGCGGGCCGCCATGGTGACCGGATCCGGCTCGCCGGTGAGCACGGCCGCTTCGTCGCGGTTGGGGAAGCACAGCGCCGCGCCTTCGGTCCAGCGCAGGAACGCCCCGGCCGGCATCCGGGCCAGGAAGGCGGCCGAGCCGGGGTCGATGGTGACGGCGAGCTGGCGGGAACGAGCCTCCGCCAGCAGCCTGAGCGCCAGTTCGAGCAGCGGCGGCTCGCAGAACGTGTACCCGGTCAGGTGCAGCACCGCCGCGCCGTCCAGCAGGCCGGCCGGCAGGTCCGAGCGCCGCAGCCGCAGGTTCGCTCCCCGGTCGGTGAACATGGTCCGTTCCCCGTCCCCCGCCACCATGATCACGATCGAGCCGGTGCCGGCGTCCGGGTCGGCGGCCAGATGCGCGCGGACCCCGGCCCGGGCCAGTTCCCGCCGGTGGTACTCGGCGTCGCGGGCGCCGACCCGTCCGGCGAACACCGCCTCCGCGCCAAGATGAGCCATCCACGCGGCCTGGTTGGCCGCTGACCCGCCCGGGCAGGCCCGAATCGCCGCCGGGGTGTCGCTGCCCGGCGTGATGCCCCCGGCGGGCTTGACGAGCACGTCGTTGATCACGTCGCCGACGACCACGACCCGCCGGGCGCCGACGGGACTCAGCCGCAATCCGGGCCAGCGGGCCGCCTCGCCCAGCATGCGGCGATCTTGGCGGCGAGCTCGATGTTGCCGCGGGCGATGTGCAGGTTGACCTCGACGCTCATCCCGCCGGTGATCTGCTGGATCCGGTCGAGCAGGAAGGGGCTGACCGCCTTGCCGCGGACCCCCTGATCGGCCGCGACGGCCAGGGCATTCGTGAGCGCATCGTCGAGGACCCCCGGGTCCAGCTGCAGGGCGGTCGGCAGCGGGTTGGCGACCAGCAGGGCGGACTGCTCACCGAAGGCCGCCCTGGCCGCCATGATGTCGGCGATCTCTTCCGGGCTGTCGGCGCGCCAGTCCAGGTCGCAGCCGGAGTCTGACAGCCAGAAGGCGGGGAACCGCGAGGTCTGGTAGCCGACGACCGCGACACTAAGCGTCTCCAGCCGCTCCAAGGTGGCCGGGATGTCCAAGATGGACTTCACCCCGGCCGCGACGACCGTGATCGGCGTCCTGGACAGCACGGTCAGGTCCGCCGACTCGTCGAAGGTACCGGCCGCGCCGCGGTGCACGCCGCCGAGCCCACCGGTCGCGAACACGTGCAGGCCGGCCCGCGCGGCCAG
>Ga0182030_10008633_pt1 | contig 21036 bp, 23 predicted proteins | sample 812S3MmetaG_FD_121299 | JGI IMG/M metagenome (GOLD analysis project Ga0182030, IMG submission 121299) | Permafrost microbial communities from Stordalen Mire, Sweden - 812S3M metaG (Illumina Assembly) | ecosystem: Environmental > Terrestrial > Soil > Wetlands > Permafrost | place: Sweden...
AAATTCAAAGCCTGTCTTTGACGGACGGAATGACTGGGCACAACGGGAAGAAATTGACGAAAACATTGGGAGGGCGGTTAAAGAAAAGGCGAGCCCATTCTTACGCAAAAGGGACTCAATATGGATACTGAAAGGCAGGAAAGACAAATCTGGAAAGTTGGAGAAGGATGATCTGGTCTCAGTCGTTGAGAATTCCCAGTCTCCACCAGATATCAGCAAGATTGGGAGAGGAAGCTTTCTTGCTCGCTTTAAGCGTCGTCCTAGCTGACAGGTTCAACCTGTTGCATGTTTGATATTCATTGCACCTGGGCATCATATTCCTTCGAGTCTCCATCCATTCAACCTGATGATCTGGTTTGTGTGTGCAACCCTTATACATGGCTGTCGAATATCCTCCATATTTGGTGCTTGGAACTATGTTAGACGTAGACCTTGGGTCACTGTATGGTGGGACTTACAAAATGTTCCAAATTCGCCCAGCTTAGCAGGTTGCGATTGCAGTCCCGCTCCCGACCCCACTTGTGTTGATTGGTTCTGGACGTTAAATCAAAGTCGTCATCCCTCAAAGCTATTAGGGAGAAAATAAAAGATTATAGGTCGCCGTTCAAAAGCTGTTGGACAATTCTGGCGTTCTCAGCCGCTAACTCCTTCTCCAATATCTCTGCCGCATCGACCTCATTATCCTGGGAAACGAGTTGGAGAATGAGCTCACAAAATTCTCTGACTCCTTCTCCATCCTTCCCGTATGCTGTTCTGGCGCGGTTCAGTGCTTTCACTCCATTCTCATACCCTCGATCCTGGTTCCAAGGTCGATGTGTACCAAAACGTCGCTGTCCTTGACCACTCTTGCCATCATCGCCATCTTGCTCATTTGTAGGTGGAAGGGTTGCATTATTGATTTCTTCGAGTTGCGACACAAGGTGGGGATATGATTTGAAAAGTGCCTGTAATTCCTCCGAATCATCTAAGGTTGCGAACAGGCCTTTAAAGCCAGCCGCCGCGACTGTGCCAGGTCTAGGAATATTTCCGTTTGTGTGAGGTGTCGATACTGGTTCGGGTTTTGGGGTTGGTAAGGGTTCGATAGCAGGGTGGGTGGCTTTATGGATAGTAGAGCATGCGATTGAGCAACTGGTTCATATTAGCTAGTTATCCAACTTCGATACTCAATATAAACTCACTATGGTAAATAACAGCGACTGCACTTGTATTTATAAGCTTTCTCATTACAGACCCCGCATAACTTCTCGTTGGTGTCGTTGTTTTTGGCCAATGAACTTTCTGGTGACGCCCCGAATTCGTCTCGATCTTGATTGTTGCCTGCCGAGGGTTCCGCTTTGTCTTCTGGTTGATCTAAACTCCTCTGCGATACTTTCTCATCGTCGTTCTGCTTCTCGGGATCTTGGATGGACATCTTGGAAGATATTGATGCACCCATAATCAACAAATAATCGCGGCGAAATCTAGCTCAGTAAATTAAGCTCGATTCGGGTGCAGGGATTATTTTAGGTTTTGCGTCATCGGATATGATTGTTTGGGGATTACAAAGATACGGGATTAATCATTTGGCCACAATCCAACCCGCTTCATACACAAACCCCAAAGAAGTCCCGACTCGTATCAATATTGCCAACTAAATTATGGCATCCAGAAAGATCTCAAGGGCAGCCATGTCCTGGCTCAATAAGACCAGGCCGGCGAAGCCTTCAACACCGGTACACAATCTGAGCTCTGCGAGATGTGTCCATCAAAGTACACGGCTCCCTGCAATGGCAGCTTCGAATTCACAGACAAGACCAACTTTACAGCCTCTCCACCAACCATCAAGTCTACTCAAACCAGCAGCATCGGTTGGCGGCAGCAGAACTATCTTTATCCAGACGGAGAATACCCCAAATCCAGATGCCTTGAAATTCCTTCCCAACCATCCTATACTTCCGCCGGGACTATCCTCTCCTTTCCTTGAATACCTCAATGCTCGATCAACTATCGCACCTCCTCATCCTTCGCCCCTTGCGGCATCACTAATGAATATTGATGGAATAACCTCGGTGTTCTATGGAGCGGATTTTATCACTGTCACAAAGGCGGCCGATGCGAATTGGGCACATATAAAGCCGGAGGTCTTTAGTTTGATATCTGAATCTATTACATCTGGCACACAGATTGTTAACGTCACGGAGAATAAATCTGGCGAGGATGGGCAAGACGGTACTGAGGAGGACAGTTTGAGCTACAATGAGAATGATAGCGAGGTTGTTGGGATGATCAAAGAGCTATTGGAGACCCGAATACGGCCTGCAATCCAGGAAGACGGAGGAGATATCGAGTTCCGGGGTTTTGAAGAAGGCAATGTCATGTTGAAACTCAGAGGGGCATGCCGAACATGTGATTCAAGTACAGTGACATTGAAGAACGGAATCGAGGGGATGTTGATGCATTATGTAAGTCTTTTCAAAGTGATGGGACATTCGTGAAGACTAACACCTTTATCCAGATTGAAGAAGTGAAGGGTGTGGTACAGGTTTTAGATCAGGAAGAAGAGATTGCAGCGCAGGAATTCGCAAAGTTTGAGGAAAGGCTGAAGCAACAGAAAGGTGCTGATGCGATTGCATCCACGGTAGGAAAGGGTTCTCTGGATACTGTCCCCGGGTAGACTTCTTTGTGCCACATGAGATGTGGTTTTGCCTGCCCAAAAGGCTTGTAAATAGTGGACTCGGACCACTATCTATTCTGGTTTCACAGCATAAAATACCCCATTTCCTGATGAAGTTTCTCGTGCATTGGAATTCTGTAGAGGCGTTATGCAAAATCGTGCCACCACGTCTCTCTTCGGTTACTTCCACCCATTGGTTGATCGGGAGCCTATAATCGACGATGAAGGCTACGGAGACCGACGTCGCAGCGAATCAACGATGGATGTATAAATTAATCCTAGACATGGTCGGCATGCTTCTGCAGGATCCAAGGGGCTTACAGGATCATCTGTGCCGTTTGCAATCCTTGAAATGGACGCAATATCAATATCAATTTGGCAAAGAACTGCAAGAGCTAGCGCACCAGGGCTGGATGAGCTGCCAAAAGGTGAATCTTCCACATAACCACATAACCACATAACCACATAACCACATGGAAAATGGGTGTGTTGTCTCACGACCAAACAAGCTTCCCCGCAATCAACGTTGCGGAGGAAAAAGCAAATAAACAAGTGCCGACAAGTCCAGGGAACGAAGCGCATGCAAATATGATGCTGTACTGCAATCTTTTCTTTTGAGAGGGGTGGTGCACTGACAAAGTCCCCTCTACCGGACCCTTGAACGACTTGTGAAAAATCCGGGGAAGCAAGCGCCTCGCCCTCCTGTCAAACCATGGACCATGGCCATACCTTACCTTTTCCAAACGGGCACGCCACAGTCGGAGCGGTGGCCAAAAAGCTTCCACCCCAATCAATTTATAATAGGAGTCTCCGGAGAAAGGTAGCAATGAGGCGTCTTTTCAACTCTCACTGCGGGATAGAAGAAGTGTCCAATGCGATCGCCGAATTTCAGCCTGCGCTACAAGGCCGTTTCTTTTTCGTGTTGAGGATCTGATATTCCCATCGTGTTTCCAGGGGCCTACAATCCTTAGGCTAGGGGGTTTCATACTATCACCTCCCTATTTAGAGGCCGTTTTTCTCTCTCTCTGGTTTTGGGTATTGACGATCCAGATCAAAATCAGTAGAGGCAGCATTCCTAGAGTAGAAGAAAAACTTGATCCAAATTGCAGTTTATGCTGTGTATCTAGATCAGACCATGGGGGTCACACGCAAAAAGACAAGACCAAACAATCCTTCCTTCGTATCAGCCACCGTCCATTGAGCGGCGACCAAAATCCAAAGAGAGGGAAAGAAAATAGAAATTTGCTCCCAGAATATCCTCAGTGTAACATCAACCGTCCTCTCTCTGCCTCCTTTGCCTCACTTTCCGTCTTTCTCTCTCCACTTTCAAGCAATCTATCTCTAGACTCTAGTGCCCTCGTTCTCTTGCTCATGCAAAGAATAATTAAAGCCCAGATCAATCCTATCCGCCCCCTCATTTGCCCCATCTAGGGTGCTTATTGGCGTGTGTTGGGCCTACCACACCATAAACTCATCCCCCCTGCGATTGGACCCATACACTAAAAGAACGACACTAGAGTCCTGCAGGCCTCTGAGAAAGCTCTCCCGAGATCTCTTTCCTCTCCCATACAGACGTCTTCAAGGACTGGTCTTCGAGAAGGATCTTCTTCTTAATTATCACGCAGATCCCCCCATTTCGACCTTCAAATCTAGATTTCGTCCTGAACAATCTGAGACTGTTGTCTCTGCCAGTTGCGAATAACTCCACGGCTGGTCGCATGCTTCAGCTTCCCCGCACCCATTCAAATCAACCGTTGCGCCTCAACGCTCGAGTCCGATCCTTTCCACCCGATCCCTCACGAACACAACTTCATCCTCGAAACTCGAAGGCAGCGCTCGAGAGCAAGGCCATCGAATCTTCCTGCAAAAGTTAACAATGGGCCTCCGCATAGTCTAGGCGACCTCAGCCTTCTTTTAACAAGTCGTAGGCGCGGAAAGGCTGTATACAATTCTCGTTTTTTACAACTGGGTACACGGGGCGGATTTAGATGATATTGATTGGCGACATAAATTGAAGATCAGCGACAAAAGCACATGAATTAGAGACTTTTCACGATTTCATACAGCAATTGCAATTTATTTGAGGTTCGTTACAATTTCCCGCCCGGACTCGAGAGCCTCTGTTACTGACGAAGGGACCAGATACCAGATCCTAATTTTATTTGAATCCTGTTCTTTTTGGGCATAATACCTTTACAGAAGTGAGTGAGTCGTCGGATCTACTATGTCTGAGCTTTACCAAGCTACACCCTGCATCCATGGCATGGCTCTGAAAACCAAGATCTATTCGTAAGGGACCATTCTGGCCTATGAATAGTGAGATAGGTAGAGTGTGTTAAGTATTGCACCCAAGTTTGAGTTTTAGTCTTTGTCCTAGTCTGTTTAGATCGTTACCTATGGTTAGCCAGAAGATCGAACAGACCACTGTTTTGAGCACTAGGTTACTATGAAATGCTCAAGATGGGCATTGTCTCTCTAAAAAACCATTTATATCTTCATACTACCTACAGCTTGGGTAGCACTCGCTTTGAAATTTCATCCTCATAATACCTGCAACTTGCGCGGCACTCACCTCCTATAATTTAGAGCTGAATGCTCTAGGTAGCTTGAGTTGCACCTGCCTTCTAAAGTTTAGAACTGAACACTCTTTACCACTTGCGCAGCACTCGCCTTTCAAGTTAAGAATTGAACACTTTAGGCAACGATATTGAAAGTGAAATTACTGACTTTGATGGTCTTCATTAGGTTCTTCAACCACCTCTATAATACAATACACTATCACCTCACCTTACGACACTTCAGTTGTCTCCACCATTATTCTCTGTCGACGATATTGACGCTGTAGAGACCATTCAAGATCATTCCTCCAAGACCTTTAAGATCTCTTGAATCTTTTCCGACCTGGTGAGAAGCCACTTACCAAGCCCACTTGCCACAATTTGTCTTTTCGCGAGACTGTCAATTGAAGCAAGCTTCTACAGGTACGAAGTTCTTTGAAAGATTTCTGTCAGCCAAGTTGGTGTTGAGTTCAATTCATGGCCTCCTTATCAATATTCCAAGTTCTTCATGTTCTGACTTCATTTAGAAGGCCCAACTCTACGGACGACTGATTTTGGCACCGGATCTTTGAGGTTATCTTAAGGTCTACTACAATCACTGGTACGTAATGGCTGATATCTGTGTATTCAGCATCTTAAAGGTCTTGACCGCGTTGACAAGTGTTGACGGCGTGACGGCAAAGTCGCTTCGATGGCAACACTACAAAGTCAACAGCAGTGGTAAGACTTTGCGGCTTGATGGTAAAGTCCTGGCTTGACGGTAACGTCTTGAATCGACCGCACCAAAGTCTTGAAAGGCCCTCGATGATACTTTTGTCTGACAACAGAGTTAGCAACTGTTGACAGCAGAACACCATCGATAGTTCTCTTGAAGGCCCACGGCAGGTTACTTTCCACTTCCATCACCTTGCGCTCCCCATAAAGCTTGCCTCAACCTACTGCATATTTCTATAACTCTCTCTGACGCGCTCACTCGAGATTTTACTGCAAAGCAGTTCGTCTCTCTTTTACCCCTCTTTCCCGTCAAAAGGCACCTTCGTTTCTTTTGAATTTGTGCTGTCTCTTTCATCGCCACCTCGCACATGCTTCTATTCAATAGTACTCCTCTCAAAGGTTTTGTTTTGTCTTATTATATCCTCTTTCGATTGACTTACTAACTTCGCTTTTGAATTATAGTGGTCTTGCTTTACTCCTCGACCTAGAATCAACACTTTGACAACACGAACTCAACCTTACGACAGTCTTTCTTCCCTTCGGTTTTTCACATAAACCAACAATTGAGTCCCTATTAGCCATAAAATTCTCCAAATTTGGAGCTGGAGATCTCATCCGATTGGAGTTTCCTCGAACACCTCAACAAGATGAGCTCAAACAACCCAAAGATGGGGTCTGGTGGGGGAAAAGGTGCACAATCAAACCCTTCGTCGATGACATCTAGCAACCCCTCACTCTTACTCGACAAGTTCAATGGGAGACGATCAACACCAGACTCCGAAGCTCTAGCAAGCTCAGATGACGAGGTCGATAGGCAAGAACATCATCAGCCGGCTGTTCCTCAACAGAAGCCGACAAGAAGAGCTTCCTGGTTGAATGATACTACCCAATCTGGTGGACAGCCTCGGAAAGGATCTTTCGCAAGCAGTTCTATGTCGCCTACCACGTCTCATCCGAGCACACCGTCTGCGGAATCTGGAAATTGGGTCGGCGCTCATCCTCAAGCTGGATCAGGCGTAGGCCGTGGACATACCGGCTCAAGCTCCTTCCCTTGGGGTAGTGGTATTTGGAACAACGAATCGCGGAAAGAACCGCCATCACGATTGACAGAAGTTCTGCCCTCGCCAACTTCTATGCATCCCCCTGGATCATCAGGAAATGGATACTTCAACAATGATGGTGGCTTTCAGCGAGACCCTTCTGCAAATCCGACAATACCTTTCGCGATACCTTTGCATCCCACGCCAAAGACTTACAGATCGCAGTCCTATTCAGTTGGACAGCTTGACATTGAGACGCCAATTGGAACTACTACGTCGACTGGTAGTGCATCAACTTTCGCGGGTCGTGGTCGGCCTTTACCTCACTCTGGTCTACAACATCGACCTTCACGTCCTAGTATGCTAAGTGAAATGTCAAATGAAGGTGGACTGAGCAAGCTCAAAGAAGTCGACGATGATGATGACGATAGTACCAATGGATCAAATCAGGGTGTCCAATTACAATCGGCTGAGGCGAAGACAATCGAGTTACTAGCCAGAGAAAATGCCATTCTGCGCCAACAACAGTACCAAAACTCACGTATTCGACCTCGGTCTTCTACGGCCAATGCTTTTGCTTTGAATAACGGTTATGGTTTGCAAGAACCGGTGCCAGAAGAGTCTGACTATGCTATCGATGAATTAGACGAAATCAATGAGCTTCAAGAGATTACATCTAAAGGATTACTTGGCCGCAGACTCAGCGAGTACGGACCTGGGCAGAGCAGAGTTTCGTCTTATGTTTCTCTTGAGAATCGAAAACTTGAGAATGTCAAGAAAGCATACTGGCAGAGCTCACTTGGTTTCGGTGGGTTAGCAGATATTCCTCAAAGTAGACGTCACTCTTTCGCAGATGTTCCAACACGTCAAGGATCAGTCAGTTCAGCCGGTGAGCCGTTGTCTGCCCATGAGACCAGTTTACAGGAGAGTATGTCGCCGAAAGATTATCAGAACCGCTATCAAGATGGAGCAGGCTATTCGATCAATGAACATGGTGAGCTTCCTTTCAATACATTCTCTCAGCATTCCATTTTAGAGCAGAAGGCTCGACTGTTGGAAGCACCATCTCTCAGAAACAAGTATTCACATGATCGACCTTCAGCAGCATCATATTTCGGCGGCCTCACATCACTTCCTCGAAATGTCGAAAGTTACTCTTCCGCTTATCCTTCAGCGTACCCAACCTATGGTGCAGCTAGTCAATACGGAAGCGGACGCCCCGCATCCCCACATCGTAGCATGTACGGTGTTCCACAACCTCGCCATAATCAGCTCTTGTACATCGTACTCTTCAAATGTTCGCGAGCCGACGTTTTCTATGTTCAAGAGGGAACTGGCCTTTCGGTCAAGCCTGGAGACCTTGTAATCGTTGAAGCTGACCGTGGTACCGACCTCGGGACTGTCGCTATGGACAATGTCGACTGGGCTAAAGCTAAAGAATTGAAAGAACACTACGCTGAGGAGCACTACAAGTGGCTCATGATGTATTCTCAGGGAGCAGCAGGTAATTCAGACGGCACTGGTGCTGGACTAATGGCTGCCTCCAATGGTTTACAAGGAAGTGCGGTTGGTGGCATGGGTCCTCCTAGCCAGCATGGAATGCAAGAGCCCAACCCTGGCGAGATCAAGCCAAAGATAATTAAGCGTCTTGCCCAAAACCACGAAATGCAGGCTTTGCGCGACAAGGAGGGAAATGAAGCCAAGGCGAAGAGAGTTTGCATGCAAAAGGTCAAGGAACACGGTCTCCATATGGAGATCCTCGATGCAGAATTTCAAATGTAAGCGCTCTTAACTAAAAGATACCTCAATAATCAAGCTAATGATGGATGAACAGGGATTGGAAAAAGTTGACGTTTTACTACTTCGCTGATGCATACATTAACTTTAACTCTCTGGTTACCGACCTATTTAAGGTCTACAAGACCAGAATTTGGATGAGTGCCATCAACCCGGCTTCTTTCGCCAGTCCGTCCTTGGGATTACAAGCGCCTTCTGGTATTGGTCCAGGCGCAGTTGGAGTGACTCGAAGTGCACAAAGCGAAAGACGGCCCCAAGCTGATGCTTTTTCTCCTACCGTATCGCAGTCAAGCCGTGGCTATTCAGGCAACTTTTCTCAACAATATTCATCTCCCATTGATAGAGGTACAATGCCACCGACCGCCTTCCAACCATCAGCTTATACATATGGCTACTCACCCTTCGGCGCTGCACCTCGCAACGTCGGTGTCTCTCCTGGCGGTTATGTTCCCTTGATTGATCCATTTGCCGGATTCTCTCCCTCAGCCGATTATCAGGGCCTTCCCGCACGATTTCCATCTCCCCATGGGTCGGGACCCAACGACAGCGGCGAATACGGTCGACAGTCAAGCGGACTTGGAACTCCAAACGAGAACTGGATTGGCGCGTTTCAAGGCCTCTCCATGAATACACGCTAGAGTTCTTGCTGGTCAAGAAACTCCCGAGCATAAACCCAACATAGATTCTCGACCTCGCTCAGCATTTCTTCACAAGAGACGCCACGATCCTGTACAACTGTGACGAACTGACGAGAAAGACTCTAAGCCAGACATAGATCATCAGGACGCGAGAATCTCCTTACTTGCTTTCAAGAAAATCAAGAGTTTCTTGTGATCTCCAGCATCATACATCCGCTTCTTTCACGCTATGACATCGTCAATCTGAGGAAGCCGTCAATATCCATTAAAACAACTACCGACAACCGTTAAGGCCCACGTCCTCGTCGGAAGTTATTGAAGTGCGTGGCATTACCTCCTGGAGAAGCGTTGCTCAACTCGATCTTATTCCGGCTATTTATTCTAGTTATTTTCTTTCTTCGATTCGGGTTTTTATTAGGAAGGTCACGTTGCACAAAGACTATGCATATTGACATGATGGCAACGTCATATCGTGCTCTTATTATCTGCCGGAGAGGTCACTTGTTCCTCGAAGCGGTTGGATCTACGACTCTACTTCTTGTCAATCGACCACCAACCTCTAGGCTATCATTTTTCATTCGTTTCTGTTTCCGGAAGGATTTCAACGCATCAGACACCGGCGAATGCTTTTTCTTACGAATATCATGAATCTTCTGCACATGGGTCAATAGATAGATTTGCACAAATTCGGGAGGTGTCTATGGGGAAACTAAAAGAGATTGGGTAATCATCAGATGGATAGTGGAACATCTTGATAGGGCTCATATCAAAATTCTTTGCTTTGCTTCTTTTTCTTTTAATGGGCTTGTAAAGGGGGTTTACCTGGTAGTAGTAGCGAAATTCCAGACATGATTATTTGAACCCTCCTTGATGAAATTGTGACGAGCGCTTCAAATTCAAGGGTAGTTTTAAATGAAAAAATTGACGAATTGACGAAATTTGGTTTCATCTACAGGTACTTTATTTCATTCAATTTTGATGTTCGAAATAGAAGTACGGTCCGCGCTGTGGTGAGCCAGAACTGGAAGTCGCGTGGATTTGACAAATATATCTTCACCAAATTTGTAACAAAAATATCACAACCAACTCCTCCCCATCAACTAAAACCAAAAATGGCCAAGACATCCACCAAAGCCAAGCGGAAGTCGGAGAGTACGATCCATTCCCTTTATTACTTCCTATTTCATCCCACAATAAATCCGTTGAGTCTAGAGACCGTTGGCTGATGTTTCACAGGCGCTCTCCCAACCGGCAAGTCCAAACGAAAGAAGACATCCCACCAGCTGAGCGATTTCGATGAGACAGGACCTTCGGGCCATTCCAGCGATGAACTTTTTGTTCGCGATGCGAAGCCTGTTAAGAAAAGCGGTCCTAAAGCGAGGAAATCGGAGCCCGTGGTGCGCAGAGATGAGGAGTATGAGGAGGATGTTGGACGGATGGAAAGTCAGTATGTGCCTCCCCCCTATCCCCTTACCCCTACGTCAGGGGGATTTTCATGCTGATTTTTCTGATTTTAGACAATTTCTGAGTCTCGTCAAGACGGTGGAACTTTCAAAGAAGGGAAAGAGAAAAGCAGCTGAGGAGTCGGCCGAATGGGTTAAGGCTTTCAAGGCACAGGCTAAGGGCGAGGCGGATGTCTTGAATAAGAAGATTGAGGAGGGGATCGCCGCTTCGTATGTCCTCACCTTACCATTTGCTCGATGGGAAGGATGAAGGCTGATTATCTACCGCAGGACTAAAACAGATGCTGACTTCATCGGAAAAATTCGCGCTGCATACGAAGTGGCTGCTCCTTTCACCACCGTCTCCGTTTCGTCAAAGGACAAGGAAGAAGGAGACGAGAAAGAGAGTGGTTTCGGTGCTTTGTATAAGAGAAGCCAGGAACTTACCCAGAGTGCACATGATCTTGTGTCCAAGTTTGAGGAAGTCACGAAGAACATCAACGAGCTTAATACGGGCGGGTTGTTGAGGGAGAATGAGTGGGGTGAGATGGATGGGAAGATGGTGCATTTGCTGAGTGTTGGGATGAAGATTGGGGTTGAGAGGGTGCAGGGTATTTTGAAGGTTGAGAGGGAGGAGAGGGGTTTGGATTTGGGCGAGGAGGACAAGAGACAGGCGGAGAGCGTGTTGTTTAAGGTGGGGGATGGGGAGGAGGAGATGGCGAGTGTTTGGGGGAGGATGGCAAGGAAACAGATTAAGATTATGGGAAAGAGTGTTAGGGGTTTAGTTGTTGGTGCTGCTTAAGGGTTGGCAGCGTGGTTAGAGCATTGCTTGACTTGAAAACGTCCTGTAATTTAAGGACGAAAGTTACGAGGGAGATTTGCTAGGAGTATGGTTCATGGATGGAGCATTGCTTGACCTGACAATACGAAAATTTGCAGTATGGAGAAAAGTTACTTGGTATTTACTAAGACATACGGGATAGTGTTGCTACACTTTTAAAACTACAGACTCAATTAAGGATACTTGCGCCATAATTCAGACTAAATTGTCCAAGACCGGATATTCTCAACTCATGCCCCTGAATATCTCATTCATCAAGCTGTACGCTTTCTCGAAACAACACTAAACTCGTTAAAAATACAGACCAGACTGAACCAACAAATCCAGGCAGAATCCAATACCTGGTCAAGATGCCAGGAAGAGAAGTAAAACTCCGGGTTCGTATAGATTAAGCGTTCATAGATGCAATCTGCATCTTATCTGCGCCCGGTTCACTAGATGGGTCTTGCACATGTGAGGCAAGCGCTTCTTCTTCTTCTCCTTCTTCAACGGCGTGCATTTTACGTTCGTGCCGGCGCGATCCGCGCATTACTCAAATCCGCCGTCTTTCTTACAACCGCAGGTGTACTTGATGGATGTATTTCAGGGTGCCTATTGCTGGTGTTGAAGTATTTGCTTGAGAGAGTGAGTGGATCGTGCCCAGGTTTGTATACAGTTATGCAGTTCGGAGCCTGATCACCTATTGACTCGCATTCTTATTCTAAGGCGAAGGTAGAGAGGGAAGCAATGATAGCTGCCTTATTTCAAGAGTACTTGGAGAAAATTGGTCTGGGAATTAATACCTGAGGCACTGAGGGCTTATGAATACTAGTAGACCAAGCCATTTTGAGATTAAGCGACAATTGTATCGCACGCAGAAAATCATCCACAAAGTTTCCGACTTCGCGAACAACGATCAACAACAATCAACATCCAATCTTTCCGCCAAGGTCAGTCAATTGAAAGCAATGCTCATGCTGTGGGAGTGAGGCAATCTGCGGTCTTACTACTCCCAGAACACCCGCGATTGTGCTCGAATCATTAGCATAATACAACTTCCCCTCCTTCAGCTTCTATATTTTCTCCGCAAACCAAACATTACTAACTGTCAACCAGATGGGTGCCAACAAGTACATCGAAGAACTTCAAAAGAAGAAGCAGTCCGATGTTCTGCGATTCCTTCTCCGTGTCCGATGCTGGGAGGTAAGATAAATCGACCCTTGAGGCAACATCGAACGAACCCAATACTTTGAATCTGCTTCTTCGGACATATGAGAGTATTGTGGGACGTTGGACGTGGACATCTTATGATGATCCTGCTATACACTCGTTGAACTTAGCTGAGAGTGCAAAAATAGCTCCGACAATTGAACGTCGTCCACCGCGCTTCCCGCCCATCTCGTCCCGATAAGGCTCGCCGTCTTGGTTACAAGGCCAAGCAGGGCTATGTTATCTACCGTGTTCGTGTTCGCCGTGGAGGCCGAAAGCGCCCTGCTCCAAAGGGTGCAACCTACGGTACGGATTTTCACTATTGGGGCATGAGAATGGTAACTGACTGAGCTGCTTAATTAGGCAAGCCTACCAACCAGGGTATCAATCAACTCAAGTACCAAAGATCCTTGAAGTCAACCGCAGAGGAGCGTGTCGGACGTCGCTGCGCCAACTTGCGCGTCCTCAACTCTTATTGGATCAACCAGGACTCTACCTATAAGTATTATGAAGTCATCCTCGTCGACCCTCAACACAAGGCTATTCGCCGCGATCCTCGCATCAACTGGATCGTCAAGCCAGTCCACAAGCACCGCGAATCTCGTGGTCTTACCGCTACCGGCAAGAAATCTCGTGGATTGGGCAAAGGTCACGGATTCAACAAGACAACTGCAGGTCGGAGAAAGACCTGGAAGCGCCACAACACCCTCAACCTCCAACGATACAGATAAACGTGTTAGACTGGGTTTTGCGTGGTCTTGTGCTGCTGCGATGGGTGGGATGAGGTATTCTCTGGGTCTGATGCATGACCTTTGCAAAAGCGTGTGGCAGGCTTTGCTCATATCATACGCTTATGAATTGAAGTAATTGAACTGCAAGATTATACTCTGTGCAATCTGTGAATTGTGAACTTTCATCCTCTGAATTTTACCTTAGACCTAGGAAATGGCTTGCTGTGACCTCGTATTTACACTTCTAAAGCCTTGGCACCTTGAAACAGGAAACTTCATGCGTTGCAAAGTTACTGGAAACAGAACCTTTTCTGCCGAAGGTTCGTCTGTTGTTTTTCGCAGCTGCCGATCATGGGCTGTTCAATCTGGCGAGTAATTTTCGCATTGTGACCGTTCAAACTCAGATACCAAGAGAGTACATTTGGAAGGAACCACCAGCGAGTTCTTACCCCAAAGCATCCGCGAGCGTGTTGCAGATCATAGGCCGGTCCTAGACTGCGATTCTCTAATAGCTCCCTCCCTTGGACTCAATGGTCCCCTCTGAGCTCTTAAGCTACTCGAAAAAGGTAGCCGTCGACCGACAGCTGCGCAATGGCTCCGTGGTCGAATCGAATATTGTCACCTAGCTCTCGTAATGAGCCAAGTCCAGTTACACCAGGCACGAGTACCGCATCTCCTGCAAGAACCCGAGGACCTTCAAGGGTCACAGAGGCGGATATACTTGAGAACGCGTATGGCATCCCCACATTACAAACTGGAGGAGGCTCCGCGAAACCCACACAGACTGGCAGTCATGGGCGCTCTCATGGACGTTCCATGAGTCACCCGTTTCCGTCTCTGTTCACTGGCAAGAAGAAACGCAATGGCGACAATGCGGGTGGCTTTGAGTCTACAGACGACGATACAATCTCACCTGCTACTGCCCGAAACCTGGCACATAATCCAACTGCGAAGCAACCCAAAGTTCTAGACAAGGACTTGATGACGGGGAAATGCATGACATGCGACTCTATGGTGCGATGGCCAAAAGAGCTGAAGGTTTTCAGATGTACGGTGTGCTTGACGATTAATGATCTGAAGCCTATAATTCTGGAAGCAAGGCATGGCGATGGGCATAGAACTCCTGTCACACAGAAGGCTGGTACATATCCGGTGACTCCATATCATAGGAGAAGTTAGTTCTAGATATGATATCCTAATTGAGGCTTTGCTAAGAATTCATAGTTCCTCCCATTTCTATCGAGAAGACCAGAAAACTCATGGATCAATGTATCACTACATACCTGTTAAACCGACTGAAACATGACGAGGGGGACTCTTCTGGGGGTTCAATTCGTTCTCCAGGTTTGGAAGGCAAATTTCCTACAAATAATGGAACGTGTGAAAAGCTCTACTTGGATATTCCGAAATCTCCAGAGGAGCCACCAATACATCTCTCTGGATATCCAATTGATCAAGGCTGTGAAGAATCTAGCGCACGGCATAAGATACATCCTGATCTCAATCGCTCACAATCAGTTCCTTATTCGAGTTCATCGCCAGGTAATTTCTTCGGATCACACATGGAGCAACGACACCATGATCTACACTCACCCCAAGTGACCTCCAAGGAACAGACCAGAGAAGGCTATTTTGATCCTCAGCCATCCACGGAGAATGGGGATGCAGCCCATCGGAGACAGGATGATGCTGTCAAAAACCTCTTTAAACCTCTGGAGGACTATATCATCACGTCTTTCGGGTCTTTTGAGTGTATTAACAATTCGTTTAGCACCGCGAGACCTAGCATTACCCCAAGGACTGCCAGCGAGGGAAATAGAATGGAAATGGCTCCGAGGAACAGCGAACCTCATTTCCAAACTGATGAATCTATGTCAGAATTGGACGCCAAAACCCTGCTTCTGGGAGATTTTGCAGAGAACGGATCTTGGTGGACTGGAGGACGAACTAGGATCAAAAGTCCTGAGCGATCAAGAACATATCGTTCCGGTGATGCAACATCCGAGGGTTCTGTGACAGTCAAATCACCTCGAGTCGATTGGGCTGATTTGAATGAATGGTATTACTTAGTTCTACACGCAGGCAGATCATGGCAACGGAAACTGGACAATCTCACGGTCTCCGAGATCCATACGCCACCCTTGAATCGTCCTTCCGAGGAGGAACTAGATGAGATCGAGACTCAAATAATGGAAGCGCAAGCTCATACACAACGTGTGTTGCTCAAAGCCATAGAAAGCTTACTGAAGCGGCCTGGACGACCACTACGTGAGCCCGAGGATCTTCGGTTTCTGTTAATAATCCTCGCAAACCCACTTCTCTATCCTGCTCATGGAACGTCAAAAGTAAGGGAGCGGAGTAGATCGCGGTCAAGATCGCGGGACAGGAAGTCTCCTCGTCAGCCAGCTTCTCTTGAGATACTAAAAAGAAGCATGTTATTCCCTTCTCCTTCCCCGTCAAATGCCAGTCGAGGAAGCTCTGGGCAGCATTCAGGGATCATTAAACGAGTATTGGGTCTTCTATCTAATGTTCCAAATGAGTGTCATCACCACCTTGTCAATTGGCTCGCAAGGTACTCGGATAGCCAGTTTCAAAGAACAACAGATCTTATTGGGAGTTTTGTGACCTACAGACTCACAAGACAGCATGGGAAACGGCGCGAAGTGGAACAAGATCCTACTGCTGGCTTGATTCCTAGTATAAGTGGATCTGGACGGAGCACGTCCGCGGCTCTTCATGCTGCACTTGGTGTATCTGGACAGCCTTTAAAGAAGAAGGACGGAAAGCCCCAACCTGTCATTTACAATGATGACTGGCAAATCAAAGCTGCGGCAAGGGTGATGGCACTAGTATTCTCTGCGAACAACATTGGTCTCTCAAGAAGGGGAGATACACGGCCTCTAGCTGTTTTGGAGACTGGGCATAGTGCTGGCTTAGTTGCACGAGAGAGAGCGCATAGTCATGGACAAATACTACCAACGAGTGACTTCTACAACACGTTGCTCGATTACTCGGATCTCATTGCAGATTTTGAAGCATGGGAAGCAAGACGTGGGAAATTCGCATTTTGTCAGTATCCCTTCTTTTTGAGTATCTGGGCCAAGATTCAGATTATGGAGCATGACGCACGGCGTCAGATGGAGGTCAAGGCTAGAGAAGCATTCTTTGACAGCATTATGACCCATAAGAATGTAAATCAGTATCTGGTGTTGCAGATTCGAAGAGATTGTCTCGTTGAGGATAGCCTGAAAGGGGTCAGTGAAGTCGTAGGTTCTGGGGGCGAGGAGATCAAGAAAGGATTAAGGATCGAGTTCAGAGGCGAAGAAGGCATTGATGCTGGTGGCCTGCGGAAAGAGTGGTTCCTTCTTTTGGTCAGGGATGTCTTCAACCCTGAGCATGGTGAGTCGCCTCTCCCTTCTAATATCCCATCACTAATTATCTTAGGCATGTTTACATATGACGACGACTCCCAGTTCTGCTACTTCAACCCGAATAGTTTTGAGACCACAGATCAATTCTTTCTTGTCGGTGTTGTCCTTGGTCTAGCAATTTACAACTCTACCATCCTCGACGTGGCCCTTCCGCCGTTCGCTTTCCGGAAACTGCTTGCTGCCGGTCCCGCAGCGGCACCGGGGGCCACATCGCATGCTAAACCATCAATGACTTATTCTTTGGAAGATCTGGCTGAGTATCGGCCAGCGTTGGCTTCTGGTCTACGACAGCTCCTCGATTTCGACGGGGATGTTGAGAGTACATTTTGTCGAGACTTTGTCGCCGAGATCGAAAGATACGGCGTCATGACTCAGGTACCGCTTTGCCCAGGTGGTGAAAGCAAACCAGTAACGAACTCTAATCGACGAGAATTCGTGGATCTTTATGTAAGGTATCTCCTCGACACTGCCGTGACTCGCCAGTTTGAGCCTTTCAAGCGTGGATTCTTCACAGTGTGTGGAGGAAACGCTCTATCCCTCTTTCGACCTGAGGAAATTGAATTACTTGTTAGAGGCTCGGATGAACCTCTTGATATTGCTTCTCTCCGAGCCGTTTCCATTTGCGAGAATTGGGGAGTATTGAATGCTGCGGAAACCGAGCCAGTTATACAGTGGTTTTGGCAATCGTTCCGAAGCGCAAACCCGAAAGATCAACGGAAGCTTTTAAGTTTTATTACAGGCAGTGACCGCATACCTGCGATGGGTGCAACGAATTTGATCATTAAGCTGTCTTGCTTGGGTGAGGATTCTTTAAGGTTTCCAGTAGCAAGGACTTGCTTCAATATGTTGTCGTTATGGCGGTATTCTTCTAAGCAGAAGCTGGAATCAATGCTTTGGAGGGCCGTTTATGAAAGCGAAGGATTTGGATTGAAATGATGCATAGCCTGGGGTTTAGTTTGATGGGGAGTTCCGGCATTGGCATTGTAGAGGGGGAAATGCATTTCATAGATGCTAGGAGTTCTGAGACTATCACAATTCTAGAAGGATTGTTCGGCTGACTGCCTGTCTATAACATAGTCATAATGATGATGAAATGCCATCCTCGTCCCATCATGCTTTTATAACTGCGGCAATTGAAGCTTGTTCATCTTATGACCTGGGTACCTATACAACTAGTTTTACAACCTCAAAAGCCTATACCATCCATATTTACAACCAACGCCAATACAATGCCCACATCCACTCACATCACCTACCCCTCATTCATAGCCTCCACCTCACCTCTCGCCTGCACCAAAACCGCCTCTTCCTTCTTCCTCTCCGCATTAACCTTCATCATCCTCTCCCTATCCCCCTTGGCCCGTTCCCTATACTCCTCCAACTCCCTCAACTCCCTCATCTCCTCCGCGGTCGGCTTCACTGCCTTAGCCTTCGTAATCTCCATTACTTGTGCTAATATCTCCGTCTGATTCCTGTTTTTTATATTTATGACCTTGGTCGTCTCTGTAGGAGGACCGGGTTGTGAGGGTGTCGGAGAAGCGGTGGACGTTTGCGTGTTGGTGGTTGAGTTTACGGGTGGAGAGGAGGCGGATGCGGTTGACGGGGAGGTGAAGTGGATTGTGAGCGTGGCGGGGCCTTCTTGGTCAAGTGTGCGATTCGTGGTCATGGGGATGGCGGGGTTGTGATATTTGAGTCGGGGAAGGACGGTGCGCCAGAATTTCCTGAAAGGGTGTTAATTCGTGAGGTGTGGATTTGGGGGTGGAGGGGATGTACTTGGCTCCGCGGTGGCCATTCTCGATGTGAGAGGCAAAATCCATGTGGATTCGCGTTACTGTAGGTGGGAGGATAGCGGCGCCGGGTCCTAATCGTATTGCGAGGAGCTGAGTGGGTTAATTGAGGTTTTTTGGGAGGGTGGTTTGAGGCGGGATGGGGTACCTTCTACATGGTGGTTTGGTCAGCGGTAGTCCTTCAATGGGAGACAATGTGGAATCACTTACTGATCTCAGCGTCCTCATACGCTGTATTACGCTCACCATCTTGAATGTGGTGCTGAGTTTCCTCCACGATGTTGGAAGTGTTGAAGTCTTGAACTTCTATAAATTATTTAAGCTTCCGCGCTAAAGGACCCCTGTCAATATTTTTTGGGTGCATGGAGCTCGACATGGCGAAACCATTTTAGAATGTGATAAAGCTATGTATTTTCGCACCAGAGGGGCACGAATAGCTCATAGAGCAGCTGGGGAAGTTGAGCTTTCTCTTGTTGATCTACCAGCATTTCTTTGCCCTGGCTTAGTACGAATCTGTCGAAGTCAACCACTCTCCTTTCAACGACAGAAACTTCACTCAAGTCCTGAGCAAACCAATTCACATTCAAGCTCACGCTTTTTGAGCTCTTCAAGAGCAATAAAGCCTCTTCGCGTCCTAGCTTCGAATGGTAGATTACCCCCACAATGTGCAGGATGTGGTGCTCTTTCACAAACAGCCGACGCAAACGAGCCTGGGTTCTTTGACTTGAAGAGGCGATCTGTGAAGGAGTATTTGACAGGAAAAGCGGATGAGGGACGGTCTTCAGAAGATGCAATACTGGAGGAGGCTCTGAAAAAGACGGCGGAGACCAATCCCAAGCTGCTGGACCGGTTGGGTTTTAGAACTCCGGGAAGTACCACCAGTAAGTAAATATTTCAGTAGGATTTGAGAACGCTGCTAACACTTTCCAGAGCCTATACAAAATTTAGAAACTCCTCTATGTGAGCGGTGTCATACCCTCAGACATCATCACACAGGAGTCTCTATCCACCACCCTTCCATTGTATCTATTCAAGATACCATTTTCGAATCTCCACACAAATATAATCATGTATATCACGTCATTGATGCAGCCGACTTCCCAATGTCATTGATTCCGGGACTATATAGGCTCCTACAGATAACACCGCAACGATCACTCAACAGACGATCGAAAACGGGAAGGTTTTACCATGGCAAGAAGACTGAGATCAGTTTTATAATCACACGTTCTGACCTACTGGCTCCCAAGAAAGAGCAGGTCGATTCTATGATGCCGTATCTACGAGAGGTCTTGCGAGACGCTTTAGGAAGACAAGCCGCTGATGTACGGCTAGGGAATGTCAGATGTGTTAGCGCAAAACAGGGGTGGTGGACTAAAGAGGTGAAGGAGGATATTTGGAAGAGAGGTGGTGGAGGTTGGATGGTTGGAAAGGTTAACGTTGGCAAGAGTCAATTGTTTCATGAGGTCTTCCCGAAAGGAAGACGTGGAAATCTTCAGTATGGGAAGCCTTTAGTACCTACACCCGTGTTGGCAGTACCAGGGTTATCAGTCACATTCAAACCACTGTCTGTTGAGGGAAAAGAGAACATACGGCCAGTCGAAGAGAGACTCGAAGGGCCTGCCACACCTCAAGATGAATCCTTGTCAACAGAAGCAGCTCAATCGGATCACGTCGAGGGTGCCTCTATGTTGAATTACAAGCTGTCAGAAGATGTGGTGACTCAGGCGCAATCCAACTCGACTCAGCTTGATGAATTTTCAGAACTGGAGCCTCTTGACTCATATTCCCTTTTGCCTCCAGCGCAAATCGAAACAGATTATCCTGAGATGCCGTTAGTGTCTACCCTTCCGGGCACCACTGCTTCGCCTATCCGGATCCCTTTCGGTAACGGAAAGGGAGAATTGATTGATCTACCCGGCTTGTCTCGAGGTGACCTTGAGCTTCATGTTCAGTCCGAGCATCGTTCATCTCTTGTGATGCGGGCACGAGTTCGTCCCGAACAACACAGCATTAAACCCGGTCAATCTTTACTTCTGGGAGGATTCATACGCATCACCCCTACGACTCCAGACGTGGTCTTCTTGGCTTACTCATTCAACCCTCTGAAACCCCACTTGACATCGACAGAAAAGGCTATTGGTACTCAAACAATGAGTCGGGAGTCGAACGTCGAGAATATTGCTACCCCTGAGGCAATCGAGAAGATCACTTCA
>Ga0182030_10008634_pt1 | contig 21034 bp, 16 predicted proteins | sample 812S3MmetaG_FD_121299 | JGI IMG/M metagenome (GOLD analysis project Ga0182030, IMG submission 121299) | Permafrost microbial communities from Stordalen Mire, Sweden - 812S3M metaG (Illumina Assembly) | ecosystem: Environmental > Terrestrial > Soil > Wetlands > Permafrost | place: Sweden...
CACGAGAGCAGCGTCGGCGGCTCGTGGTCCACGTAGCACGGCGAATCGACCGGGTGAATGAATGCCGGAGTGCCGGTGCGCGCGAGTTCGGCCCAGATGGGTTCGAAGCCGGGTTCGTCGAGGTAGCGCCCGTTGATGTTCGACGGCAGCGCGACACCGCGGACGAAGGGCGAGCTGCGCGTGCGCCGCAGTTCCTCGAGTGCGGCCTCGGTATCGGTGAGTGGGAGGTGGACGAAGCATGCGAAGCGCTCGGGATACGCTGCGCTGGCTTCGATGAAGCGGTCGTTCGTCGCGCGGCACGCGTCGGCGAGCAATGCCGGTTCGATGGCGAAGACGTGCGGGCAGGACAGGATCTCGCAACCGATTTCGCACGCGTCCATTTCGGCGAGACGCTCTAACTCGCTCCACGGTGACGTGGGGATTGCGCCAAACGATTTACCGCTGCGTTCGAGTGCGCGCAGGACGGCGGGGGGAAAGGCATGACAGTGACAATCAATGGTTTTCATAGCTACACCTCGCGATCTGCATCGGCCGTCGTTAGGAGAAACCTCCCGTGAAGACCATCGAGTGGCACGTTTCCGGAGCGGTCCGCGAAATCGTACTCAATCGACCCCAGCAGCGCAATGCGCTCGACCCCGAAATGTTGGCGCAGCTCACTGCGATCTTCGAGGAGGATCCCGGTCCCGGCGAACGCGTCGCGCTCGTACGCGCGGAAGGTACTGCGTTCTGTTCCGGCATCGATCTGCGTAACCGGGACAGTTCCGCGACGGGTGCACGGCATATCGAACGGATGTTGCACGCGATCCAGACGTGGCCGCTGCCCGTCGTCGCCGTCGTGCAGGGCCCGGCGCTCGCCGGTGGCGCGGAACTAGCGTTGCACTGCGACGTTGTGATCGCGAGTAGGGCGGCATCGTTTGGTATGCCGTTAGCCCAGATCGGGTTGGCTCCAAGTTGGTTTTTGGCGAAAAAAGTGGTGGAGTGCGCCGGGATCGTCGGCGCGCGCGAGTTGCTGTTCTTCGGCGATCCGGTGCCGGCCGAGCGCCTTCACGCGATGGGCGCAATCGCACACGTGGCCGATCCGGCGGAACTCGAAGCGGACGTTGCTCGCATCGTCGCTCGGCTCTGCCAAAACGCGCCACTGTCGCTGAAGGCGATCAAGGCCGTGTTGAACCGCGAGATGGCGTTCCGTGATGAGATCGCCCATGCGGACCTCGATGTGTTCGTCGGCGAGGTGAGGACCAGTGCCGACGCGCACGAAGGAATGGCGGCTCGCCTCGCCCGCCGTGCGCCGACGTTCGTCGGGCGCTGAGGCCGATCGGCGGTTAGGTCGTTTTAAGGTGCGGAAACAGCGTTAGCGCATTCGTGCGTTCGATGCCCAGCAGTTCGGCCGGCGGTAGGCCGAGCTTTGCGAGGCTGCTCAGTGTCGGCGGCGTTGGACCCAGGGGTGAATCGGTGCCGAGTAAGACATGCGTGCGTGGAACGAGCGCATGCAGTGCATACATGTTGATCGGCGATGCCGAGTTTGAGATCTCATAGTAGAAGCGGCCCAGTTCGTGCGCTAGGCCGCCGTCGGGGATCGGAGCCTTGGCCGGATCGCGATCGTTCACGAGTGCGTCAAATCGGGTAACTGCGGAGAATACCGTGCCGCCCGCGTGCGAGAAGATGAAGCGAATGTCGGGATAGCGGCGCGCGGTCCCCGACATGGCGATGTTCACGATAGCGCGCGTCGTGTCGGTTGCATACTCGAGCAGCGAGGGCGAGAGCCCGGGTATCAGCGTGCGGCAGCACACCGGCGAGGCGGGATGTACGAACACCACGGCCTTGCGACGATGCAATTCAGCGAAGACCGGATCGAAGGTCTTATCGCCAAGCCAGCGATCGTCGTAACTCGTGAAGAGCGAGATCCCGTCGGCACCGAGCTTATCGAACGCATAGGCGATTTCGGCCAGGCTGCCTTCGGTATCGGGGAGCGGTAGGGTCGCGAGCAAGCCGAAACGCCCGGGATACTGCCGGTTGATCTCCACCACGTACTCGTTGAACGCGCGCGCAAGCCGGCGCCCCTGCGGGACGTCACCAAACCAAACGCCGGGAACCAGTGGCGAACCCAGCACCGTTGCGATGCGATTGCGATCCATGTCCTCGACGGTGCTCGCGGGCGACCAGCGCGCGATCGCATCATCACTGCCGGGCGGCAATCGCTTGCGGACCGCCTCGTCCCGCAGCCACTCCGGGGCCATGATGTGGTAGTGAACGTCGATTCGATACGGCGCCGCTGCCCCTGTTTGCGCGGACGCGATGCGGGCTGCAAGCGGCGCGCACGCGATTGCTCCGATCGCGGTGATGAGCTGGCGGCGATCGATCGTCATGGCGTTGCTCCGCGTACGTCGAAGGCGTCGACTTCGGGGGTTGCCACCGGCACACCGCCGATGGTTCCACCCGACACGATGCCACCGGCGGCAACGTAGAACGTGCTGCCGATGAAGCCGGCCGAGCAGCCGTGACGCGGAACCGGCATTTCCGGCAACACGTTCCACGTGTTGGTGCGGGGGTGATACACATCGAACTCCGTGAAGGCACCGATGAGGTGACCGTCACGGTATTCCCCACCACCGGCATAGATGTCGCCGTTGTAGACGCCGAAGCAGCCCCCGCTGCGCGCGACGGGCATGCGCGCGCCGACGGTGCCCCAACTATTCGTTGCGACGTCATAGACTTCGACCAGATCGGTCGAGTCGGCGTCGCGAATATAGACCGAGCCGACGCGGCCACCGATTGCGTAAATCTTCCCGTCGACGGCGGCGAGTGCGGAGAAATGATTGCGCGGCGTCGGCAGAGGGCTGCGAACGCGCCAGCTATTGCTCGCGGGGTTGTACTCTTCCATTGCGTCGAGCGACTGATGCGCACCGGTAAAGCCAAACGGAGCGGGAGCGACGCCAGGATGCATGCCTGCGCCGCCGATGACGTAGATGAGGCCGTTCACGGTGACGGCCGCCTCCGCCCCGCGCGCGGTCGGCATCGGTGCTAATGCACGCCATGTGTCCGTGGCCGGTGTGTATTCCCAGGCGTCGGTGGTCGGCAGATATCCCGGCTTGCCCGCGACGGCCGCGAAGCCGCCGAAGAGATAGATCTTTCCATTGAGGCCAACTTGTGCCGTGTGGTGAACGGCCCGCGGCATATCGTGTTTGCGCGTCCATTGATTTGCCGCCGGATCGAACTCGTAAACGCGGCCCATCGGCGAGAACGGTCCCGATAAGCCGCCGAACGTGTATAGCTTGTCGTTAACGACCGCTCCGTACATTTCGCCGGCACCGCCGTCCGGCATGGGGGCGACGGTCGTCCAGGCCGGACGCGACTGCGCCAGCGCGGCAACGCTGATACTCCATGCGAAGAGGGCGGCTAGCACGATTGCGCCTAAGTGCTTCAAGAAATGCATCTCCCTCACAAATCAGGTACCGTTCAGCGGACGTTTTCGCGCCTTGCCCGCGATTCCCGCGCGTTCGTCGCGCTGTTGATCGCCGTCATGAGCGCAGGAAGCGTCGCTACTGCGCAAACGCCGCAGCCATTGACGATTCGCGTGGCGGCTTCCGTCAACGCCGATGTTGCGCCGCTGATTTATGCCGTGCAAAAGGGCTTGTTCACCAACGCCGGGATCAACGTCGATTTCATGCCGATGGCAACGGGAGCGGCCATTTCTCAGGGCGTTGTCGGCGGATCGATCGACATCGGATTTGCCAATACGCCCGCGTTGATTGCCGGACACGCGCGCGGAGTGCCCTTTCTGTTGATCGCGCCGGCCGGCGCGTACGACACCAATAACCCCGCAACGGTAATGGTGGTGCGTAAAGACGCGCCGTTTTCGAGCGGCCGTGACTTTGCCGGCAAAACGATCGGCGTTCCAACGCTGAAAGATCTCGATGCGCTTGCGACCGCGAGCTGGGTCGATGCACATGGTGGCAATTCCGACAGCTTGCGCTACGTCGAATTGCCGAATCCGGCATTGCTGCCGGCACTCCTCGAAGGGCGCATTGACGGCTTCACCCTGGGCGAACCCTGGGTGACGCAGGCGCTGGCTTCGGGGCAAACCCGCCTGTTCGCGAAATCGCTCGACGCGATCGGGTTGCATTTCATCACGACCGGCTGGTTTTCAACGGCGCCCTTCATCGACGCTCACCGCGATGCGGTTATTCGCTTCGAACGCGTCTTGCAAGATGCGACGATCTATGCGAATGCCCACGTAACCGAGATGACGCCTTACATGGCGATGTTTTCGAAGCTCGACCCAGCTATGATCGCGCGCACGATGCGCTTCCAACATCCGACGGTGCTCGATCCCAAGCTCATCCAGCCGATGATCGACGTCAGCGTCCGCCTCCACGTTATCCCAAAAAGCTTCGACGCACGCGAACTCATCAGTCCGACGGCGTTAGTGGCTCGCTGAGCGCGAAGTCTACTTTGTGACTGCCACCGTGCTAATGAGTTGCTGAGCCGGCATCGCGGACGGTATTTCCTTATATTTGAGGGCCGCGTCGAGGATAGGTTGCATGGTCTTCGGATCGACAACCTCGGGGTAGATCGACCGCGTCATTGTCCCAATCAGTTCAGGCGGAAACGGCGTATACTTATTGAGAATCTCAGCGGACTTCGCGTGATTCGCCGGGTTGTTTGCCCAAACTGCGGCCTCGCGCATCGCTAGTGAGTACTTGTGCGCGAGTTCCGGGTTTTTCGTAACCCAATCGCTAAGCGCATACCAGGCGTTGATCTGCCAGGAGTTGCCGAGACTCTGAAAACTGTTCGCGAGCACGCGACAGCAGGTCGCGATTGCGGCAGCGAGAGCCGGTTCGTTGATGACGGCGGCCGCGACCGTGCCGCGTTCGACGGCGGCCGCCATATTGATCGGCGGAATTTCAACATACTGCACTTTGTCGACGGAAGCGCCGGATTGCTCGAGCCAGGCGGTTGTCGTGATGTGCGAGGTACCCTGGACAGAAATTAAGGCAAGGGTCTTGCCTTCAAGATCCTTGCCTGACTTGATCGGCGAATCTTTTGCGACGATCACTTCGATCGTCGGCGCGTTGGAACGGTAGCCGCCCGAGGGTGCGAGGACGGTAATAGGAATGCCGTGTTCGCGTGCATTGGCAACAGCGACGAGATCGCCATCTCCGATATCCGCCGCGTTGCCGGCAACGGCTGCAACCGCTGCCGCACCGCCGCCTTTACGGAGCAGTTGGATCTCGGCGTGAATGCCGTATTTTTTGAAGATGCCAAGATCTTCGGCGTAAAACGCTTCCGCGTCGGTGTCCTGCCCCGCAGTGACGACCCGAATGGTCGTGAGCCCGGGAATGTCGGCCGCGGCGGTTGGCCCGGCAGCCAAGAGCACTGAAGCTGCAAGAGTCAGGGCTAACGTCCGGTAACCAGGCATTTCGAGCATCGCGATCCTCCGAGGGATGATTTAAACCTAAAGCTAGCGTGTACCGGCGATTGTCACTCCGCTCCTTTACTTCGAAATCGGTTTGTATGGCGGCAGCGTTTTTAGCGCTTCGGTGACGAAGCTGTCGTCGGAAATGTTGTCGACCGAGGTGCCGGGTTCGGAGATCTTTTCGTTTTTGTAGAATTCGAGATCGGCTCGCATCGAGGCGAAGTTGAGATGGCCGTTCGGGTTCACGCCGTTCGGCGTCACCGCGCGATACACGGCGGGATCTTTGATGCGCGTGTTCTCGGTTAGGGTCGTCACGACGGTCTCACCGTTGGGGCCGCCATAGCGACCGTCCTTGAGCGCGTCATTGTAGTAACGGACGCCCTTGAGAAACGCGCGCATGAAGCTCACGCCGAGGGCATGGTTTTCGAGGACCGTCTTGCCGAACATCAGGACGGATATCTGTTGATTCAGATAGACCTGATCGTCGCCCATGACTTTCGTTAGCACGCCCGAGCGAACGGCCATCGTCGCGGTCGGCTCCGGCATCCACGTCGCATCGGCGGAGCCGTTTTGCAGCGCGAGGACTTGGTCCGGCAGCGGTAGATAGAGCTTCTTAACGTCGTCGAATTTGAGGCCGCCGGTCGCGAGATATTTCGCGATGAGCGGCGACGCGGTCGTACCGGGGCTGGTGACCGGAACGGTCCAGCCCTTCATATCTTTCGCGCTCTTGAACTTGCCGCTCTTAATCAAATCCGTGCGGACGATCAGCTGCTGGAATCCGTAGCCCTTCGGATCGCTGCCCAAATCTGCGACGACCTTGACCTCGATGCCGCGTGCCGCCACGTTGTAGAGCCCGCCGGTGAGCGCTCCGCCCGCGACGTCGAGTTGACCGACGCCGAGCGGCGCGATCATGGTGGTCGCGGAATCAAAATCGGTGAATTGCGCGTCGATGCCCTCGTCTTTGAAGTAGCCCATCTTCTTGGCAAGAAACAGCGGAGCTTCCGTGATCAATCCGGTGACGACACCGATCTTGACGGTAACGAGCGGCTTGTCTTGGGCCGCTGCCGGCGGCGTGAGCGCGCCGGCAGCGAGCGCCAAGAGAACGCAAAGACAGACCAGGCGCCGGATCGTTTGCACTAAACCTTGGCCGGTCCGGACGCTTTGCTCGGGTCGAGTAGCCAGCCGAATTTATCGAGTGCCTTTTTGGCATCTTCCGGGGAGGCGGCGTTGGTTTCAGGAAATTTGTCGCGCCACGTATACGGCCGGCACGCATCGATCACCGCCACCGAATGGGTCCAGTTTTGGGCGGCGCGCTTTTCCGGCGTCAGGCTGGGATCGGCCCGTGAGTCCCACGAGCCTTCGATGAACTGAATCGAGACTTTCGGATCGGTTCGGGTCAACATCGCCCAAATCAAATTGTCCAGATTCGACACATCGACGTCGTCATCGCAAACGACGATATACTTACTGGCGTATGCCGATGCTCCGCACTGCGCGGCAATGTGGCCGGCTTGAATCGAATGCCCCGGATACTTCTGCGTGATCGAAACGCCGTGCAGCATCCGAGCCGCACCGACTTCGTGGCACCAGACTTGCTTGACGTTCGGCACGCCGGCGTTCGTCATGTTTTGCTTGATGATGGCCGAGCGCATGACCGCGCGGTAGCGCGCCATCTCGTCCGGTCCGCCGCCCATCGGCGGCACGCCGAGTAGAATCGGGTCGTTGCGATGGTAGATTGCTTTGATATCGAGTGCGTACATCGGCCGTCCGCCGACGCCGCCCGCATAATGGCCCGTCCATTCACCGAACGGACCTTCGTTCTCGAAATGATCCGCCGAAACGAAGCCTTCGAGCACGATCTCGGCGTTTGCCGGGAACGGCAAACCGGTGTGCTTTCCGGTGACCATCTCGACGGCTTTGCCGCGAATGCCGCCGACGATGTCGAGCTCGAACTCGCCGTACGGCGCCTCGATGCCGCCGTAGAAGAAGCCCATCGGGTCGCCGCCGAGAACCATGACGACCGGCATCTTTTCGCCGCGTTCGAAATACTTGTCGCGGTGAATTGCGCCATGATGTCCGCGTGCCATCACGATCGTGACGGTTTTCTTGTCGATGACCATCGCGCGATACGCACCCGCGTTGTACCATTTCTCGTCGGGATCTTGCGAGATGCTATAGGTACCTGTCCCGATGTAGCGCCCGCCATCTTTCGGATGCCAGATCGGCGTGGGGAATTTGGTGACGTCGATATCGTCGCCTTCGAGAACGTTCTCCAGAACGGGGCCAGTCGCGACGATCTTGTGCGGGATCGGGCTCGGCTTTTCCAGATACGCGACGCGGTAGGCTTCGCTGAGTTGGGTCTTCGTCAGGTGATCGGGGAAGCCGAGCGTCATATTCTTGCGCTGGCCGGCAAACATGTTCAGCAGCACGCGAAAGTTTGGTGGCGAGCCGGGAACCTGATCGAAGACGACGCACGGCCCGTTGTCGTGACGTTCGACCGCTTCGGCGGCGAGCCCGATGTCTTCTTGCCACGATGCACCGTGGACGTGTCGCACTTCGCCGAGGCGCTCCGCTTGCACGAGCCATTCGCGCAAATCGTCGTAGAGAAACTTTGACGGCACGACGCCGTGCTTTCCGTTCCCGTTCGAATTCCCGTTGGTACTGCTCATAGCGCTCGTTTCTGTGATGGTTGAGATCAGTGTGCTGAGTAGATGAGGCTGGCTGCCGGAAACGGGGCAGGAAGCGCCCCATACTTCGCGGCTACGTCGATAACAGGTTGGATTTGCGCCGGGTCGAGGCGCTCCGAGTACGGTGCCCGATTCATGCGAAGCGCGATCTCCGGATCGATCTTCGCCTCCGTCGCGAGGATCGCGGCCGTAGCCCGGTGATTCGCATTTGCCCAAACGGCCGTATCGCGCATCGCTTGCTGAAACTTCTTCACGAGATCGGGATGCGCGTTTGCCCACGCGGTGGTGACGAACCACGCGCCGAGCAAATAGTCATTGCCTACGCCGTCGTAGCATTTCGAGAGAAAGCGAAGCTGCGTTTTCGCGACGGTCGCCGTCGGTTCAGCGAGGACGGCGGCGTCGATGCGGCCCGCGGCGAGGGCGGCGGCCATGTCGGGAAACGGCATCTCCACGAACTTCACGGTTGAGGAATCACCGCCGTTGCGATCGATCCATGCGCGCGGCGCAAATTCGCCGATATTCTTGAGGCCGTTCGTCGCGAAGATCTTGCCGTTGAGGTCTTTCGCGGATTTGATCGGCGAGGCTGACGCGACGGAACAGACCGTCGTCGGTGCCTTCGTGTTGTAGACGCTGGCCGGCGCGATGAGCGTGATCGGCACGCCGTGCTGGAACGCAATCGCGAGCGAGACGACATTCGAGAACCCGATATCGAGCGAACCCGATACAACGGCTGCGGTAATCGCCGAGCCGTTGGAGATGCGTTCGATCGCGATGTCGAGGCCGTTACTCTTAAAGAAGCCCTGATCGGCAGCATAGAAGGCTTCCGCACCGGTGTCGATCGGAATTGTGGCAAGCCGAATCGTGGCCGTGCTTTGGGCGTTGCCCACCGCCGGAATTATTGCGAATGAAAGAGCGAAGCCGACAATGGCTATCCGCAGCGGGTTCGCAATCGACAAGCGCATGTTCTGAAGGTACTACTGCGTGAGGTGTCCATCCCGCGACCGGAAGAATAATGATTAATGACGACGCCAAGGCGAGCTAGCGGTCTTGGGGCTCTCGGACGCACCAGAGGGTGGCGGACCTCACCTGACGGGAACATTCCGCAAAAATGCGATAGTATGCGGCCATGAACGCTGATGCCAAAAAAATCGCTTTGCGAATGATTCCCTACGGGCTCTACGTACTCACGACAAAGGCAGCCGACGGCATTTCGGCCGCGACCGTAAACTGGGTCACGCAAGCGTCGTTCTCTCCCCCACTCGTCGCGGTCGGCCTAAAGGCAGACTCGCACGGCCGCAAACATCTTCATGACGGCGCGACGTTCGCGCTGTGCATGCTCGGAAAGAATCAAAAAGACGTCGCCTATACGTTCTTCAAGCCGACCGTCGTCGAAGACGGAAAGATGAGCGGACAGCCGTACCACGACGGCTCGACCGGCGCGCCGATTCTTGATAGTGCGATCGCAAGCATCGAGTGCAAAGTACTGAACATCGTCGAAGCCGGTGACCATCACGTCATCGTTGCGGAAGTTATCGATGCGAATGTTTCCGTGCCGCCCACCGGGCGTCCAGACGCCGCGATCCTCGAGATGAAAGATCTTGGGGACAACGTTTTCTACGGAGGCTAAAAGAAAAGAAGCTAGCGCATCGTTAGGTGTTGTTCTGTATTTGCACGATCACGGAGAGCGTTTGCCCGACGGCATCCACAATTATGGCGGTGCAGTTTTGGTAGCCCGGGACAGAACCTCCATTGACGGTGAAGGTTGCGGTCGACCCGCCCACCACGGTGGGCGAGATCGTGGTGGGGTGCGGTGGCGTGTACTGCGCGCAGTTATCGGTTTCCGTGTACCCGGCGCCAGTATAGTTCGGCTCGGACACGATAAACGTTGCCGTAGAACCTATTTGACCAAATATTTGCACGATAACGCTTGCGGGTGATGCCGTCGGCGCTGCGGATGAGGGTATGAACGAAAACGGAGCGGCCGTAAAGTTCGGTGCGGTCCCGGTCAGGCTCAGATTTGCCGAGCCGGGTCCACCGTTATAGGACACCACGACCGAATCGGTCGATGCGTGAATCAGCGCGCCCGGTTGGCCGTTGACGGTGAACGATGTAATGGCTGAGTTGGTCGTAGTCAACTGCACTGGCGAGGCGAACGTGCCCTGGATCGATTGCGAAGCTGCGTCGAGGGCGGTCACGGTCAGCGGGTAAGATGAGGCTGACCCGCCCGGCACCGAGGCCGACGGTGGGAAAACAAGGACCCCACTGGCCGGCACGCCGAGCACGCTCACCGTAAGTGAGTTCGATCCGTTCGCAGTGACCACTTGGGTCGCGTTGCCGAGGCCGAGAACCTGCGCCGTCGTCGGAAACGCACCATTCGTCGGAGCTTGATTGTAGAGCGTCACCACGAAAGCGGTGCTGCTTCCCGACGGCGATGGCGGGACGGTGATCGGCACGAGACACGTAATGGGCGCCGATGAACTGCAACCGGGAGCGCCGAGACCGACGGCCACCGACGTGCTGCCGACCGGATTGGCGTGGGTGGTGTCGGTGCTCAGGTAGGCGACAATGAGGGCGCCGGCAGTGCCGCCCGAGACGAAGGCCGGTTTGCGCAACTTCGCCGCCGTGCCCGTTCCCGGAAGGGTGATCGAAAGTTGGACGTTGCCGCTACCGCTGTTCGCGCCGGCGCTCGAAGTCGTGTTACCGCCGGCGGGCAACGTCGCGGACGGCGCCGTGCCGCTACCGCCTCCGCCGCTGCACGCGCTTAAAGCGAATGCTGTTATGAGGAGTGGCAACAGCCAGCATCCCTTGGGATGAACCATGCCCGGTGAATTCGGCTGGTGCAGCCCGGCTCATTTCTCAAAGGAGGCGGCCCACCTCACACTTTCAGAATGGTGCGGCGCGCATCCTAACCGGCCAGCATACCAGCACTGCACCTTCCATTGCGCCGGCTATCCTGCGCCCTAACTAAGCCCCGGTAGGATTGCGTTCAGGTTCGCGTGGGCCGCGCTCGTGCTGACAAACGTCGAGCCGACGATCGGCGTTGGATCGGCCCCGAGCCACTGCAGCGACGCCGAGAGGTAGTACCGGTAGTCCACGCTGACGTACACATCCCCGTTGCTATCGAGCGCGGTCGTGGCGATGTTGGGGTAACCCGTCGTCATCACGCCTTGAGCACCGCTGTTAAAGTAGGTCCCGCCCGTAACCGGATCGCCGATCATGAAGTGCATGGTTGCGGTGCCGTGGTCAGTGCCGGCCGATGAGTTCGAATAGGGGCGCCGGCCGAAATCCGAGATCGTCATGATCACGACGTTCGAGCTAGCGTTCTTTGCTTTGAGATACGTGTAGAACTCGGTCACGCTCTCGGAAAACTCGCCTAGCAATGCGGGCTGTGCGGAATTCTGCGCGCTGTGGTTGTCGTAGCCGCCCTGACGCAGATAGTACGCGCGCGTCGCGGCGCCGCCGATGATCATGCGCGCGATCTGCTTGAACTGCGACTTCATCGAGCTGCTCTTGGCGTTATAGGTGAGAACGTAGTCGGAGAGCAGCTGTGCGGTTGCGATGCTCTGCACCGCACTAACGTAGCCCGTCGTCTGACTACCGATGTTGCGCGTAAACTCGGCCGGTGCGGCAGCCGTCGGGTAGCTGTTATTCGCATGGAGCGCGACGAGACCCGATGGAATTCCGGTCGGCCCGTAATTGAGGTTGGCGTTGTTTCCGCTCATCTGTCCGGTGTAGCTCGGGGTGAAACCGGAGAGGTCGCCGCCGATGACCAGCGGCGAGTTCTTCGATCCGTGGAACGCAATTTGGCTATTGCCGTCGACCGTCACCATCGGCGGCAACGATCCCGACGACGTGATCTGGTCGAAACCGAGCCCCGTCCAGCCGAGGTTCGTCGTACCAACATTGTTAATGCCGGCCGTCTGCCAATAGAACTGGGCCTGCTGATGCCCGTCCCGCGAAACGGCGTTCGCCGGCAGGCCGAGCCCCAAGACCAGCGCCACTCGGCCTTGACTGTAGAGCCACCGCAAATTGTTCGTCGCCGTCGTTGACGACATCGTCGGGTTAAAGGCGAACGTCGTGCCGTTCCCCGTTGCCGACGGCGTCGGATCAAAATTTGACCCCGCGCTCAATACGGCCGCCGAGGAGATCGCGATGTTGGCGCGGTTCGCTTGATAGACGGTGTTCCCAGCCGTGTCCCACGGAATCACCATGTTGAACGAGTCGTTGCCGCCGTTGAGTTCGTACACGACAAGGATCGTGTTCGAGGCCGCGTAGGCGTTCTTGGCGAGGGCCGTCATAAACGCCGGCGTTGACATCGTGACGGCGGTCGCGCCGCAAAGGAAGTTTCGACGCGTGAACATGGCTAGTTAACCCCGTATTCCGGTGAGGAAAGGATGATCCAAAGCGCTCCCTGGACGTTCGAGGGGTTGTTATTGAGGAAGTTCTTCACCAGTGCGTTCAACTGCGGCGTGCCGCCGTCGACGAGCGCGTCGAGCAGATAACCGGCAAGATCGTTCGTCTGCTTCACCGTCGCGAACGACGTGAAGTTGAGATAGATCGAACAGTTGCTACAAGCGGCCGTGCGCGCGCTGCCCGCGAGATCGGTGGCCGAACTCCAGACGCCGAGCAACTGCGCGTTGTTGACCATCGCTTCTTTGTCGCCCGGATAGTAGAAGGAGAAGACCGAGGGCGGATCCCAGATCTCTTGGAACATGTGGGACGTGTCGCTGATCGCGTTCGCTAACGGGCGCGTCACCGTCGCCGTCACAAGATTCGAGCCCGCGCCGCCGAGTGCGCGAATCGCGTCGACTTCCAACTCGATCGGCTCCTTGATCATCGAGTACTTGCCACCATAGAACTCCGGATCGGCGGCGATCGCAGCAATCACTTTGGCGATTTGGTTGGGATCGTTGACCGTCTGACCCCAGACCGTCGAGATCCGTTTGATCATCGCTGCCGACGGTTGTTCCGTCACCAAACGCACGAGCAACTCGTTCGCTTCATACGCCCAGGTCGTCGGATTGTTGGCAAGCGAGAGCGCCGCATTGTCGACCACGCACGACGTGTTGAGCCCCGTCTGCTGATAGGTCGTATAGGTCCACGGGCACGACGTGCCGTCCGCAATCGTCTGGCCCATAACGAAGAAGCCGCCGTTCGTTGCCGGTGCGTGCGCCGAGGGCTTGAACACGATTTGATCCACGTAGGCCGGATACGTCCCGATCGCTTGCTGGGACTGAAGCTGGAAGCCCGTGAGCGCCAACGCCATCGATTTCACGTCAGCCTCGCTGTAGGTCGCGAGCGGCTCGCCCGGATTGTTGGGATCCGTGACGATCGAACCGTCGGAGTTGAGCGTATTGACACCCAACGAATAGAGCTGCATGACTTCGCGCCCGAAATTCTCGTTCGGCGGCGTGTTCGGAAGATAACCGTTGTTGGCGTTGTCGAGCCAAATCATCACCGCCGGCTCCTTGCTGACATCCGCGAGGAGCTTCGCATAATTGCCGAGTGCGTCGGCGCGCACGGTCTCGATGTAGTGCTCCATGTCGGCGGACTGACCGACCGTGGCGTAACTCACGGCGAAATGCTCGAGCCAATGCAGCGTCAGCTTTTCGCGCAACTGCCACTGCGTGTTGACCTCATATTGCATGAGGCGGTCCTCGATATTTGCAGCATAGTTGCCGTCGGTCCCCGCGTTGCCGGTGAGCACCGGGAGCGCTTCGACGTTTCCCCCCACACCCTGCACGATCGAGGTGTCATTGGCGGGCGTCGGCGCGGCGAGCTGCGCGGTGACCCAGGCGCTTACGCCCGTACTCATCACGTTGGTCACGTTCGCCGGCGTATCGGAGAAGCCGAGGCGGCGAAGTGCGTACTGCACGTCGCTGCGTGCGAGCGTGGGACCGGTGGGGATGACGCCGGTCGAAGGTCCGTTCCCAACCGAGCCGAGCGTCGATACTCGGCCGAGGGGCGTAAAACCGGTGCTCGCGATCTGCGTGCCCGGACTCGCGATGCGAACCCCTAGCGATTGCACCGAACCCGAGCCGTTGTTCGGCCCAATGTGGATTGCCGCGGTGCTGGTGCTCGATCCGGATCCGAGCTGCGCCGGGTTTGCGTTCGGGACGACGTCGGTAACGACGCGATATGCACCGTATTCGTGGCCGCCCATGCCGTAGGCGCGTAAGAGCAGACGCTTCGCACCGGCCGGCACGGGAAGACTTGCGTACGTTCCAACCGGCATCCAATTGCTCAGCGCGCGACCATAGGGATCAGCGAACGCAGCGAGCAGCGTGCCGACGGTGGCGGACGTCGCATGCGCACTACAGCCGGCCGGTCCCACGGTGCGGCCGCAGATTCCCGAACGCACGCTGAACGCGCCGCTCGCGGAAATGCGAACGTAGTTGCCTTGACTGACATCCACGCCGGCATCGCGACCGGCGGCGCCGCGCGGAACGGCTGCTTGCACGAACGACGTCGAGAAGGTCGGCGCGGGCGCAGCCGATGCGGGAAGCGCCGAGGCGATAAGCGCGGTCGCCAATATTGCTGAGCAAAGTCGAAGCATTCTAGTCCTCGGTTGTAAGGCTGAGCGGTGACATCGCTGCGAACGGCGGATATCTCCTTGGCAGCCGCCTGAGTTCGCGAAAGTTTTCTCTCGACTCTAATCTTGTCGGCGCATGTTGTGAGAATTCTTTACCGATAGACTACAAAGATCGCACGGGAAGCAATCGCTTCGCTTGCTCGCACACGTTCCAAGGAAGGGTTCGTTCACGTTCAACTCATGAACAATCGTTACGGCGTCTTCATTGGACTCTTTGTGTGCGCGGCAACACTTGCAGCCTGCGGCGGCGGTGGCGGCGGTGGTGGTGGCAGCAGTAGTTTGCCCTCCGGCGGTGGCACGACCCCGACGGCGCCGCCGAAAGCGACACCGACGCCGGCACCGAGCGGTTCGGGCGTGGTGCTGCCGTCGTCGAATCCCGCCAACCCGAGTCAACTGACGGTGAACTCGAGTCCGACCGGTTTGAACGTGACCGTCGATGGAACGGCCGTCGGCGCGACGCCCGCGACACCGACGTCGGCTTACGGTGCGCACACGATCGTCATAACGCCAAAGACCGCTGCCTCACCCTATAGCGTCACGCTCTCGAACTCCGGAAACGGCGCGATCTCGGTCTTTTACAATCAAGCCGCCGATTCGAGCGGAAAGATCACCGCGGGCATTGCGACCTCGAGTATCGCCGTCGGTCACGCCGAGCCGCGCGTGAGCGGCTTTGCGCTGCAGCGCGCTACGCAATCGTTCGCCGGTCGTCCGGCGTTTGCCGACGACAAGGTATCGGTGCAGTACGACACGGGAAGCCTCGGCGGCCGAACGTTCGCCACGGTCGAAGCCGCGCACGGTCTCATGCACGCGCAGACGCTCGTTACGGAGGGTTCGCGCGTGACGCGCGTCTTGGCCGTGAGCCCGGGCGCAAACATCGATGCGACGCTCGCATCCATTCGCAGCGAAAGCGGCGTGGTCAGCGCGAGCCGCGTCGGCTTACGCTATCCGGCCGCCACATCGAGCGGAACGTTCTATCCGAACGACACCTACTTCAAGGCGACGAACAACGGTGCCAACGCCGATCAGTGGTATCTCTGGCTCGTCGATTCGCAAGACGCGTGGGGCTATGGCGCGGGCAGCGCCGCGGTCGCGGTCATCGATACCGGCTACGATCCGCTGCAAACCGAGGTCGCCGGCAGCGTTACCTATTCGGAAACGGTCGTCAACGCGTTGCTCTATGCGAATACCGCAACCGATACCGACGGTCACGGAACGTTCCTGTCCGGCGTCGCGGACGCGCAGACGAACAACGCCGCCGGTTTCGCGGGCGCGGCATACAATGCGCCGCTCCAAGAGTACAAAATTTTCGCTAACGGCAGTTCGTCGGCGCAAACAACCGACGAGGCGGCAGCAATTCGCGATGCCGTCGCGCACGGTGCGAAGATCATCCTGCTCGCGCTGCAGAGCAGTCCGGCAAACGGACCCGATCCGGTCGAACGCGATGCGGTGGCCTACGCGATTCAAAACAACGTGACCGTCGTCGCCGCGAGTGGCGACGATAACGGGTCATCGCTGGACTATCCCGCCGGATACCCGGGTGTGATCAGTGTCGGAGCATCGATCGTGAACGACGCCGGCACCCCGGGCGTCGTCGTCGGTCAGGGCAATAGCGAACAGGTCGCGTCGTACTCCAACGCCGGCCCAGGTCTGGGTCTCGTGGCGCCGGGCGGTCAAGGGACGAGCGGCGACACGGACATCCTGCACTGGATTGAAAACGTCTACACGACGCAGCCATATACCGGTTTGCCGGCGTGCACGGCCGGAACCGCACCCTCGGATTGCAAGATACTCTTCACCGGTACCTCACCCGCGGCCGCACTCGTCGCGGGCACGGCCTCGCTCATGCTCACGGCCAACAGCGCGCTCACGCCCGCGCAAGTCGCGCAGCTACTCTACGCATCGACCGACGACATCAAGGATCCAAAAGAAGGCCACGGCCGCCTCAACGCGCAGCGCGCGATTGCATTAGCGGCCGGCGATCCCGCACCGCAGCCGGCGCTTCCGCTGCCGCGCGCCGTGCAGTTCGTCGCGTTTGCATACACGAATACCGGCGCGGCGCTTCCGGTCGCACCCGCGATCGTCGACACGACGTATCCGAACGGCGTGCCGGTCAATCAAGACGGAACATTTCGAATCGCCGACGTGAACCCGGCGTCGCTGGCGGTGGGAGTCACGACCTATAAGGTCGGCATCTGGGTCTCGCTCGTAGGTGACGGCAAGGTTCACCCCGGCGATTACTTCACGGCATCGGCAACGTGCTCGGTCAAATCATCGTGCACTGGTTCGATTGCGGGTCTGACCGCGGCACGACTCGCGGCGAATGCGACGGTAATGCCATGATGAAGCGTTGGGGCTTGGCGATCATCCTCGTGTCCCTCGCCGCGTGCGGCGGTGGCGGAGGCGGATCGACGCCGGCGACGGGCGGGTCGCCCGTTCAGACGCCGACGTCGACGCCCACGGCGAGCCCGTCCCCGGCGCCGAGCGGGTCATCGTTGCCGGGACTGCCGCTGGCGTTAAACGTGAACAACCTGCCCGGACAATTCTACGGTGAGATCGTCGCGCAGTTTTCCGGCGTCTCGCCGCGTCAGATGGTGATGCTGCCCAATGGCGATCTGCTCATCGGCACCGGTGGCGGCACGGCGAACTTCCCGCGAAGCGGCCAAATATATATCTTACCGAATGCGGAGGCGGCCATTCCGGCCGCGCCCACCGTTTTTGCGACGCTATCCGACAACAGTTGTGCCTCAAGCGCGGGCAACAATACGAACGGGATCACCTTCGCGCCGGGAACCGGCGGCGGCACGATCTTCGTCGGCATGGAATGTTCGGTCTGGAAGATTCCCTACACGACCGGAAGTCGCGTCGCGACGTCGCAATCGCTCTACGTCAACGTGCGCACCGGCTCACCGGTAATCACGCCGGTCGATTCGGACGATCATCACACGACCTCGTTGCTGGCCGTCGGCAGCACGCTCTACATCAGCGTCGGTTCGAGCTGTAACGCGTGCACCGAAACGGATCCCACCCGCGGCACCATTCAGAAGACCGACATCACGACGCCCGGGCTGAGCCTGGTCGCAACGCGCGTGAGAAATGCGATGGCCCTCGCGGTGAACCCCGCAACGGGGACCGTTTGGGCAGGTGGCGCCGGTCAGGATTGCGTCGTCGGAACGACGTGCTTTGCGGCAATGGATGCGAATTACTTGAACGGGCATCCCTACGAGTGGCTCGATCCGCTTACCAAACATACGGCGCCCGTCGACTACATGTGGCCCTGGTGCGAGGAAAATAAATCGCCGGTCGGCGCGCCGGACGGGACACCCGCTACGCCGCCACCCGGTACGAATTGCAACGCGATGATCGTCGCGCCCGTGCGTGCGCCCGCCTACGCTACCATTATTGGTGCGACGTTCTATGCGCCGCCGGCCGGCGCGACCTATGCATTTCCGAGCTCGTTCCAGAACGGGTTGTTCTTCACGCTTCACGGTTCGTGGCATGAGGACACCAGCGGCATTCCGGTTGCCGTGCCCGAGGTCGTGTTCGTCCCGATGTCGGCCAACGATGCGCCGACGTATCCGATGGATTGGGTGGGCGGCTCGCCCTACTCGAACTGGGCGCGGAACGCGACTGGAAATCCGGCGCCGTTCATGAACGGCTTCCAACAATCCGGAACGCGGATCGGGAAGCCCGCCGGACTCGCCGTCGGCATTAGCGGCAGCCTGTTCATCAGCGATGACGACGCCGGTGCGATCTATCGCCTACGTCCCGGAATCACGCCGGCGAGCGTGAAGCGGGCTACAACCCCGGGCTCGACGTTGCGACGATGACGTCGCGGATATTCCCCAACGCATAGTAGGTGTAGTCGCCGAAAAAGTACACGCCGGCTGCGCTGATGGTGAACACCTGTGAGTAGCACTGCCCCGGAAGCAGGCCGGTCGACCACGACGACGTCGCGTTGATTTGGGTGCCGGTTTGTGTGACCGTGCTCGGTGGAAAGGTAAACGTCGGTCCGGGGAACGTCGTAACGCCCGGAATGCCGACTGCAGAATAACGCAACTGCGATGTGGACTGGTCGTTGTTGAAGAATTGGACCGCGGCGGTTGGCGCGACCACGATCGTTGCAGCGACGTTACTCGAGCTGCCGGTTGTCGCGAGCCCATACCCGCTGATGAGGCCGTAGGTCGGATCGATCACCGGCGTGATCAGGGGTGAAATGGCGACGATCTGCGCGTTCGCCGCGGCCGTCTGGTTGCAAGCCGCGGAAAGCGGCGTCGCCGAGGGCGTCGGCGTCGGCGTTACCGACGGCACACTCCCGTTGGTCAAGTGCGCGCAGCCGTCGACTGCGATAAAGCATGCAGCGGCGGCGAGGACTGATGCGAGTTGGAGAGCCCTCACGGTACCAAGGTGAGTGGGATGCTGATCGTGGCGGCAACGCCGTCCGCACGCGAGGCGGTCAGGAGCGCCGGCACTTGCGTCATCTGCGCGATGTTGGGCATCGCAAACGGTACCGTCGCATCCCACAGACCGGCTCCTGCCTGGTGCAGGATGATCGCCGCCGCGCCGAGCTGGACTTGCACGCGCGTCACGTTCGGGGTAGTGACGGCTTGAATGCTGATGGTCGTGCCTTGCTTGACGACTTGCGGCGTTGCGGACACGTAGAGAATCTTCGGCGGATCGTTCGGGCCGGCTGACGGTATGGCCGGCGGCCGTTGTCCGAAGACGAACGAACCGGGCGACGATGCGTTTGCAGCGGCGCTTTGTGGAACCGGCGTCGGCTGCGCCGCATTCGGCGCGGCTGCCGCCGTCGTGGTGTCGGCCGGGAAAGCAATGAACGATGAAGCCGGCGTCGCTCGCGGAGCCGCGCGACGCATTCGCGGCAGAACGGTTGCCGGCGCGAGCGTGGGGAACGCCTCAGGCTCCGGCATCTCCGTCAGTGCCGGCCCAACGGGGGGCGCCACCGTTTGCGGATCGATAACGTGCGGCGTGACCACGATGATCAACTCGTCGCGCTCCCCGGTGACGGTTTTTTGCGTGAACAGCGAGCCGACGATCGGCAAGTACCCGAGCACCGGGATGTGCTGTTCGCTACGGTTGATCGAATCTTCGATCAGGCCCCCGATGACGAGCGACTGTCCTTCCTGAAGCGCGACGGTCGTCTGGACGTCGCGCGTGGAGATCTGGGGGACGCCGTTGAGGACGGAGGAGAGGTTGTTGACCGTCGGATGCAGCGTGACGCTGATAAAGTTGTCCGCATTAATGACGGGCGTAATTTCGAGCTGGACGCCGGTGTTGAACGTCACGAGTTGCGTCGTTGCGACCGTTCCGACCGAGCCGCCGGTCGTCGTCAGAATCGCGATGTTGTCCCCGGCGCGAATGGATGCCGTGCGGCCGGAGAGCGTGGTGAGTTTGGGATCGGCAAGCACCTTCGCGTGGCCGTTCTGAATCAACAGGTTTAACTGCACGCCGAGTGAGAGCGGAGTACGGCTCAGCTGTTGCAGACCGAGCAACGGCGGCGGTGTTCCGCCTGAGAGCGGTGGGCTCGGCGTCGTTTCGGTATAGTTCGTCGAGATCACGGCCGGCAACAGCGAGAGACCGAGGTTTTTCGAGACGTTCTCGTCGACTTCGAAGATCGTTACGTCGAGCACGACCAGCTTCGGGAGCGCATCGAGTTTGTCGATCAGTTCGCGCGCGATTCGAATGGAATTGGGGCTGCCGGTCAGCAAGAGTTGCGACTGGCTCGCGTAGATCGTGATGTGCAGGTCGGGCAGGCTCGCCGAAAGCGCTTGCGTGACCGCGGCAGCGATGTCGGTAGCGCTCGAGGACTGCGCACCGTTGACCCCCGGAACGGCGGCGTGCAGCGTCACGACGTCGACCCCAATCGGACCGGACGCCGTCGTGGCATTCCGGTTGGAGGCACTCGGCCCAGCAGTTGCCGTCGCCTGCGGGGGCGCGCCGGCCGGTACGTCGAGCTGCGCCAGCGCGTCCGCAATGCGCGCATGCTGCGCAGCGTTTGCAATAACCGTCACGCCGTTGACGTCCGGAACGATGCTCACCTGAATGTTCGCGAAGCTCCGGCGCAAGAGGTCGGCCACCGACTTTGCGTTGAGGTAGTGCAACCGGTAGAGTTCGGTGAAGCGCACGTTCGCTTGGGGCGCGACAAACTGCGCAACCGTGAGCGGCCGCAGCGCGGCACTCGGAGCCTGTGTGGCGCCAAGCGTTGCGGTGAGAACGATCAGCGCCGCCAGACCGCGAGCGGCATTGCGGAAAAACGAGAAGGTCACGGCGACTCGGCCGTTAGGCACGTGCAAGCGACCGGCCTTTTGGCCGTCGCGTATCTAA
>Ga0182030_10008635_pt1 | contig 21034 bp, 20 predicted proteins | sample 812S3MmetaG_FD_121299 | JGI IMG/M metagenome (GOLD analysis project Ga0182030, IMG submission 121299) | Permafrost microbial communities from Stordalen Mire, Sweden - 812S3M metaG (Illumina Assembly) | ecosystem: Environmental > Terrestrial > Soil > Wetlands > Permafrost | place: Sweden...
CATCCGGGGCGGTTGATCTTGCGTGCGACACCGGTGGCTTGCGCCACCGGCTAATTTCTTTCCGACCCTCCGGGTCTCAAAATACGATGAACTCACAGCGGCTACAGTATTTCTGAAAATGCTAATATCTTCCGGCCCTCCGGGCCTTGATAACGGCACGAATTTTTTTTCGACAGGCCAGAAATGCCGTTCAAGTGATGCTTTAGCTTAACGCCATTCATGCCCGTCCTCTTTTCCGTCGTTCAAGATATTCCCGCTCGATGGAGCAAGTAGCCGTTACGATCTACTCGAAGTTTAATGGAACCGGCGGTACGTCAGTGTACCTACCAAGCAGGTTGTTGCGCCGACAACGGCGCCGGGGATCGAAAGCCAAACGAAGTCGAAGGAGTGGCGTCCCCCTGTGTGGTAAAGGACGTAATCATCATAGGCAAAAAAAGCCTGCATGATGAGAAATCCCGTGAGTGCGCCTAGCGGTACGCACACGAACGGGCTCCAAAGAAAGCTACTCCTGGACAGTAGGAGATACAGGGGCAGGAGTATGGCCAACCATACCGGCACAATAAAAATGCCCATGAGCGGAAACGTGGCCAAGGAATCCCACACTAGATACGAGTTCCAATGATGAAAATAACCATTGCCATACCAGGAGAGAAGTTCAAGCGCTATCCATCCGATAATCCATCCCGAGAGGGTTGCCACCGCAGAGCCGAAGACTTGTCTTCCCATGAATCGAGAGTGGGACGTTCAGGTAAATAGAACCAGATTAAAGGATGCTCCGGTAGGCATCTGAAATATAAAAGGGAACACGTAACCGCCGACCGCCGGGTGATGGCATTTGATTTTCCATCGCCCGGGGGACGGCGGTCGCAAAACTAAAATTCGAACGTAAACACTTTGATGCCGCCCGCATCATGATGCGCGGCGCGGCCGGACTCGTGCTGGAGATCCTGCGTGCTGCTGGGAGCGGCGAGATACTTTTCGCCCATGCCGTAAGAGGCAGGCGCAGCGGGATTGATCAACTGGGTGCCATACTTCGCTCCATCGACGAAGACGCCGCCGAGCTGGGGCCTCAGGTCGGGATGCATATTGGGGAACTGCTTGGTCGATTGGTTGGGGCCGAGAGTCGCCGGAGCCTTGAATCCGGTGACGTCCACACCGGCCTTTGATCCCGCCACAGACTGGTTCGCATTGGCGCCCAAATCCTGCGCAATGGCCAAACCCGCCGAAAGAGCCAGCACCGTTACAAAAGTGGTTAACGTCTTCATACTGAGAGCGTAGTCCATAAATAACGCGGGTCAAATAGTATGAAGCCGTTGGAGGCCTCTGCGAAAGTCGGGCACGCACTCGAATTTGAGAAACGGCATGCCCTCCAGAAGCAAGCTGGAGGCTTGCCTGCCGAGTAGCCGGTGATTGAGCCCGCTCCCGCGGAGGGCAGTAGCGGGCGATACGACCGGAATAAGAAAAAAGAGAGTTGATCCTGGAGGGATCACAGCCGCTGCGATCCCTCCGGGATCGGAGCCATTTGTTGACCCGAACCGGTGGTGGTGATCGCTGCGCGATCTTACCACCGGCTATTTCGCTGTCATTCCTCCGGAATGGAAGTCAGTTTCGCACACGTCTCCATTGGGACTGTTAGCATCAACCCGAAAAATAATTTAGAAAAAAAAAGTTGCATTATACCAACCGGTCAACTAAATTGGCTTTGTGAAAAGGGAAAGTGAATCCAAGCGGAAGCTCCTTGAAGCTGCCGTGCAGATGATCTGGGAGAGCAGTTACGGCTCCGTCAGCGTCGATGACATCTGCACCAAGGCGGGCGTCAACAAGGGCAGCTTTTATTACGCTTTCAAATCCAAGTCCGATCTGGCCGTGGCGGCATTTGAGCGCCACTGGGAGAATAAGCGGCCCCTTCTGGACAAGGTTTTTTCATCGCAGATTCCTCCCTTGGAACGGCTCGATACTTATTGCCAGGCGATCATCAAAGACCAAATGGAGAAATATCAGAGTTTCGGCAAGATGTTGGGCTGCCCATTTTGTTCGGTGGGCAGTGAACTGAGCACCCAGGATGAAAAAATTCGACTGAAGGCGGACCAGATGAGCTTGCGCATGATCAAGTATCTGGAATCTCTCGTGCGGGACCTCGCCGCGGCGGGACTGATCGAGGTAAAGGATACCGGGGAATTGGCCCAGGAAATTTATTCTTATGTAGCGGGCGTGCTTATGCTGGCGAAGATTGAAAATAACCCGAAACATGTCGAGCGTTTGCAGCATGGGGTCATGCGATTGCTTGGGATTAAAAAACTCGCCGTTGCCGCTTAACTTTTTTTGCCCCTGCGCTATACCGACCAGTCAACTAAAACTCTAATTCTAATCAATTACAACTTACTCGAAAGGAAAACCACATGATCAACCAAATCCAGGACGTAAAGACCAAGACAGAACCGTTGCCTAAAATCAACCGGGGCCTGATCCAGGCCCGGCACATTCAAGCCCAGTTGAAGGCACGCGTCACCCATGAGACATTGCCGGATCACGGCTACATCTGGAGTCCGATAACCGCAGGGCCTTATCTCGTGCCCGTGACCGTGACCCGCTGGATTGAATAACCCGCTTTCAACTCCCACAACCTCAATCAACCAACCCAAAAATATGAAAAAACTAGAAGGAAAAGTCGCAGTCGTAACGGGCGCTTCCAAGGGTATCGGAGCCGGAATTGCCAAGCAACTTGCCGCCGAGGGCGCGGCGGTCGTCGTCAACTACTCTTCCAGCAAGAAAGGCGCTGACGTTGTCGTTGCCGAGATCACCGAAAAGGGCGGCAAGGCCATCGCCGTCGGGGCGAACGTGGCCAAAAAGGCGGAGATCGAGAAGCTCTTCGCGGAAACGAAGAAGGCCTACGGCAAGCTCGATATTCTGGTGAACAACGCCGGCATTTATGAGTTCGCGCCGCTGGAAGGCGTCACGGAGGAGCATTTTCACAAGCACTTCGACCTGAATGTGCTTGGCCTGCTCCTGACCACGCAGGAAGCGGTCAAGCTCTTCGGCGACAAGGGCGGCAGTGTCATTAACCTTAGCTCGATTGTCGGCCGGAGCGGATTCGCCGGCGCGTCGGTCTACTCCGCGACGAAGGGGGCGGTCAACGCCATCACGCAGGCATTGTCCAAGGAACTCGGTCCGAAGAAAATCCGCGTGAACGGCGTTGCTCCCGGCATGGTGGAAACAGAAGGAACCGCGGCAGTGGGCGTCACCGCTCCTGAAAGCGAGATGCGTAAACAGGTCGAGGCGCAAACTCCGGTGGGGCGTATCGGCAAGCCGCATGACATCGCCACGGTGGTCACGTTTCTCGCTTCCGATGACTCAGCATGGGTCAGCGGCGAGACGTGGTACGTGGCTGGCGGATTCCAGTAAGCCCGCCTGAGAAATTCGGGGCTGGTACGAGCAATCGCGCCAGCCCTGAAAACCTGTGTCGCGCGGAGGACGCGTAGTTCGCAAAGGTTCAAATCCTAAGTTTCCTTTCTGAGATATCCGCGAAGGTCTTGCTCTTTTCCAGTTCGTCATCCTGAGCGAAGGCGAAAGGAGCGTTGCTTTTCCAATTAAGCGCCCGTTGAGCCTGAGTCGAAGGACCTTGCCGCAACGGGTCTTGGTGTCCGAGTCCATCGGAAGGTATTCGATGCAGAAGGCCGTCTGCGAGTCGTTTGAGCCATGAGTGCCTCGCGTCATTAGAAAATACGCATTTCTTCGTTGCTCAAGCTTACGGGAAAAACGAGTAGGTCCTTCGACTGCGCTCGGGCCACCCCTGTGAACAGCAAACCTTTTCGCCTCGCTCCGCTCAGGATGACGGAGCTTTTTTTTGCGACGAGACTTGGTACGTAGCCGGTGGATTCTGGAACGAGTAATCTCACCAGCCCCGATTCTTAAAATCCAACTTTACGGTTGCTATCATTGCCCGTGAGCTTATTTTTCGCCGACTCGAATTGCTCCTTATCCAGTAATCCTCGATCAAAGAGTTCTTTTAACTTTTGAATCTCGCCTGCGAGAATCTGGTCATCTGGTATAATCGTTTGAGCAGCCTTAATCGAATCCTGCAGCGCTTTCACGAAACCTTCAAAGTGATCGCGGGTAGGATTGTTGAACCAAAGGGGTAACCTAACCCCGTTTGAGCCGGTGAATGTCAGAACATTCACGCTATTACGGAATATGAACCACGAAAAACCTCCTGCAGGTATCCCAAAAAAGCCTGCGATAACGAAAAGGCCATCGCTTTCCTTGCCTACAAAAAGGGCTGCGAAAGCTGCGACTAGGCAAGGCAGAGCAATAAGCGCCAACGGTGCCACCAAAATTAAAGGCTTAAGATCAACGCGTCGAATTCTAGTCGGGCTAGGATCGATGAACCTCAGTGGCGTATCCCAGCTTTCTTCCTTAAAAGGTCCCTTAACGGAGACAAGAAGCTGGTGATCTTGGGTGATCTCGAAGCTCTGTTGACGTCGAAAGAATCTGGCTTGTACCAGTTTTGCGTTTTGAAAAGGAATAGCCATGTTTCACCTCTAACTCACCCAACCACAAAATTGATCAGCTTGTCAGGGACGACTATTACTTTGCGCACGGTTTTGCCTGCGCTCCATTCGGCGAAGGCGGGGAGGGCGCGGGCTTCCTTTTCGACATCCTCTTTGGGATAAGCTGGACGCACAGTGATATGACCACGTACCTTGCCGTTGATCTGAACCACAATCTCGGTCTCAATTCTCACTAAGTAATAAGGATTTGGTTCAGGCCATTTTTCGTAACTAAGCGTTTTCTCGTGGCCGAGTTGCTTCCATAATTCTTCGGCCATGTGGGGAGCGAAAGGCGCGAGAAGCTGGAGCAGCGTTTCGACGGCGGCGCGCGGGCGGACGGGCTCTTTGGTCAGGTCGTTGACGAGGACCATGAGCGCCGAGATAGCGGTGTTGAACTGGAGTTTGTCGATGTCGTCGGTGACTTTCTGGATCGTGGCGTGGAGGCTGCGGAGCAGTTCTGTCGACGGCGCGGCGTCGGTGAGCTTCGCGGGCGCGAAGAGCCATTCGCCCTCCTGGTTTTCCTCCATGACGAGACGCCAGACGCGGCCGAGGAAGCGATAAACGCCCTCGATGCCGCTGGTCGACCACGGTTTCATCTGTTCGAGCGGACCGAGGAACATCTCGAAGAGACGCACCGTATCGGCGCCGTATTCGGCCACGACGTCGTCGGGATTCACGACGTTGCCCCACGACTTGGACATCTTGCGATTGTCCTCGCCGAGAATGATGCCCTGGTTGACGAGCTTGTGGAACGGCTCGGACGTGGAGACGACGCCGATGTCAAAAAGGACCTTGTGCCAGAAACGGGCGTAGAGCAGGTGGAGCACCGCGTGTTCCGCGCCGCCGATGTAGAGATCGACGCCCTTGTCGCCCATCCAATATTTCTCGACGGCGGGATCGATCAGCGCGGCGGAATTTTTCGGGTCGCAATAGCGGAGGTAGTACCAGCACGACCCGGCCCACTGAGGCATGGTGTTTGTCTCGCGCACGCGACCGTCGGGGAGTTGCGCCCAGTCCTTCGCCTTGGCCAGCGGCGCGAGGCCCTCGGGCGTCGGCTTGTAGTCGTCGAGTTCCGGCAGCACGAGCGGCAGATTGTTTTCGGAGATGACCTCGTGCTGGTCGCCGTGCCAGACGACGGGAAACGGTTCGCCCCAATAGCGCTGACGGGAGAAGAGCCAGTCACGGAGTTTGTATTGGATGCGGCGCGTGCCCTTGCCCTCCTGTTTGAGCCAGTCGATCATAATCGCCTTGGCCTCGGTGGTGGGGATGCCATCGAGGAAGCCGGAGTTGAGGGCGATGCCTTCATCGGTGAACGCGGCGAGGGACTGAATCGGTTCTTCGATCAGATCGGGATGATTGATGGGAGCACCAACCGGCCGGACCACTTCGATGATTGGAAGATCATACTTTACCGCAAATTCGTGGTCGCGTTCGTCATGCGCGGGCACGGCCATGATCGCGCCGGTGCCGTAACCCATGAGGACGTAGTCGGCGATCCAGATGGGAATCTTCTCGTCGTTGACCGGATTGATCGCATAGGCTCCGGTGAAGACACCCGACTTGCTCTTGGCGAGGTCGGTGCGCTCAAGGTCGCTTTTGTTGGCGACATCGGCTTTGTATCGGGTCACTGCCTCGAGCTGGTCTGACGTCGTGAGCTTATCGACGAGCGGATGTTCGGGTGAGAGGACCATGTAGGTCGCGCCGAAGAGGGTGTCGGGACGGGTGGTGAAGACGGTAACTCCTGCGGAGGGCGGTAACGCTTTGCTTCCATCGGATGCGATTGGGAAAACAACTTCCGCGCCTTCGCTTTTGCCAATCCAGTTGCGCTGCATTTCCTTGAGCGATTCGGGCCAGTCGAGCTGGTCGAGATCAGCGAGAAGGCGTTCTGCGTAGGCGGTAATTTTCAGCATCCACTGGCGCAGCGGGCGGCGCTCGACGGGGTGGTTGCCGCGATCGGAACGGGGACCTTCCGGCGTGGGCACAACCTCTTCGTTCGCAAGCGTGGTGCCGAGCGCGGGGCAGTACCAGACGGGAGCATTCGAGACATAGGCGAGGCCCTTTTTATAGAGCTGGATGAAAATCCACTGGGTCCATTTATAATAGGCGGGATCGGTCGTGTTGATCTCGCGTGACCAGTCGTAGGAAAAGCCAAGCGACTCAATCTGGCGGCGGAAGTTGGTGATGTTTTTCCCGGTCGTGTCGCGCGGATGGGTGCCGGTCTGGACGGCATATTGCTCGGCGGGCAGGCCAAAGGCGTCCCAGCCCATGGGATGCAGGACGTTGAAGCCCTTCATCCGCTTGTAACGGGAGACGATGTCGGTGGCGATCCAGCCCTCGGGATGGCCGACGTGGAGCCCCGCGCCGGAAGGGTAGGGGAACATGTCGAGCGCGTAGTATTTCGGTTTTTCGCTGCCCGGCTCGCCGGGGTTGGCGGCGCGGAACGTGCTTTGGTCGAGCCAATAGCGCTGCCAGGCCGGCTCGAAGGTGGCGAAAGGAAATTGTTTGCGGACTTGCATGATATATTAGGGGGAAGGGTGAAGTTAGAAGGAAGAAGGTCGAAGTGAAAGACAGGAATTGCGGGAACGAAAGCGTTCGCTAGGCTTCGACGAAGTTTAAGAAACCGATCAATATTCAGAGATACTTCGACAGGCTCAAGATGACAGATTTATGAATAAGAAAACGCTTTGCATCGCCACCCGCAACACGAACAAGACCGGGGAGATGGCTCCCGTGCTGGCGCGGTTCTGGGAAGTGAAATGCGCCGCCGATTATCCGGAGATGGAAGGCATGGACGAGATCGCGGAGACGGGAGATACGTTCCTGGCGAATGCGACGCTGAAGGCCGTGGCAACGTCGCAGATCATTACCGATTACATCCTGGCGGATGACTCGGGACTGGAATGCGATGCGCTGGACGGAGCGCCGGGCGTTTTTTCGGCGCGGTACGGCGGGATTCCGTCCTCGTCGGAAAAGAACATGGGAAAACTGCTCCAGGAATTGGAGCGGGTGGGGGCGAAGACGCCGCAACAGCGAAGCGCGCGCTTCCGGTGTGTGCTGGTGCTGGCGAAGGAGGGCGAGGTGCTGGGGAGCTTCGACGGCGCGTGCGAGGGGATGATTACGCTGGCTCCCAAAGGGGCGAATGGGTTCGGGTACGATCCACTCTTTGTCCCCGAAGGCTACGCGCGGACGTTCGGTCAACTGACCGACAAGACGAAGATGAATTTGAGTCATCGCGGCCTGGCGTTGAAGAAATTCGTCGAGTGGTGCAAAGCGAATCCGCTGGACTGATGGCGGCGAAGATTTAGGGATAGTCCATGCATTCCCCGGTTTCCGATGGCGTGGCGGCAAGAACTTATACGCTTGGCGTGCTGACCCGCATCGCCGATCCCGTGCTGACGGCGCTCAGCGAAGGCCAGCTCAAGGCGCGGATGCCGGTGGAGGGCAGGCCCGAACGCGCCGGATGCACTCATTTGGAAGCGCTGGGGAGGTTGATGGCTGGAATCGCGCCGTGGCTGGAGCTCGGGCCGGGTGCGACGGAGGAGGGGAAGCTCCGGGCACATTATATCGGGCTTGCCGTGAAGGCGAATGCTCACGCAGTCGATCCGCAGTCGCCCGATTACATGAATTTCAACCGGGACGGGCAGCCCCTGGTGGACGCGGCCTTCCTGGCCCACGGTCTTTTGCGCGCGCCGGAGCAGCTTTGGGGAAATTGGGACGAACGGGTTCGCGCCAATCTGATCGCGGCATTGAGTTCGAGCCGCGCCATCAAACCGTGTGAAAATAACTGGCTGCTCTTCAGCGCGATGGTGGAGGCAGCGTTGTGGGAATTCACCGGCGAATGCGAGATGGGGCCCATTGAGATGGCGGTCAACAAGCACCTGGCATGGTACGTGGGCGACGGCACTTATGGTGACGGCCCGCATTTTGTCTGGAATTACTACAACAGCTACGTGATCCAGCCGATGTTGCTCGATGTCCTGCGCATCTGCGTGGAAAAAAAGCATCCGCTTGGCGCGCATTATCCGCTTATTCGGGAACGGGCGCGACGCTACGCGGCGGTGCAGGAACGACTGATTTCACCCGAAGCGACTTTTCCCGTCGTTGGACGGTCGAGTTGCTATCGCTTCGGCGCATTTCAGACGCTCTCCATGATGGCCTTAAGGCGCGAGCTTCAACCCGAACTTTCTCCGGGCGGAGTCCGCACCGCGCTGACGGCGGTGATTCGCCGGATGATCGAGGCGCCTGGCACCTTCGATGAGAAGGGCTGGTTGTTGATTGGAACGGTGGGACACCAACCCGCCATGGGTGAGGGTTATATTTCGACGGGAAGTCTCTATCTCTGCGTGGTGGGGTTACTGCAGTTGGGACTGCCCGCAAGCGATCCGTTCTGGACGGAACCGGATCAGCCCTGGACGCAAAAGCGGATCTGGTCGGGAGAAGACGTCCCGGACGACCATGCCTTTGCGGATTGAATACGGCGAGTGATGTTTTGACGGAATTCCGTCAAAATTCAGCCGCTGTTATTCCTCATTCAACCGGTCGATGAGAAGACGCAGGAAACCAAAGTGAATGCGGTTGAAGGTCAGGCACAGACGCGGCAAGTGGGCGATTTCCATTTCATCGGATTCCTGGGGCAGGGCGTCGCGCTGGAACATTTCGCCGGGCGGATTGAAGATGCTGAGGAATTCCTTGCGCAGGTAATCGAGCTTTTGCCCGCTGAGCGCGCGCTGCAGGCGAATGACCAGATAGGGGCCGACGAAGCGGTACGAGTGGAAATTACTGTAGAATTTTATAATTTCATTCCGGGCCTCCGCCACGCTGTCGGTCAATTTGAAGAGATTGAAATCCTCGGGCGAAATCAGCTTGTCGGCCATGAGATGTTCGCTGATGTAGTGAATGAAGTTTTTCCAGAACTTGCCGCCCGGTTCATCGATCAAAACCAGGGGAATGAGCCGGGCCTTGCCCGTCTGCATCAGGGTTGCCACTTCCATGCTTTCGTCGAGGGTGCCGAAGCCGCCGGGGAAGACGGCAACCGCGCTGGCTTCGCGCAGAAAGGTGAGTTTGCGCGTGAAGAAATAGCGAAACGTGACGAGCTTCGGGTCGTTGCGGATCACCTTGTTGGGGTGCTGCTCGAAGGGCAGAAGGATGTTGAGGCCGAAACTTTTCTCCGCTCCCGCGCCCTGCTGGGCCGCGCCCATGATGCCATCGCCCGCGCCGGTGATGGTCATGTAGCCGGCTTCGGTCATGAGACGGGCAAACTCGATCGCGCATTCATAACCGGGCGCAGGAGGACGGGTGCGCGCTGAGCCGAAGATGCAGATTTTTTTAATGTTCCGATAGGGCGCAAAGACGCGCTGGGCGTAGCGCAATTCGGCCATGGATCGCTTGAAAAGGACGATGTCGCTTGAAGTGGGATTTTGCTGGGAGAGTTTGTAAAGCGAAGCGATCATCTCGACAAAATCACCGGCGAATCCGGGTATCTTCCATTTGGCCACGAGGGCAAGGATGTCCTCGTTCAGCGCCGGGTCCTCGGTGAGGCGCAGGCCGTTTTTTTTGTGATTCATGATAGGGGCAGACTTCTTTAATTTTTCGGATAGCCTCTGACAAGATAGCTCCTATATCTGAACAGGCGAATCCCCTTATGGCAAACCTCTTGGACATTCTGAATGAACGCGTCGTCATTGGCGATGGCGCGACGGGCACCTACCTTTACGAGCTCGGTGTGCCGCTGAACCATTGCCTGGAGGAGGTGAATCTCAGCCAGCCCGACCTCCTGGCGCGCCTTTACCGGGAGTACGCCGACGCCGGCGCGCAAGTGATCGAGACGAATACCTTTGGCGCAAACCGCATCCGGCTGGCCCGCTATGGCCTGGATCATCAGGTCAATGAAATCAACTGGCGCTCCGTTCAGGTCGCGCGCGACGCGCTCAAGGGCAGGAAGGATGTTTTCATTGGCGGATCGGTCGGGCCGCTTTCGATTCGACCCTCGGACGGCGAGTTTTCGGTGGATGATCGCAAGGCGCTTTTCCGCGAGCAGATCGGCGCGTTGCTCGACGGCGGCTGCAATTTGATTTTTCTGGAGACCTTTAGCGCGCTGGATGAGTTGCTGCTTGCGCTCGATGTCTTCCAGAACCTGAGCAACATCCCGGTCGTGACCTCGCTGGCGGTGAGCGAAGAGGGCCGGCTCGACTCGGGCGAATCTTTCGCCGAAGCGGTGAAAATCCTGAGCGCAGTCGGCGCGGATATTGTCGGCCTCAACGGGACCGCCGGTCCCCAGGCTTGCGTGCATCTGCTCTCGAAACTGGAAGTGGAGGAAGGCGATCTGCTTTGCGTTTATCCGAGCGCCGGGAAGCCCGAATTTTACGAGGGCCGGTTCAATTACGCGGCCAGTCCCGAATACTTTGCCGACACGTTGCCTCGCTGGGTGGAGGAAGGCGCACGGCTCATTGGCGGTGATTACGGGACGAGTCCGGCGCATATCGCGGCCATGGCGGCGGCGGCGCGGGAACTGAAGCCGGTGCGCGTGAAGAAAATTTCGCCCGTGAAAACGCGCGCGCGCATTGAAGTCGTTGAGCCTGCGGTTGCTTTGGCAGCGCGAGCGGAGGAAGTTTCCATTCTCGACCTGCTCAAAGAAAAGACCGTGTCGATTGTCGAACTTGATTCGCCGAAGGGGCTCTCGATGGAGAAGTTTCTCGCCGGGGCGAGGGCGCTCAAGGAAGCGGGCGCGGCGGCGGTCACCATGGCGGATAATTCGCTGGCCATTTTGCGGGTGAGCAATTTCGCGGCGGCGATCCGCGTGCGCGAGGAGGTCGGACTGACCTCATTGCTGCACCTGGCCTGTCGCGACCGCAATCTGCTTGGGTTGCAATCGGAAATCATGGGGCTGGGCATGCTCGGCTTCCGCCATGTGCTGGCGTTGACCGGCGACCCGGCGAAGGTGGGCGACCATCCCGGCGCGACTTCGGTTTACGACTTGAACTCGCTCGGCCTGATCAAGCTGCTGGCCGGGATGAATCGCGGCGTGAACCATGTGGGACGGTCCCTGAACGGCCAGACGAAATTTATCATCGGCTGCGCGTTCAATCCCAATGCGCTCAATTTTGAGTCGCAGCTGAAGAAGCTCGAAAGCAAGCTGGTCGCCGGGGCGCAGTACGTGATGACCCAGCCGGTCTTTGATGTCGAACTGGCGCGTTACACCTCGGCCCTGCTCAAGCCGCTGGGCGTGCCCGTTTTCCTCGGCATCATGCCGCTGCTGAGTTCGCGCAACGCCGAGTTTCTTCACAACGAAGTGCCCGGCATCAAGATCGCCGAACCGCTCCGCGAACGCCTGCGCCACTGCGCCGACGATCAGGCCGCGACCCGGATTGGGTTGGAGGTGGCGCGGGAAGTCCGCGATGTGGCGCTCGAATCGTTCGGCGGGGTCTATCTCATCACGCCGTTTCTGCGCTACGAAGTCAGCGTTGATTTGCTGGGGTAGAGCCTATCTGGAGGGTCGTCGCCAGACGTGTCTGACGGACTGGCCCATTTATCCGAAGCTTGCGGCAGCAGGCCGGCCAGGTTAACCTATGCTCATGGCCGCGACCGCTTATCGGTACCTAGTCAAACTTCCCGGAGTCCGGGGAGGCAATACTATCGTGGAGGGAACCCGAATCGGCGTGCACGACGTCGTCGGCTTGTTGCAGAACGGCGAAACGGTGGATTCAGTTTGCTCCAATCATTGCTTCCCGGATATCACCAAGGCGCAGATTTACGAGTGTCTCGCCTACTATGAGGACCACAAGGGCGAAATCGATGTCCTGGTGGCCCGGCAAATGGCTCCCGACGAGCGGAAATGACGTTCTTCCTCGATCATGACATTCCTCATGATCTCACCTACTCCCTGCGCACATTGGGGCACGAAGTCGTTGTGTTGCGCGATGTCCTTCCCGTCCGGGCGGATGATGCGACTGTCCTGCGCTATGCTGCCGAACGGGGCTATGTGGTGATCACCTGCAACCGGGACGACTTTGTGGCCGAGGCACAAAATATCGCCCACGCAGGCATCATATTGGTCTTTCGCCGCAAAACTCGCGCCGCCGAACGCACCGCCCTCATCAAGCTCCTCGACCGCGCCGGTGAAGCTGGGATTGTGGGGAACATTAACTTCGCCTGAGCTTGCCTGTTCCTTTTTCCTCTTTTTCGGCGGGGTTTATCTCATCACGCCGTTTCTGCGCTATGAGGTCAGCGTTGATTTGTTGGGGCTACTGAAACACTGCAACTTGGGAGCGACGAAATAATCAGTGCCCGAGCGGGACATAGGCGTAGGTGGTCACCCGCCATGCCAGTCCACTTTTCTCCCTCTGTATTGGTTGCCGCATTTATCATCGGATCACAGGTGGGACCTGAATAGTACCATCAGGGAGCACCATCGTTCTCTTATACGAAGAAACCTGCAGAGGGAAGACGTCACCTTCAGCCGACCATAATTCAACGCCCCCGGCGATCGTCAGAGTGTAGAATTGAATCTTCCAATTTTTGCCGACATAAGTAGGCGCTCCAGTTGACGAATATTTCTCTAAAACCGCGCCAAAAGAGTCTTTTGCATATTTATGTGGTATTCCCTTGTAAAGGATCCATTCGTCTCCCCCCATTGTGGAAATGAGCCACAGAAATAGGGACTCATTCAAAAATTGAGTTGCCGAAGAACTCGAATCCAGCTCCTCCTTCAAGAACACATTTACCGCACCTAGATTGCCATTAAGTAGCATCCAGCCCTGATCCTTGTGCGTTCGGTAGAAGTACAATGCTTCCTTGCCCGAAAGAAGCCTACCTCCTTGGCACTTCAATTCGCCATGCTTGACGAAGGCTGCAATAAAATTATCGGGAGTCCATGTGTTGATCTGTGAAGCGACATCGGTTTGGGCATGCATGGTATTGCAACCTAGGACGCACAAAAGGATCGCTGTGAATAATATTTTCTTCATTGAGGAAAACAGGTGACGAGCATGTTTGGGGTTCAGGCCAGCAAACGCGTCTGGCGTCGACCCTGCAGGTTATTCACTGCGACTGCGGCTTCGCGTGCGGATCCGTGTGAATTTCCGTCGTGCCGGGAGGCGCCGGAGGAGCTGAGCCATCATCAGGCATTTTGGGTTGAGCGTTGTAACCGGCGCCGCGCCACTTGCCCCCCTCCCATTTGAGCACGACGATTTCCGTGGCCTCGCCCAACTTTTGGAAAGAGGTGTCGTAGGTGATGACCATGAACTCGCCCTCCGACTTCTCGAAACCGTTGGGTTTATAGACATGGCTGATTTGTTTGCGGCTTACCACTGGTCCCCACGGGGTCCGCAGCGCCTTCAGCACCTGCCCCCACCTCGTTTGCGCTACCTTATCATGCATCGCGTCGGATCCGAACGCGTAGCTATCGTCGTATTGGCCCGCATCAATCTGGGCCACCCATGTTTTTGCCGAGGCGAGAGCGCTATCGATCTGGTCCTCCGCTGAGGCGAGGGCTTTCGGCATCGCGGTCAACAAAAGGCAAAAGATACCGGCAAGCAAGAGAGCGTGTTTCATAAAAGTTAAACTTGGGTATAGCCATCGCGGGCCGTTTTGGGAATGTGATTTCAGATGATTCTTACCAACCTGACCCGGGGCAACGAAATCGGCGCGAATTCCTACCTGCTCGATTTCGGCGCGGACGGACGCGTCGTGCTCGATGCGGGGATGCATCCTCGCGGCGAGGGGATCCAGGGCTTGCCGCATCTGGAGCAGCTCAAGTTTGATTCGGTCGGCACGATTATCGTCAGCCATGCTCATCACGATCACACCGGGGCGCTGCCTTTGCTGATGCGCGACCATCCCGGTGCGCGGGTTTTCATGAGCGAAGGGACCTATTATCTTTCCGAGCCGCTGCTCCACAATTCCGTCCAGGTGATGCTGAAGCAAAAGGCGGAGAAGGGTATCGTGGAGTATCCTCTTTTCACCCATCGCGAATTGGACCAGTTGGTGAAGGTCTGGCAGGCGTGCGGGTTGGCGCGGCCCTGGTCGTTGAACGGTTATCCCGATCCTGATAACGAACCGCTCACTTTTGATTTTCACGACGCGGGGCACATTCTCGGCTCCACGGGCGTGGCGTTGCGGCATCGCGGGCGGACGATTTTCTATACCGGCGACGTGAACTTTACGGACCAGACGCTTTTGCGCGGTGCGGATTTTCCACGTCAAGACATCGATGTCCTGATCAGCGAAACGACGCGGGGAGCGCAACCGAGACCCGAAGGCTTCACGCGCGAGGCGGTTGTGGAGCGCCTGGCGTTGGCGCTGGAGGAGACGTTCGCGAAGGGCGGCGCGGCGCTCATGCCCGTCTTTGCGATGGGGAATACGCAGGAATTGCTCGCGCAATTGCACTTTCTCCAAAAAAGCCGCCGTCTGCCCGAGACGCCGATTTATATCGGGGGACTGGGCCGTTCGTTCTGTGATATCTATGACCGGCTTGCGGGCCGCACGCGGCGGAAATACCCGAAGCTCGGCCTGCTCGATGACATCCGGCCCCAGGTGATGGATGGACGCCACGCGCGCGATTTCAATCCGAAGAAGGGCCACATCTACCTGATTTCGTCGGGCATGATGACCGAGAATACGCTCTCGAATATCTTCGCGCAGGAATTTCTGGCCCATGACCGGCACAGCATTTTCTTCGTCGGCTATTGCGATCCCCACTCGCCCGCCGGTTTGTTGCGCGCGACGAAGCAGGGTGATTCGGTGATCCTTAATGCGGCTTATGGCGCGCAACCGGTGCGCTGCCGCGTGGAGCATTTCGACTTCACCGCGCACGCCCAGCGCGAGGATCTGCTCAGCTACATCCTCGATGTAAAGCCGCGCGTCTGCGTCCTTGTCCATGGCGACTCGCCCGCGCTTGCCTGGTTTCAGCAGGAGCTGGCCGCCCAGGCGCCCGGAATCAGGGTAGTACTTCCTCCGCCGGGTGAGGGGATTGAACTTTAGTCTCTTTGGGCATAATTTTCATTATGGACTCGCACCGCGCTTGGGGTCTCACTTGCTGCGCTTTTCTGTTGGCAGGTTTCGTGGGATTTGCCCAGGCGGATAATTCTTTCGCCATTTCGTCTCCGGCTTTTCCATCCGGCAGTCGCATTCCACTTAAATATGGATTTCATCAGCGGAATATTTCGCCGGAATTGGACATTACAAACATTCCCGCCAACGCTCGCTCGTTGGTTTTGATTGTCGATGATCCCGATGCGCCCGCAGGTCTGTGGACTCACTGGCTAGTGTGGAATTTGTCGCCCACCGTTACAACTATTCCTGAGGGCAAGCTGCCACCGGATGCGCGCGAGGGAAAAAATAGTTTTGGGAACAATCGTTACGACGGTCCCGCACCTCCCAGCGGTATGCATCGTTATTTTTTTCGCCTCTATGCGCTCGACGAGCCTTTCTTCCCGAAGTTCAGAACGGCGTCGAATCGCTCGGATATGCTTGCCGAAATGAAGGGGCATATCGTCGGCAGCGCGGAGACCATTGGTGTTTACTCAGCTCAATAGGGCGTCATGGAATCGACTTCTTTGCCCGCGCGTCATGCCGCTTCGACCGATACTTACTGGCTGACGCGTTTCGTCCTTTTGCGCTGGATGGGATTTGTCTATCTCATCGCGTTCTATGTCGCCGCGCGGCAATTGGTGCCGTTGGTCGGCGCAAACGGCCTCACGCCCGTCTCTCTCTTTTTCCAGCGCGTTGTGGCGAGTCCGGAATACGGAAGCACGTTTGCCGGCTTCATGGGATTGCCGTCCCTCTTCTGGTGGAATTGCTCGGACACGTGGCTGCACGTTATCCCCTGGATCGGCGTGGTGCTTTCGTGCGTCGTGCTGGCCGGATACGCCAATGCGTTGATGATGGCGGTGCTTTGGTTTTTCTATGTCTCCATCATCCACGTTGGGCAGGACTGGTATGGGTACGGCTGGGAAATCCAGATGTCGGAGACCGGCTTTCTGTGCATTTTCCTGTGCCCGCTGCTCGATGCGCGGCCTTTTTCCCTTCGCCCTCCGCCTCTGCCAATCATCTTTCTTTTTCGCTGGCTCATCGTGCGCATCATGCTCGGCTCGGCGCTGATCAAATTGCGCGGCGACCCGTGTTGGACTGACCTTAGCGCTCTCTATTATCATTTCGAGACACAGCCGATCCCGAATCCGATCAGCCGCTGGTTCCACTTTCTTCCGCACCCGGTTTTGCAATTCGGCGTGATCTGGACTTTTGTGGTTGAACTGGGCGCGCCGTGGTTTTGTTTCTGGCCGCGCTGGGGACGCTACATCGCGGGCTTGCTGATCATTTCCTTTCAATTCACGCTGATTGTCTCCGGCAATCTCTCGTTTTTCAACTGGCTGACCATCCTCCCCGCGTTGGCCTGCTTCGACGACCGGTTCTGGCGGTGGATAGCACCCACGTTCCTCAAGAGTTATGCCATGGAAGCGCAACTCGCCGCCAAGCCGAGCCGCCAGATGAACGGCGCGGCCTGGGTGATGGTTGTGCTGGTCGGAGTTCTGAGCATTGAACCGGTGATCAATCTCTGTGGATTCCATTTTGATCGGAATGGCAACCTGGTCGAGGGCCAGGCGATGAACGCTTCGTTCGAGTTCGATACGCTGCACCTGGTCAATACCTACGGTGCATTCGGCACGGTGGGGCGCGAACGGCCCGTGATTATTTTCGAGGGAAGCGACAGCGCCGATCCCTCCACGGAGATCGATTGGAAGGAGTATCCCTACATCGGTTCGCCCTGGGACCCCAAGCTGACTCCGCCTTTCATCGCGCCGTACCAGCCGCATCTCGACTGGCAGCTCTGGTTTGCCGCGATGTACGGCCCTCGGGAATATCCGTGGACGCGGAATCTCGTTTGGAAATTGCTCCACAACGATCCCGCGATGCTGGGCTTGTTCGCCGGCAATCCTTTTCCGGATCACCCGCCGTATTATATCCGCGCGGTTCTCTACGTCTACCATTTCGCCAAGCCGGACAATCCCGAACACGTCTGGTGGACCCGCGACCGTATCGGCTTATGGCTGCCCGCGTATTCCGTCGACAGCCCCGATTTGCTTACTGCTCTGCGCGACGAAGGGTGGGAATCTGTCGGTAAGTGACGAGACCACGATTGAATCTTGGTCCCAATGTGGCAACCTTGAGCATGGACGTGCATAGCCGTATCCTTGCAGCGAAGCTCTTAAAATCGGCGCAGGAACAAGCTCTAAAAGAAGGTGGAACACTAGGCAAAGACGGTGTTCCACTTATCAAAATGGTATGCCCTGAATGCCGAGCTCCTCTACCAACGTCCTACATTGAATTGTATGCTTCGAAGCGCTGTCAGAACTGTGGGGAATTCGTTAGGCCCCTGGCTCCTGACGGCACGAAAATGTTCATGCCACCTTACGGCATGACTTATGGCTCGTTTTGTAAGTGCTTAACGCACGATGCCTATTGGAACGAAGTCGGGCCGCTGTTGAAGGCTTGGTACGACTACAATTACGAGGTGATCAACGGCGTCATTAAAATTACAGACCATGATGGCAAAATCGTAGATTCGCTCGATCTTCATCTCAAAATTCAAGAAGACGAAGACCGGCAGTACGCAATCTATCAGGCGCATATGAAAATCGCGCGTTAGCCGATTGCGCTGGCCTTCCTCGTTCCCAAACTCTATTTGGGAACGCCATTGTCTGCGCAACTTTGTTGCAGTAAACACCCTTGGATCGGTAATGGAATTGCCTCAGCAAGTGCGTTCCCAAATAGAGTTTGGGAACGAGGGACGGCTACCTCGAAAGCTCTTTTCTGTTTCCCAATTCCATTAATTCCGTCAAAAATTCCCCTACCTTCTCTTCCTGTCTTCATGTTCCTTATGCCTTAAATTACTTAATTCCGCATTTTTTGTAAGAACTGTGGTAAGGCTTAGTTACTAACAGCGTGTTACAAAAGATCGTGCCGACACGAAACCGTAACATTTTTGGGCTTGCCGGATAGTTATTCACAAGTTATTCACAAGGGCAGCGGTGAATAAAACCGCCCCGATTTTGAAGAAAATTCTCATTCTCACAGCCGGCTTTGGCGAAGGGGAAGACGTCGCTGCGCGGAATGTCCGCGAGGCCGTCGAGCATCTCGCTCCCGAGGCAGCGCGAATTGAAGTGCTCGATCTGCTCGACTCCTGTTACGGGCGCTTTCACGACCTGATGCGCCACACTTTCCAAGCCGCCATCAACAGCGCGCCCCGGCTCTGGCACGGCTTTTACCAATTGCTCGGGCATTCCCAGTTAGTCGAGGGGCAGATCGATGGCCTGACCCGGCTCCGCCATTCCATGAACGATGCTCTGAGGTCGATGGCGCCCGATGTCGTGGTTTCGACCTGCCCGATCTACAGCTTTCTGATCGACGAAATTTATCGCGATGGCCGCACGCGGGATTTCACGCTGATTTCACTCGTGACCGATGCAGTGGTGAAGGATTCCCCCTGGGCGCGCACGACGAGCGATTTTTTTGCGGTGGCGAACGAAGCGGCTGCCCGTGTCCTGGCAGCGGCGGGAGTGCCGGAAAAGAAAATAGAAGTGTTTGGTTTCCCGGTCCAGTTTCGTGCGAAGGGACAACGCGAAAAATTCATCGCGTTGCCCGACTTAACCGCCAAGGGCCGCCCTCGCATCCTCTATCTTATTAACAGTGCCCGGAAAAAGTCACCGAAGCTGCTCGACCGGTTATTGGAACATCCTGACTGGGACGTGACGGTTTGCGTCGGGCGCGACACCGATCTCGACGAAATGGCCCGTGCCAAGGCGGCCACCGCGCCGGAACGCATGGAGGTGATCAGCAGTATGCGTCATCTGCGCCGGATGCCGCAATTATTGCAGGAGCATCACATCGTCATCAGCAAGGCGGAAGCCGGCATCGTGCAGGAGGCCATTGCCGCGCGGTGTCCCATGATCGTCAACAAGACCGGATCGGGCCGGGAGCAGGGCAATTGTTCGCTGCTGCGCGAGGCCAATGCGGGTGTGCTGGCCGAAAAGCCGAAGGAAGTGATCGACTGGCTGGAACGCGCTTTCCGCGACGAGGGACGGCTGCTCTCGCTCTGGCGAAAAAATCTGGAACCGCTCGGACGGCCCGACAGCGCGCTCAATCTCGCCCGCTTCATCCTTGAACAAGCGGCGACGGGCGACGTGCCCGTGCCGAAATTGCGCGCCTTGCCCGCACCTGAAATTGAGAATGGAAACTCTTCGAAAATCCGGAAACAAATCAAGCTCCGGCACCTGCCGAAGAAGCTGCTCCTTTGCGATCTGCACACGCACACGACCTGGTCCGACGGCAAGTTGACCGTGCCCGAGATGGTCGACTTTTACGGGCAGCGCGGTTTCGACGCCCTCTGCATCACGGACCATCTTTGCGATCCGAAACGGCTGCTCGGGAAATTGGTGAACCTGACCGGCCTCGTCATCCCGCCGGGTGAAGTGGAGGCTTATTTCGAAGAGATCGAGCGCGAGAAAAAACGCGCCTGGGCGAAGTACGACCTGATGCTGATGACCGGCATTGAGTTCAACAAGGACGGCTATACGGCGAAAACTTCGACGCATCTGCTTGGCGTCGATCTCAAGCAACCGATCGATCCCTCGCTCGACATCAAGCAGCTCATTGCGGAGATTCACGCGCAGGGCGGGCTGGCCGTCGCCTCGCATCCGCACGAAATGAAAAGCGAGTGGGGCAAGAACACGCTTTATTTGTGGGAGCATGTCGATGAATACGCGCCCTTGATCGATGCGTGGGAAGTCGCCAACCGCGACGATATTTTCAATCCGGTGGGGCTCAAGAAACTGCCCTTCATCGCCAATAGCGATTTTCACAAGCCGAAGCATATTCACTCGTGGAAGACGATGCTCTATTGCGAAAAGGAAGCCGAAGCCATCAAGCATTGCATCCGGGTGAACCGCGATGTCTCGATCACGCTCTATCGGGATCACCGATTCGGATTGGATGAACGGCATCTCCACCTGGCGGCGCTGGAGAGTGGACCGGAACTGGTTGAGTTTGAGGAACCGGGCCTGGCGGCCACCCGTGGCTGAGGCCAATTGTGTCGAAATAAGGACACGAGATCTAAAAATGCTTTTGGTTTGCAAGGCTTTGGCTTTAGTCTAGCGGGCGATGGAGGACTTCGACATCGGAACACTCTTAACTGTGGCAGTACTGCTATTGGCTCCCGCAGTTGTCGTCTTTATTATTCTGACGGTTATCCGGGTTCGCCGCAGCAAGTTCCATCGTCAGCGAATCACCAAAAAAGGCAGTGGCAGTAAAACGTAGGGGGTGAGGGGAGGCGAAACGGAATTCTATAGCATTTTCATAAATGTCGTAGCCGCATTTTAGTCCTTTGGCCCGGAGGGCCAACGGAAATTAGCCGGGGGTGCAAACCCCCGGTGTGACGTAGCAGGAAAACCCGCCCTGGCAGGGGCGGTGGAATTTCCGGGAGGTAATCTCATCCG
>Ga0182030_10008636_pt1 | contig 21033 bp, 18 predicted proteins | sample 812S3MmetaG_FD_121299 | JGI IMG/M metagenome (GOLD analysis project Ga0182030, IMG submission 121299) | Permafrost microbial communities from Stordalen Mire, Sweden - 812S3M metaG (Illumina Assembly) | ecosystem: Environmental > Terrestrial > Soil > Wetlands > Permafrost | place: Sweden...
ACTTGATGTGGGCCACAGCACGAGTGATCTTGCGGGTCACAAAGGTCTCACCCCGGCGCGGAGACTCGTGATTGAAGAGGATACCGCTGGAGGCGTGGAGCCCGTAGCTCTCCCGGTAGTTGACGGTGATGTTGTGCGCAAAGAGCTTAGCGCACCCATAGGGACTGCGCGGGTGGAAAGGTGTGGTCTCGTTTTGGGGAGGAGCTGCGCTACCGTACATTTCACTGGAGGAGGCCTGGTAGAAGTGGCACTTCACGCCTGTGCGACGCATGGCTTCGAGCAAGCGGAGGGTGCCACAGGCCACGACGTCGGCAGTGAATTCGGGGACCTCAAAGCTGACCCTCACGTGGCTCTGCGCACCCAGATTGTAGATCTCGTCCGGACGAAGGTCGTAGAGGAGCGTGGCGAGCGAACTGCCGTCGGTGAGGTCGGCATAGTGGAGGAGGAAACGCGCCCCGGCCTCATGGATGTCCTGATAGATGTGGTCGAGCCTGTCGGTGTTCAGGCTGGAGGCACGGCGCTTCAGGCCGTGGACCTCGTAGCCTTTGGCAAGGAGGAATTCAGTCAGGTAGGAGCCGTCCTGGCCGGTGCAACCGGTGATTAGAGCTTTGGGCATAGACAATTACTCTCCGAAGCGTTCGTAGCGCAAGAAGACGTCAATGCGCTGCGGCCGAGGTGGCGCGCTGGCTGCCTCCACGAGTCTCTATGACGCGCTTCAGTATGTGAGCGCTGGGGCTGTAATCGAGCACGATCTCTTTCAGGGCGAGGACCAACCGGCCGGCGTCGCGCGTCTCGCAGATCTCCCGGAGGCAATCCAACCAGGTCAGCATATTGCCTCCCGGCATGCCGTTGCCTACGAAAGTACGGATCTTTTCGTGGGCTGTGGGCACGGTGTCCTCAAGCAGGGTGCTCAACTCTTCGTAGAGCTTCTCGCCGGGGCGCATGCCGGTGAATTCGATCTTGATGTCTTCATCTGGTCGGAGCCCAGACAGCAGAATCAAGTGCCGGGCCAGATCCACGATCTTGACCGGCTCGCCCATGTCTAGGACGCAGATCTGGCCCCCCGCTGCGATCACCGCAGTTTGCAGCACGAGTTGGCAGGCTTCGGGAATGGTCATGAAGAAGCGCCGCATGTCCGGATGCGTCACAGTCACCGGCCCACCCGCTGCAATCTGCTTCTTGAAGATGGGGATGACGCTCCCGTTCGATCCCAGAACATTGCCGAAGCGCACGGCCACATACTTGGTCTGCCCGTTTTGCAGGGCCAGAAGCAGCAGCTCCGCCACGCGCTTGGTGGCACCCATCACGTTGGTGGGACGGACGGCTTTGTCGGAGGAGATCATGACGAAGTCTTCGACTCCGTGCCCGGCTGCCGCCACGGCCACGTTGTATGTCCCGAAAACATTGTTTTCGATGGCCTCGAAGACGTGCGCCTCCATCATGGGGACGTGCTTGTAGGCTGCGGCGTGATAAGTGACCGACGGCGAGTACTGGCGTAGGACTTCATCCAGGCGAGTGCGATTCTGTATGCTCCCGATCGCGGGGTAGAAGTGCGTCTCCGGGAAAGCCTGCCGCATTTCGAGATCGATTTCAAACAGTGGGGATTCGGCGATTTCGAATCCGACGATGCCGGCGGGGTGGAAGCGTGCGATCTGGCGGCAGAGTTCGGAGCCGATGGACCCCGCCGCGCCCGTGACCATAACAATTTTGCCTTCGAGGGTGGCACGGATTTGGCCCTCTTCCAGGCGCACGGGTGTGCGGCCGAGCAGATCCTCGACGGCGACGTCGCGGATTTGCCCCGCCAACCCGCGCTCCTCAATCACATCCCCAAGCCCGGGCACGGTTTTGCACTCCACACCCGCCGCGTGACAGCGTTCCAGAATCCGAGTCATCTCGGCACCGGTGGCCGAAGGGATGGCAACCAGGATGGTCTCGACATTGTGCTTTGCTACCAGCGACTCAACATCGCCTCCTACTCCAAGTACCGGCACTCCAAGAATACGGGCGCCCTTCTTATCCGGCCGGTCGTCCAGGAATCCCCGCACCCGATACAGCAGTTTCGGATTCTTCTGAATCTCCCTGAGTAGGGTCACTCCCGCGTCGCCCGCGCCATAGATCAGCGTGTTCTTTTCCGCAGCGCCGTTACGCCCGTGGGAGGTGGCTTCCGCCGTCATGCGCACGATCATCCGAACCCCGGCCGTGCCGAGGAAACAGATCATCAGATCAAGTAGGTAAATCGAGCGCGGGAATCCGGCCGGTGCGATGAAGAGGATCGCAATGCAACTTAGTACTGAACCGGCGAAGTTGCCGACCACGATCCGCATGAGATCGGCGACCGAAACGTATCGCCACCAGCCGCGGTCGAGGTTAACAGCGCGGAAGACGAGGGCCTTGACCACAATCCAGATTGGAAGCGCATACGCCAAGTACTTCAGATACGCTGGCGGCAGACCGAAGTCGAACCGCAGCAGAAACGCTAGTACGCCCGAGATCGCAAAGATGCCGAGCTGCACGGCCCACACTATGGGCCGGTGCATTTTGAGGAGCCGTTCAACGAATTGGTGCATCTTGATCACCACCTGATCCTGTGTTGCGCAATCCTCAGTCGCCGGATTTCACCAAGTATGCTGGTTGCGCGGTTTCGGGCTCGTTCCACTCGTCGAGTTCATTCATCCCAGCCGCTCTTCGAACTGCGTTCACAACGTGCAACTGGTCCTCCGCGGAGAGGCTGCTCGAGCTGGGCAGACAGATCCCCCGCCGAAACAAGTCTTCGGCCACGTCTCCGCCGTAGCGTTCGCACCCTGCATACAGCGGCTGCAAATGCATCGGCTTCCACACCGGGCGGGACTCCACGTTGGCTTCGTCGAGCGCCTGGATGAGTTGGTCGCGCGAGCAGCCGAATTCTTCTTCGTCGATCAGGAAGCAGCTCAGCCAATTTGTGTGCAGGCCATAGGAAGCCTGCGGCATGAGAGAGATCCCAGAAAGGTCCGCGAAGGCGTCGCGGTAGCGGAACGCGATCGCGCGCCGCTGCTGGACACGAATGTCGAGCACCTCTAGCTGGCCGCGACCGATGCCGGCCAGCACGTTGCTCATGCGGTAGTTGTAGCCGAGTTCGGAGTGTTCGTAGGCGAGGCCGGGGTCGCGCGCCTGTTGGGACCAGAAGCGCGCCTTGTCCACCCAGGCTTGGTTTCGGGAGACGAGCATGCCACCGCCGGTGGTGGTGATGATCTTGTTTCCGTTGAATGAGTAGACCCCGACATCGCCGAGCGTACCAGCCGGCTTCCCCTTGTAGAGCGTGCCAACTGCTTCGGCGGCGTCCTCGATCACGGCGATTCCGTATTCGGCGCAAGCATGGAGGATTGGATCCATATCGGCGCTTTGGCCATAGAGGTGGACCACCACCAGCGCCTTGGGGAGCCTGTTCGCCGCCGCCCGCTCTCGCAGGGCGCTGGACAGGACATCCGAATCCAGGTTCCAGGTTGCGCGGTCGCTATCCACAAAAATCGGCACGCCGCCCTGGTAGACGATAGCGTTGGCGGCCGCAACGAAGGTGAGCGTGGAACAGAGCACTTCATCGCCGGGGCCGACCCCCACCACGCGCAGCGCGAGATGCAGCGCCGCGGTTCCGCTGGACAGGGCGACAGCGGGCAGTGCGATGCGTGTCGAGAATTCCTGCTCGAACGCAATGAGGTTTGGCCCAACGGTGGAGAGCCAGTTGGTGGCGAACGCCTGCCGGACGTAGGTTTCCTCGTCGCCACCCATGTGGGGAACGGAGAGCAGGATGCGCCTCACAACGTCCCGACCCCCGTCTGCATTTCATCTTGCGTGACTTCTCCGCGCAAGAAGCGGCATTCGGGCAGCACAGCCGCCGCCAACTCCAGCACAAATTCGCCGACGTTACCTGCCGCGACAAACCCAAAGCGGGGCAGGAGGTCCTCGACGAGTTTGTTCTTCGCAGTAGGAATGTAGTGGGCACGCAGGCGCTCGGCTCCGCTACGTCGGGCGCCCTTAACTATGTCCCGCAACATGAAGGCTTCGACGCCGCGGCCAATGACACGGCAACTCATCAGCCACGTATCTACAGTCCACTCCCTGTCGGCCATTTCAGCGAGCAGAATACCGATCAACCCGTGGTCGGCGAACCGGTCGCGGAGGCGGTACCAGCGAAACCAGAAATCCGGCGAGATCATCCGGCGATGAACCTCCTCCTGGCTGTACCGGTTCGTGGTCAGATTGAACTGATTGGTCTTGTTGATCAGCTGCGTCACGCGCACACAGCTATCAGCATCGACCGGCCCATGCTCGATCTGCATGCAAAGGTCGGTCAGATACTGATCCAAGCTCCCGCTGCTCAGCCGAAGCGCCTCTTGCTCTGCGCTGATCAGGTAGGAGGCACTGCGTGCCACGTCTTCGCTGGTCAGCCGAATCGCTTGGAAGTACAATCCCCGCTCTAAAGCCGCAATCGATTCGGACGGCTCCCCGGAGATCTCGGGGACAACTACTTCCGGAAGCTCTTCGCGCACTGCACTACGCTCGGCCGGGTTGTCGTCCAAGAACACGAAGCTGTCCAATCCAAGTCGCAACTCCGAGGCCATCTGCCGTATGTTGCCTGGCTTGTCGAACCAGTTCGCTTTGAACGATACAAAGTCTTCTAGCCGCAAGACACTGTCTTGGTGAAGACGAAAGACTTCGGCCGCATCCGCGGGGTTGTTCTTCGATGCCACAGCAAGCAGGACACCCCGCTGTCCAAGTGTCTTGATATACCGCTGGAACTCTTGATACCGCTCGCCGACAGCGGACGGCGGGCCCAGTCGAATACCGCCCGGGCCATCCTCTCCGACGACTCCACCCCACAGCGTGTTGTCAAGATCAAGGACAAGCAGCTTCCGGCTGAGACCGAGTTCAGCGCGGATGCAGGAGACGAGGTGTTCTGCGACGCTCGGCAAGACTCGCGGCGCGGGATAAATTTTGGCCGACGACCATGAAATCGAGTCTTCCCAGGGGCCAGCATCACTGGCAGCAATACGCTCGGAGTCGATGAGTGTCACTCGTGCGGGCGCGCGTTCAAAAAGCGTCTCGTTGATTTTCCTGATCGTGCGTGCACGGCCGGTGTTCATGACCGAACTCAGTGCGTGGTAGGCATCTTGTGGCGGCGGCGCAAAAGTGAGTTGTATGATTTGGGCCGAGGTACGGTCTATGGCTGCTTGCCACGCCTCGGTCACACGAGAAATCGCCTCGGCTGCGAGTCCGTTGTGGCACACATCGGGGAGCCCGAGATCGCGCCAATTCAAGAGCAACACGATGAACTCCGGCCCGAACCTACTTAGTTCCGAATCGGATCGCAGGAGTTCCTGCATGTAGGCGCCAAACGGAGGTTCATAGAATTCCGGCTCCAACCTGTCGCGGAGGCACAGCAATTCCATCACGCTGCGAAGCAGGGTGGTGGTCGAACTGCCCAGTAGCCCGATTCTTATCTTCCGATGGCATCCAAAAGCCGGCTTGCATTTTCGAACAAGTGTTTCAGCTCGAAGGAAGAAATCGTAGTCGGGCGCACCCTGGAGCGCCAGCCGAAGCAATGCCGCCGCACGGTGCCTGTCGCCTTCTCGAACAGAAGCCCGAGCGCGATGCAACAGTGCTTCAGGCATCTCGCATCCACTCAGGGTCACAACGCCTTCCCAGTGCGGAGCGGCTGCCTTCGGCCCCTCCACTGTTTCCATCAGCGAGGCCCGCAACCAGCGGGCCCCCTGGTTGGGCCTGGACTCAAGCGCGCGCAGGACCTCGCGTTCCAAGCCGTGCTCAACCGTAATGGCAACCGCAGCCTGTACGGCGCGTCGCAAATCGGGCACAGCGTTCTCGACTGAGGCCCGGATGACCTCAGCGGCGGTAATCACGCAATCGCACCTTTCCGTCTGTTCAACGCGGCGATGAAATCGCCGACACAATGCAGGCCAGTCACTTCGTCGGTTGTGAACCGGGCGCCAAAGGCTTCCTCGATAGCAAGTACGAGCTTGACCTGCGCTACCGAATCCCAATCAGCGATATCGCCAGGGCTTGTCTCGGGTCGTACGACGAGCGCAGGATCGTCGAAGACCTCTTGAAAAAGCGAATTGAGCTGGCTAATTGCGGACATGTTCAAATTCCAGGGACTCCCGGTCCCGCTACGTGCGTTAGAGCGCAGTCAGGAAAACGGTAGTGAGTTTGCCGCGCGCGATGACATCACGATCACTGAGCATCGTGATCTTCAGAACAACGGAGCGCATCGCTTCTTGCACCTGCGTCACTTCGGCGCGGACATCGACATGCTCCCCGGCAATGGCGGGCTTCACGAAGTCCAGCGATACAGCCGCACAGACGGCGTGCTCGAAGTTCGTCCCGACAATTCGAGAGAGAAGACTGGTCAAAAGAAAGCCGTACTGCAAACGGTCCGGAAAGCCAAACCGCTTTGCCGTTTCCGGGTCGGTGTGAATGGCGCTGTGATCACCGCTCAAGGCGGCAAACTGGTCCATCTCTGAGTGCCCGAACCTCTCCGACACGTGGAACACGCGGCCGACATGAATCTCCTCGAACCGCACTGGACCCAGGGCTCCCACTAGTGACACGTCAGCCCCCCATCGATGGTCAGACACGTTCCTGTGATCCACCGAGCGTCGTCACTTGCAAGAAATGCGATCGCTGCCGCGACGTCCTCCGCGCGTCCAAACCCGAGCAAATGGCGGGAACGGACAGCCTCTCGCTGTTCGGGAGCTAACTGACTCAGCCATCGGTCCGACATCGGCGTCTCGACTACTCCAGGCGCTACCACATTGACGCGAATGCGCTTCGACGCCAGTTCCACGGCCACGCTCCGGCAGGCCGATAGCAGCGCGCCCTTGCTGGCAGCGTAAACGGCTTCGCCGATGTTGCCGATCATCGCCGCCGCCGAGGCCAGATAGACAATCGAAGTTCCTTCCCGCGGAGAAAGCTTCGCCGCCATCCTCGTACACAGCAGTGCTGATCGCACGTTGGCCGCCAGTGATTCGTCGATATGGGAGGCTTTCAGTAATTGCAGTGGCCTCAGCGAATGCTGGCCGGCACACAGAATCGCTGCGTGGAGGGCCCGCTTCTCTGACTTCAACTGAGTCGTGGCAGTATCCACCTCAGCTTCGTTTGCGGCATCAAACGGCAAAACGAGGTGTCCAGTGCCGGGTAGATCGGCGACGACTCGGTCGAGCCGCTCCTTCGTCCGTGCAACGCAGATCACGCTCGCGCCTTCTTCGGCGAATCGTCGAGCCACAGCTAAGCCGATTCCCGATGACGCCCCAACCACCAGAACGGTTTTGCCTTCAAAGCGCCGCACTGAGCATCGCCTCATCCGGGACCACTGGGTCCAGGTCCGGCACTGGGTTTGCGTCCTCAGGCCATCGAATCACTGCCACTCCCCACGTCAAACCGGCGCCAAACGAGCACATGAGCGTACGCGAGCCCGGGAGAATCCGGCGCTGCCGCCACGCCTCGGCTAACGCTACCGGTGTCGAAGGGCCACTGCTATTCCCCATAGTTTCCAGGCAATAAAAGCGCTTCTCTGGCGGCACGCGCAGGCTTTTGTAGATCAGGTCCATCATTGTCTTGTTCGCCTGATGGAGAATGACATTGTCGATTTCGTCGATTGTCAGCCCGAGTTCGCTCAGTGCACCTCGAATGACCTCCGGCACCTTGTAAACCGAGAAATGAAATACAGCCGGGCCGTCCATCACCAGGTTCTCGTCGGTGCGAATGCAACCCGAGGCGTCTGTTCTTTCGACTTTCGATTCGGGACCACAGGGCATACGGGAACCTCCGGCTGGAACCAGGAGATGTTTCGCACCAGAGCCGTCAGTGCCGAGAATGAAGCCAGCAAGACCGTGATCGTTGTCGCATGGCCCGAGGATCGTCGCTGCCGCCGCATCACCGTGTAGCACAAGCAGACTGCGATCCTGCGGGTGAATCAGTTTGGTCAGAGTGTCGGCGTTCAGTATGAGAGCATATCGAGCCATGCCACCGCTGATCATGGAGTGCGCGATGCTCAGCGAGTACGGATACGCGCTGCATGCCTGGTTAACGTCAAACGTGGCACACCTCTCACGAAGCCCCAGCTTGCCATGCAAGACAGACGCTGTGGTTGGAATTCTGTAATCGGGCGTCTGCGAGACGAACATGAGTAGATCGATAAAAGACCGATCGAATCCCATATGGCGAATGAGCCGCTCCGCTGCTGTAAGCGCCAGATCGGATGCTTGCTGTCCGGATCCGGTCACTCTGCGCTCGCGAATGCCAGACATCTTGATCGCGGAGGCCGTCTCTCGCTCGCCGAAACGCCTGGCGATTTCCTCGTTATCAAGCTTCCCCGCCGGCAACACCGCAGCAAGGCCGAGAATTGTAGTGCCACTATGCATTGCGTTCATTTGCCGAACCGATCTTCACCAGCGCCAGAACGTCGCCGTATGTGCGTAACTGCTGCAATGCCGCCAGTTCCACAGGTTGACCTGTCAAGTCTGAGAGGCACACCATCAACGAGAGCCGCGCAGTAGAGTCGTACATCTCAAAGCTATCCAGTTCGTCCTCCTTCTTTAGCTCTTCCGGCGCAACTTCAAGGATCTCCGCAACCGATCTACGTACCTCAAGCTCATCCATACGTCTGCTTCCTCTGCCACTAAACTTTGGTTCCTCTGAGTACCCGCCGTCCGGCCCTGCACACTGCTCTCGCCGGACAACCCACGACCGTCACGCCTGGCGCAACCTTCCGCACCGCGTGAGAGTTCGCGCCCACGACTGCATCGTCACCGACCGCCACCAACGGTGTAAGGCTGGCATTCGAACCAAGAAACGCGCGGATGCCAATGCGGCATCCTCCACTGATCCTCACCCCTGGGCAAATCTGCGAGTAGTCCTCCAGGACGCTGTCGTGCCCGACCGAAACATGTGTATTGATGATTACGTAATTCCCCACCTGCGCCGTCGGGCAGACAACGCAGCCGGGGGCAATATAGGTGCCTGCGCCGATCCGGGCATCTTCAGCTAGGATCACGGAGGGATGCACAAGAGTCGCCGGGCACCATCCGGCAGCCTCCGCGGCATGAGCCAGTGTCTCCCGCGTGTAGTTGTCCCCTACGGCAACAGCAAAAGCGACATCTTGCCCGGCAAACTTCTCGGCAGTCTCCTTGATGGTTCCGTGCACAAGATGTCGACCGATGCGCTTTCCTCTCTTTTCCGAGGCGTCGTCGGCATAGCCGAGTATTTGCCATGGCCGCTGGGCCGCACCATCGCGGTCAGCCGCTGCGTTCATCTCCTCGGCGACCCATACAAACTCGGTTCCTAAGCCACCCGCACCAACAATTACAAGCGGCCGAGTCTGGCTGTTCAACGAATTTGTCACTTAATCACCTCTCACGCCGGGGCGAAGACTTCTTTCACTGTGGTCAGGTGAGCAGATCGCTCCAAACTTCATGGGATTGCCTTCGCTTGTATGATCGTCATTGAAACTCTATCCGTTTTCCGATGAACGCCAAATTGGTCCCGGCGTTCAATACGCCACTGACTGCGGAATAGACCCGCATTGCACACCCGAGTTCATTCACCTGCCCCCAGGTCGGGTCATTGATCTTGACATCGAATGTCTTGAGTCTGAAGGTTTGACTGAAAAGATGTTGGATCGTCTTCGGCTCGTAAGCGAGTTGGTGGTGAGGCAAGATGATTGCTCCGAAACGACGCTCATCCAGGGGAATGATTCGATGAAGAAATGCGGATAGCCCTGTCACATTGGGCACGTCACCGTGCACTCCCCCCAGGGGCCGGGAACATTCACGCACTCTCTTGGCGAAGAGACCCGGCTGCGTTATGTGCCCAAGGACCTGATGGAAACAAATCATATCGTACTGTTGGTCCGTTTCCATTAAAAGAAAGTCCTCTTGCGTGATGCGGTCTCCTATTCTTTGCTGGCCAGTTTCAACAATTCTAAAGTCAATGTTCACGCCATGATAATCGACCCCAAGTTTCGTGAACTCAGCACCCAACTCGCCTGGACCACATCCGATCTCGATCATCGAGAATGTCGATCGGCCAAGCAGCTTGCAATACGACTGATACCGTCGCCGAGCGAGGGTGGCATATCGTTTCGTCTGGGCAAACGTTGGCCGCAGCAGCATGTCTGAATAGCCATCGTCGGTCACAATTGATGACGGTCCGCACGACGGAGATTCAAAACTCACAATCGGATGACAGAACCAGAGTCCGCATGCGGGGCACCGATATAGAGTTGTCGCAGAAAATGCGTGCTTAAGGGCCGCACGGTCCGATCCGCAAACACGGCAGGATTCAGGGATGGAATCGAACGATGAGTCAAACGGCATGTTTCGCGGCGCTTGTGGCAGACAGATAACACAAGCGGATCCGGAGCCGATAATAAGGATGGCGGCGTCGGCCCCCTTTTTTGGGGCCGAATCGCGTGGATGCATGCGATCAGGCCAACCCTTCTGCGGGCGGATGAGATTAGGATGTTGGCCTTTGTGACGGTCTACTTCGTGTTGTTTTCCAATGTTGATCCGAGAAACTCGGGCATCGTAGCATGCCCATCCTGGCTGATGCCCTCGCGGCGGATCACTCTTAGGAGGGTGAGCCAAAGGATTTTGATGTCGAGCAGCAGACTCCAATGGTCAACATACCAGGTGTCCAGTTTAAACTTCTGTTCCCAGGTCAGTGCGTTCCTGCCACTCACCTGGGCCCAGCCGGTGATGCCGGGCTTGACCTCGTGGCGGCGGCGTTGGCGCGTGTTGTAGCGCGGCAGGTACTCAGGCAGCAGCGGCCTCGGCCCAACCAGACTTATGTCGCCTCTCAGGACATTCCATAGTTGAGGCAACTCGTCGAGACTGTTCGAGCGCAGAAACCGACCGAGGGCGGTGAGACGTTGCTCGTCGGGTAACAGGATGCCGCAGGAGTCACGGGCGTCGGTCATCGTACGGAACTTATAGAACTGAAACGGTTTGCCACGCAATCCGATGCGTTCATGACTGAATATGACCGGCCGACCGAGGATGATTCTTAGGGCGGCTGCCAAGAGGGCGACGACCGGGCAGCAGGCAAGCGACAGCATCGATCCAGCCACGAGATCAAAGACGCGTTTCACGCGGGCTTTGTCAATTGACATAACGCACCGTTTTCCGGCCTTCGACCCGGCGTGAGTCCTGCTCCACCGCGCGCACAGTCAATGGTCACGTCCCTTGCGGACTCACCCCTACTACGGAGCCGTAGAAATCGAGTAGTGCTGCCGTTACCAGTTCCCTGGAATAACTGCGGCCTGCTCGCAACCGCGCATTAACTCCCATCCTATTGCGCGCTTCTTGGTCGTCCATCATTTGCTTCATCCTCGATTGCAGGTCCGCCACGTCGCCAGCAGCATGCAGAAGACCAGTTACATTTGATTCAATCGCGTCAGTAATTCCGTAGATGTTGGAAGCCACAGCCGGAATACCCACCGATGCCGCTTCGATGATCACGCTGCCAAAGCCTTCACGGTAGCTCGGTAGACATAGCACATCGGCCGCGGCCATGTATTCCTGCGGCGCGGTCGTTAAACGAACGAAGCGGAGCCTCTTGGCAACTGGCGAGCAAATCCCTTCGATGCGGGGCCGAAGACCCTCCTCATCCGGGCCAACAATGAGCAGCCACGCTTCTCCGTAATCCATGCCCAACCGTGCGAACGCTTGCGCCAGATCCAAAACGCCCTTGTCGACCTTGAGCCTCCCCACGTAGAGAAATACTACGGCATTCTCGGCGACGCCCTCCAGCTGTCGAATCCTTTTTCTCAGCTCTGGGTCGGGACGGAACCGGGATGCGTCTACGCCGCAAATGGAGCCATTGGCGAGGACTCTGGACTTCTTGGCAGACACAACCCTTTCGCGCACCAGGAAGTCGCGCTGAGAAGGACTATCCACAAGGAGGTGGGTTGCCATGCGCGCCAGTGCCTTATCAGCAGTCTTGAGCATGTCCCTCACAAGCCCGGAGCGGGTTGCCCATACCTGCCCAGTAAACGTATGGATCCTCACTGGAATTCGAGCTATGGCGCCTGCGAGGACAGCTAGTAAGCCTGCCTTAGGGGTTACCGAGTGGATGGCGTCGAATCTTCTGCGCGAAAACAGGGCAAGGAGAAAGAGTAACGCGTGCAAGTCCCGAAGCACTGAGATCTTCCGCACGATAGGGGCGGCTACAACTTCAACCTTCGCGTTGAGGTCCGTCAGCGGATCACCTGTCACGATATTGAGAACAAGGCACATTTGATAGCGGTCGCTCAGGGCGTCGATCTGGTCTCTCAGGAACGCCTTGACAGTCCCGGGGCTGGAAACGACAAAGCAGACCGATTTCAGCGGACTTCCCACCTCCGAGTTCGCCTCTGAGCGCTGCCTCATTGGGGCTCTTTCCAAATGGTCACATTGAAAGCTGCAAGAAAAGACATGACTCAAGCCGCTTTTCCTATGCCGTCGTTCTTCGACAGAAGACTGCTTGCACCCGCTGATTACGGCAGATTCCCCATTGCTTCGCGCGTCCAATACACCCACCTAATACATCTTGCTTCGCTGGGGTCAATACTTTCAACGGGGTTCCAACCCTTCCCGTCAACATACCCGCCCTTGGTGTCATAAAATGAACACCTCGAACGTGCCTCGCGCAAAACGCCACACCACTTAACTCGCTGCTAAGATCGCACCGCCCCGCCATTCCGGCCCCTGGACGGCGCTCCAGTCGCATCCCTGCTGAGCCGTATCCTCCGCCCAGGTGCTGCCGGTATAGGCCAGCTTCAACCGCAAACACGAAATTGAATTGCCGAGGACGTCTCCGGCGCGGTATAACAGCCTTGTCCTGCCTCACGCCCATTGGCCGCTTTTGAGGTGATCCGCATTGGCCGGTTTTCAAGTGATCCCCGAGGCTGAAGCTGTCGGATGTGATCCACCCAAAACAACATATTTGTCATAAAGCGGAGAACGACCCTTCAAATGCGGGAAAAAGTCGCTACATTTATAATAATAAACAAAAGTGCATTCGGTTGGCATATTTCAACAACACGACGATCTCCTCTCTCGCCGATCGTCTAATACACGAATTTTCGGAACCAGTGTATGACATCCGAGCGAAATCAAAACGTACTCTCATTGATCGCCCAGCGCATCGATTCCAGAGGCGGTTGATTGGGAGTGTGGAACGAGATCAAAGCCAAGCTCAAGAGCGGTTGTAAAAAGGGGCACTCGTGTCGCCAAAACCACAGCACCCGCTTCAAGGCATTTTGTGACCTCGGACTCGCTCACAGAACGACTCCTAAGATGGATCAGGTGATCAGAGAGTGAAAGGGTGCTCGCAATGATGTGAAGCACATCTTTTGCGAGCGTGGCCAGCACGTATTGAATCGTTCTCGGCCATCCTACTATCGACGGACCAAACTTAAGAAATAGCCGCGTAAGTTCACGGCTAGAGCTTATATATTTACTCAATGTAAAGCTGTCAGACTCACAGACAAGATATAACGGTTCCGACAGGTTTGCGAACGAGGACGCCGAAAAAGTGCGCAGCCAAAGCTCCCGATCCTCTGACCGCAAGAGTTGCTCATGGTACGAATGCGATCGGAACCACTCCGTCCTGCCTACGACAGTTGCGTGCATCAGCGGGCCTCGATACAATGCAGCCTTTGAAGCTATGGTTGGCGTTGCTATCCTAACGGCCTTGGGCAACAGCTGCCTGTCGACCACGAACATTCCAGTACCGAGTACGTCGCAATGTGGGTGGGCAGCTAAATACTTCAGTTGTTTTTCTAGTCTATCCGGACACATTGCGTCGTCTGCGTCCATTCGAGCCAGGTACCGCCCTTGAGCCTTGTTGGCAATTTCGTTCAGGCGAGCGCCGAGTCCCTTGTGCAATCCATCTGACAAAACACATACGCGGCGATCATTGACGGCCTTCGCGATCAACAGAGATCGATCGACCGAACCATCATCTACAAGAATCAATTCCCAATCGGTGATGGTCTGTGCAAACACCGATTGTATTGCACAGAACAGCGTGCGTTCGGCGTTCCAAAAAGGAATGCCGATTGAGATCGTGGGAGCCATCTTACGAAGCTCAGGATAACACATACGGTTCGCGTCAATTGTGGTTAGGCGAGTAAGTGGCGCCAATACCTACGGCGAACCCGGGTAGTACGTTCGGCAATTGAGAGGCATGCGAGCACGCTCAAGGTGCAGATCATGCCGGGCCCCTCAAGATACACTTCGCTTACGGCGGTGACGGCGAGAGTGAAGACAATAGACAACGGCGCATATCCAAGCCACGTGTGCCTCACGGCCAATGCAAGTCTGATTAAATTCCAGGTGAGCGCGATCCATAAAATTAGCCCTACGAAACCGGACTCTATAACTAACTGAATGTAGAGGTTGTGCGCGCCAGATGGAACGAGGACATCATTGGCATAAAACTTTGCGAAAAAACCTCTTCCAACGATGGGTGTCGCCCAAATGTCCGAGAGGGAATCGCGAGCCAGATTGGTACGGTTTCCAAGGTCCAAACCGTATAGTTCATTTCCCGCAGTAATGGAACTTGTAGTTCGGTGTAAGCTAGCAAACGAAGAGTAGAGCACCGGATAGACCACGAGGAGGAAAATGGCCAAGCCCGTAGCTACACATAGCCAGAAACGGCGCTTAGCTGATCGGGCAAAAAGAATTAGAATCAGGAACACAGCTACTAGGCCAGTTCGTGACGCCGCGATGTTGATAGCAAGAACGAGACCTGCCGCAGTAAGAAAACGAAGCATGGGAAGCCATGGTGCACTCCGGAACCGTGGTGGGGTTACTTCGAGCACGAGAGCGAGAATAAGCGCGAGATGTAATGCATAGGCATTTTTCCCAGTGTCGACTCTTACTCCTTGGACTTTGTCGATCTGTGGATTACTTAATCCACCCAGTGCGTCGAGTCTACTTGCAGGATCGAGATAGTACATCGTACTCATGACGCCAGCGTAAACAACTGACGCCGCAATAAAACCCACAACATACGAAACTCTTCTATTGGGCCTTAGCGAAACACTCAGCATGCCCGCAGTAGCGTACATGAGCCACTTGAGGGTATGTCCGAGCAATAGGAGGAAAACGTCTTCTCCGTAGCGAGACCAGCCGTTGAGATCAGCGACGATGAGGATCCCTGCGAATAACAGAAACAGTCCAGCGGTTGATCGCCATGCTGGGTGAAGTGACGGTCCGTACCTGTTCAGCACGCTAAGCGCAAACGCGATCACGAGGAATGCGGCAGGGATGTCTCCGTACGACAGAAAGGTCCATCCGGGGATGCGCAGAGTTGATGTGATCGTAGCGATACCGGTGAGAGCCCCAATCGCCAGTGCACTGCAAGCGCCGCCTGTGAAGGGTATGGTCGGCTTAAGAACCTCGAGTCGACCAGTGGGAATGTGTCGTACCTGGCAATCGAACTCGCGCCGAGGTCCGGCGGTATGAGTCGGAAGCGTCGAGGGTTGCGTAGAAGACCTGTGGCTCTTTGCCATGGGGATCCTCGAGTTAACGGCCAAGATAGATGTCTTTCAGTAGGCTAGTAGATTGTTGGAGACTGAAGGCGCTTTTCTCGAACACCCTGAGACTAACCTGGCGGTCGAACGATCGGCGTGTCAACATCAGACGAATGGCCTGTGTCCAATCGCTCAAGGGGGCCTCCAAGTCCAGGAATTGCATCAATTCTGGGATCACAACTACGTCTTTGGTGACGGTCGCAGCGACCACCGACGGCACACCTGCTGCCTGAGCCTCTAGGAGAGCTAACGGGAGGCCTTCATTTAAAGAAGGGAAAACCATCACGTCCACGAGATGCCTTAGGATGATGGGGACGTCGGCGCGGTTACCTGGAAAATGTACCCGGCCTTGCAGTCCGAGAGCCTGACTCAGGTTCTCGATTTGCGGCCGCAAGGGACCCTCGCCAAGTAAGAGCAGGTGGATCGCCGGATCTGATTTCATGAGTTCTGCAGCCACGCGGATGAGGAAACTGTGGTTTTTGGGTGGGAAAAAGCGTCCGACGTGGCCCAGCACAACCGCCGCGTCGGGGAGGTTAAGGTCACGTCGAAGCTTTGCGCTGTCCGCTACTGCTCGGAATGGTGCAAGTTCGATACCGCAATAGAGGACCTCATCGCCGTCTGCTGATCCCCACCCGCTGCCAAATAGATAGCAGCCCGCTTGACGAGTGCAGGCTATTCGCCTCGTCGAATAGCGCTCACTCAATGTCCTCATAAGAATGCGATACGAACGCCGAGTCAATGAGTTGTCTCGATCGTCATGTGTGCTGTGCGCGTGCGCAATGCGGACCGGAACGTTACACTCCGCCGCTATTTGGAGGACATACCCGCTGAAGAAGGCCAGGTGACTGTGGACAACGTCGTACTTCCGCGTCCTTAACTCGTGGGCAAGGGAGCGCCGGTAACCTGGCGTCCATCTATGCTCAACAATATGAACCACATTGGCGCCGAGAGAGCGTACGTCCTCCTCGTATGCCCCAATTTCGGTTCCGTGAACCAAGAAATCCCATTGAAACCCATCCTGAATCGCTATGGGCAGCGCTGATCGTAGCCATCTTTCCGCGCCACCACGATTCAAAGCGCCGACTACCTGAAGGACCCTCACCTGCACTTAACCTCTTCGTTTGACGCCTCGGACCATCCGCTAAGAGAAGAGCCACACCGGCGAGACGGAAACTGACGCCTTAAGAGATCCATGGGTTCAGTAGTAGTTCTTTGGCCAGGGCGTATGCGTCGCGGGGTGCGCGATGATAAAGGCGACCGGCAATCAACCGCGCCAGATGGCACGCCATCTTGAAATGCAGTCTCCGAGTTGCCGTGGCAGGCAGGTCGCACCAATATCGCCTGGATACGCGAGTACCCTCCACAATCATCGGACCCAACTGGGAGCAAGTTTTGGAATGGGGGTGTTGGCGCGCTTTTGCCAGAACTGCCTGCGTGTAAACAACGGGAGACGTCTTGAGAATCCGAACCATGAGGTCGTGATCCATACAGTAGCGCAGGCTTACGTCTAGGCCGCCCGCCTTCTCATAAGCTCCCTTTGGGAAAAACACGCCGGGTTGACTATAGAATGATCTCCCAGTCCAGACCTCGACCATATCGGTCACGGTAAGACTTCGCTGAGACAATACCCTGGATTCCTCAGTTCTCTCATCGTAAAGTAAAACGCCTCCAGCAATCACAGCTCCAGGGTGCTTCTCGTAAAGTTCTCCAACCACCTGGAGGGCACCTGCGCATAACGCGTCATCTGAGTTTATCCAGTTTAGAATCTCGCCACTTGCACGCTCGAAGCCCTTCCGCAGTGCGTCTGTCTGGCCGCGGTCAGGCTCGGAAACCCACCATTTGAAGTATTTTGCATAAGTTTTGATGATATCAAGGCTATCATCTGTGGAGCCCCCATCGATGACAAAATGCTCAAGATACGGGTACTTTTGAGAATGAATGCTCTCTATGCATTCCTTGAGAAAGTGTCCTTGATTATAGGACGGAGTGACAATTGAGATCTTAGGCAACATTGGGTCGGAACTTCCGCCGTCCCCTCTTGGGAGGCACTGCAAGAGTCCTGAAACTGCCAACGACCGGAGCCGATTAACGAAGAGGCGCTTGGATCCGTATCGTCACCGGAGCAACCGTATGTTGGGCGGGTTCTAGGCCCCAGTTCCTCACCCGGCTCATAATCTGGGCCATTGATCTCTTTGAGCGCCAGAGTAGGATTGCTGCGATTGCGATGACGGTTGTCTTTCTCCGAGGTGAATCCATGTCGAAAGAAACACAAAGTTGTAGATCATCAGCATGCGCTTATGGCCATGTGCGAATATACTCTCCTCGAAAAGCAAAACAGCCATATACGCACACTGGTCTTGTGTCTGCAATCCAGCCGGCGATACTGAGCACGAGGCTGTTGAGCAACGTCTTAGCGGCCGCGTGGAATGCCCAAAAAGACAATCACGCTTGGGGGTGCGGCCTGGCAGTAGCTGATCGCCATTACTGACAGTTGTGGATAGGTGCCGCAACCTTTCTTCCCAGCATGCGGTCGCTAATGCCTGTAGGACAGGCGCTTGCGATGACGCATAGTATAATTCAGTACGTGATTAGAGGTTCCGAGTCGTCACTTTTCTGTGGGAGCTCCCACATCCGCTCGGCGAGCAGTGCACGAAGAAATGTCTGAGCCGAACACGGACATTTCAATAGTTTGCACATCGATTCGCGATTAGCGCCCCCAGCGATGTAGAGCGCACCTTCGTCGTCTAGCAGACTGGACTTGTGTTCAACGCTGGTGTGCACCGCCGTTAAGATGATGACTTACGGTTGCGGCGGCCGTTTGCCCTTAGCAATGGTGGGGAACGGGACAGCAATGACTTCTTCCTCTTGGGTCAAGACTTCGTATCCAAAGCACTGGAGAAGATTGGTGACGCCGCCTGGGGTACCACCAGCGGCGATCAAGAGGTCGTCAGGCCAGGACTCGCAGACTATGACGGGACGGTACTTGGCAATGGTCTGACGGGCTCCTGACAACACTTCAAACTCTGCGCCCTCAGTGTCGATTTTGATGAAACCAGGCTGCAGCGCGAACCGCTCGACCAAGTTGTCGATTGTGTCGCCGGCAACGTGAAGTTGTTTCTTGGGCTTACCTTCTATGGCGGGGTGAATCAATTCGGTGATACTGGAGAACTCATCCATGCCAGGAACCACGTTAATGACAAACTCGCCAGCGATCCGCGTGGCGACGCCCTCAAAGACGATGACGTTGGTCGTGCGGTGGTTCCGTTCTAGATTGCTATGAAGATACCGGAGCGCGCCAGGTGTTGGTTCAATGGCCAGCGTCCTGCTGGATGCGGCGAGCAGGCCAGACATGAGTACTGTGAAAAGGCCGACATTGGCTCCAACGTCGATTGCATCGAGGTCGGGATCGATTCTGCACTTCACCGCCTTGACGAGCTCGGGCTCGTATTGTCCGTGGATCATGATGCGTCTAAGGATTTCCGAATAGCAATCGAACTCAAACGAGCCAAAGAAGTCCGGAAGGCTGACGATGAGGCTACCAGCTTTAATCGCCTTGAACAGCTGGGCATGGCTGCGCGCCAATGAGACATGTGCGGGTGGGCTGATGCTGCGAATTGCACGGACTACAGGTTGAGCGAAGGTGCGCAGCAGGGGATGCGACTTGGCGAAGCGCCGAGCAGCTGTCATTATTGTTTTTGTCAAAAGGCGACCTCTCCTGTGGACGTTTCCATGTGGAGGGACACTGGGTTCGCGCCCCCGCGCGGCCGGACTCTCGCGGCATAGAAACAATAGAGCCCCCCGACTGCTATGCCGGCCGCAGCGGCAGCTGCCGTTGAACCGGTAGATGCTCTACTAGACAGTAGGCCTATGGTTGAGAGTAGCCCGGCATTCGTGAAGGCCTGGGCGACCTGGCTGGTGATTATTTGCTTAATTCTGCCCAAGCCGACCAGAGTGTAGTATCCGGGGACGCCGAGCAGGTTCAAGAAACAGCCCACAAGCAGCACCCTGAGGGCCGGCACAATCTCGGGGCGGAAGCGGGCGCCGAGCCAGAATCGGAGGCAAGGAGCGGCCACGAGGAAGACTAGGGCAAATGCCGGGAGACCGACGGCGAGGATCAGCTTGATAGCCCGACGATTGACGCTGGTGATGCGGCCCGCAGACTCCGACGACCCGAGTGCGGCGAGCCGGCTGACTTCCGGCATGAGCGAGCGGAAGCCCGACTCGAGAAGACTGCGAAGTTGCATGCTCAGGCCCCAGGCGAGCTCGTACACGGGTACGGAGCCCGGGCCAGCGTACCGAGTGAGTGCAAACTTATTCAGGGGGCCGAGCAGGAGGCCCATCATCGAGCTTGCGAAGATGCCGCTACCGAAGCTCGCGAGTTTCCGGAGACGAGCGAAATCAAAGCCGCGCAACGCCAGGCAGCCGTGTCCGGTGATGCGGCGAGTGAGAGTGAGGGAAGCGAGGTGCAGAAAGGCATAGCCGGCCATATTCGCGATCGGCAAACTCATAACGCCGACGCCGGCGGCGAGCAGCGAGGCGGATACGGCGAGCGAGAGGGCGCGGGACAGGATCTGGGTCCCTACCGACAGGTCGAGCCGCCCGAGCCCGATGAGGACGGAGTTTAGGGTTTCGATTTGGACGACATACAGCGACAGCAACGCCACGAACGGAAGCAGACCGCGAGCCTCGAGAGCGAGCGCCGTAGATAACCGCATCGCTCCGATGATGTACCCGCCCAGAATGAGTACGCCAGCAACTACAGCGAGGCCGACGACAGTGAGGGTCAGTAAAGCGGTCGAAACGGTCGTCCGGATGCCCGCGAAGTCCCCGCGCGACAAGTCCTCCGAAACCTTGGTGGCGACGGCTGGGGCAAGACCTAGCTGACCATAAGCGGCGAAGCTGAGCACTACCGAAACCGCGAGCCAGAGACCGTATTGCTCGTAGCCGAGGAAGTGCAGATAGATAGGGTAGGAGACCGCCGCCATCAACGCCCCAGCGACAGCGCTAGCTGCGCCGGCGAGTGTGTTACGCCGCAGCTGAGAGGAGGTGCCCGCGACCAAAACGCGGCGAATGGCAGCCAGGGACACACCAGTGACACGGACTTCATCCATGTCGGTCTGCGCGGAGTCACTCCAGATCATTGCGCTTTTCGGAGTCTTTCCTCAACCAGGTGAACCCAATTTGAGTGCTCCAAGAGGCAGGAGAGGGACAGTGACACGGATAAGTCTTGCATCTACTGTTTTGCACCTACAGCATTCACAGAGCATCAATTCCAAAAAGCGCCAATTGGCGGACTGTGATTTCTCTGCACTCAAACAATGCTGACAATACTTGACTAAAACTCCCCCAATTGCGTTTGGCGGACCTTCAGGACGGCGTCATCACCCTTCAACATCGTCAATTGATGGTGCTGATCACGAATCTTGCCCGGGTATGAGCCCTGCACGCCGCCGGGCGTTTCACTC
>Ga0182030_10008637_pt1 | contig 21031 bp, 16 predicted proteins | sample 812S3MmetaG_FD_121299 | JGI IMG/M metagenome (GOLD analysis project Ga0182030, IMG submission 121299) | Permafrost microbial communities from Stordalen Mire, Sweden - 812S3M metaG (Illumina Assembly) | ecosystem: Environmental > Terrestrial > Soil > Wetlands > Permafrost | place: Sweden...
AAGGCCTCATGGTTCGAGACGGCGTGCTCCCAGTGCAGGTCATTCGCTCCTTCAAAGACCGTGTAGAAGGTGGTGGCGTAGGGGTGCCCCCCGGTGACCACCAGCAGCCGAAGCGGCCGCGGCGCGTGGCCGGCGAGCGTGCCGGAAGGGGAAAGCGTAACGGCGCCGGTGGCCGCCCATTCCGTGCCGCGCGCAAACGTGCTCACAAAGCCGCTCTCTTGCTGAGCTGACACATCGTGGCCCAGAGCAGTGTAGAGGACGCGGCCTTGCCCGTAATTGACTGTCCAGATAATGGGCTCATCATTGCCGGTGCCGCCATTGGCCGGGTCATCGAAAGCCGTGGCCAGGATGTCCGCGCCGGGCGACATCTGGGGACTGTGGTAAAGCTCGTCGGAAGTGCGGAAGGACTCTGCCAAACCGCGGGTGACGGGGTGCTCGCGGTCCACAAACTTTACCGTGAAGCAATGGCGCGGAGCGTGGGCGGTTTTGGGCGGGCCCATTGTCCACCACCCGCCGATCATCTGCAAATACTCGGGCCAGGGGGGCTGCTTGAGGCCCGAGGGCTTGTGGTTATCGGCCAAGACTTCGAGTCCCGTGAAGGCGTAGTTCGCAGCGTGGACCGCCACCAGTCCTTTGCCCTGCTTGACGAAGTTTTCGACGGCCCTTTCCGTCACTTCTCCCCAGCGTGGGCCTTCATAGTCCAGCACGAGCACATCGTAGGCCGCCAGCGTCGCTGCGGTAACGCCAGCCGGTTCCTCTTCCACGCGCACGTCAAACCGGCCGCTATCCACCAGAACTTTTCGCAGGAAAGGTGTGGTGGTGCGCCAGTCATGATTGTTGCGGCCGGAAAAAATCAGCACGCGGATTTTCCCCGGCTGGAAGAATGGGATGGTGTCTTGGGCAAGGCCCAATGTTGGGCCAAACGGTATTCGGCCCGTGGGAAAGGTCAGCCCTAGGGCGAGGCAAAAAGGGAAGAGTAAGGTTGGATGGCAAAGAATTCGATTCATGATTTACCCTTATCCTGCTGTGAAATTGCTCCCCTCCTCAGGTGAAGAGGGGGTGGGGGGGGCTGATTCCGTCTTTATGTCCTAGGTATCAGGAGATAACCACCCCGGCGCTCGGCGCGCCACCCCTCCTGAATCAGGAGGGGAGTTGCCGGGAGCACTTTTATCATCCGCGGCGAGCCTTAGGCCTCTGTCGCCCCTGACGGCCTGGTAACTGTGTCCGGCCGGCAACTGGGGAACGTGCCAGCCCCCAGCCACTAGCCCCCAGTCCCCAGCAGTGTATTGAGATGCGCCAGGCTGCGGGCGGCCTGCTGCTCGGTGCCGCACTCGACGGAGAGCACACCACTAAAGTTCGCGCCGCGCAAGATCGCGATGACTCGCTGCCAATCGATGACGCCATCGCCGCAGGCGCATCCCACCGGCGTCCCGGTCACCTTGCCGCGTTCCGCATCCGCATGCTCAACGGCAATATCCTTGGCGTGGACGTGAACCAGCAAGGGGCAGACCGCCTCCAATCCCTCGTATGGGTCGCCGCCTGCCAGGTACACGTTTCCGGTATCGTAATTCACCCGTAAGAGCGGCGATTCCACCAGGCCGACGATCTTCAGCAGTCCTTCCGTGGTACAGGAAATGCTCTGGTGGGGTTCAATGCCGATAAAAATCCCGTAGCGCTCGGCTATACGCAGCACCGTTGACAGCGTGTACTTCATGACCTGAAAAGCCTCATCCATGCTCACCCAAGAGGGGCGAATACCCTCATCAGTATTGACCACAGGCGCGCCGATGGCGGCGGCGAAGTGAATGGCCTTCTGCAAATACAGGACGCTTATTTCCGGCCGCATCAAGGGGCAATGCGCGCTCAAGCCGGAAGGCTTCACCCCGTTTTGATCGAGGATATCCTTCATTTCTCCCGGGTCGTCATCGAGAGAGAAGGAGTGGAAGTACCCTGCTTCACTCAGGAGTTCCCGCCCGTTGTGGACCATCGGCTCCACGTACTTGTAACCCAATTTCGCCGCTACCTCCACCCCGGCGGTGAATGACTTGTCCTGTGACCGGATAAATTCCATATTGACGCCGACTGTGATGCTCATACCTCCCACTCCTTCTGCCAGGTGGCCCGGCTTCGCTGTTGGTAGGCGAGGTTGCCGATATGGCAAGCCATCGCCGAATAGTGCCCATTCACCACGTCGGCATTGGGTTGCTTGCGGCTTCGCATACAATCCAGCCAATTGTTCATGTGTGTATCGTTCACACCGGGGACGGTTGCTTCAGCTACTTCGGAATTTTGTTTGCTGGGGATGAATTTGTAGCCGGAGCGGAAGATTGAGAGCCTCCCTCCGGTGCCCATGAACACGATGTCCGCGCTCTCACGGTTAATCATATCGGTGATGGTGGCTTCGAACGTCACGTTGAGCTTCTCGGGGTATTCCACGATGAAATTGACGTTGTCAGGCGTGTCGCGTCCGTCGTCGTAAAGGTAAATCCCTCCGCCCGCCACGGCCGCCAGGGGATGTATCAGGTTCATGAACCAGTGAACCACGTCGACCATGTGTACGAACAGGCCGCCCGTCTGCCCGCCCGTGGAGAAATCCCAGTAAGCGAAGCGGTTGAAATAGCGCTTGGGGTCCCAGGGGATATTGGGAAGCCAGGCAAGGCAGGCGTCCCAGTCGAGCTCCGCGGGCTTCTGGTCCATGCCGGGGGGGACCGGCGTCAAATATCCACTGTTGCCGTTCCAGATCGTTCGGACCATGTTGACCTTGCCGATCACACCGGTATCGAAATACTTCTGCTTGGCTTCGGCGAAATGGGCCGTGCTCCGCTGCTGCGTTCCTACTTGCAGGATGCGATTGCTATCGCGGACGGCGCTCACCAGAGGGGGCCCCTGCTCGGGCAACGAGGTCATGGGCTTTTCAACGTAAACGTCCTTGCCGGCCTTGCAGGCGTCAATGGCGATGTGGGAATGCACGTGATCGAACGTCGCCACGATGACGCCGTCGATGTCCTTGCGATCGAGCAATTGATGGTAATTGGAATACTTATCGACGCGAGTCTCCGCCACCTGCTCGGCTTGATCTCGACGCGCGTCATAGATGTCGGAAATCGCTACCCATTCAATGTTGCCAACTTCGTTAGCTCTGGTCATCAAGTATTGCCCGCGCTGGCCCGAGCCGATAATGCCGAGCCGGATGCGGTCATTAGCCCCCCAAACGCGCAGGGCCGCAGCCGCGGTGGCCGCGCCGACCATAAAAGTCCTTCGCGAAATATTATTGGTCACTTCGATATTCCTCCCTTGTCGGAAATACGGCGCTCCGTTGTTGCAGAGCAGGGACGATGAGGGACACTAAGACACTACGAATTCTGGTGAAGGCTTGGCGAGAGAAGACTCAGGTCTGTCCTCGGACGGGCAGAAGTATACACCTGTAAGTAGAATGGGGGAAATCTTTTCCTTTATGTGCGTAGCGGCGGGTTTACCTCGCCATTTTGTCCCGATCGGCGCGCGGCAGCGTGCAAAACCATCGGGGGCAACGTGCGGTCGGCGGTATGCAATGATCTCGGAACCGGGCGGGGTAAACCCGCCGCTACGACTAACCGCTACTTTAAGGAAAAGGTCAGCGGCGTTCCGTCTGTCTCGGAAGGTTGGGTGAGCCCCAGCCTTGCTGCCAGAGTGGCCGCCAAGTCGGTGGGTTGGCACGCGTTGGCGTAGAACCCTGGCTTAAATGCGCTTCCCCAAAAGATCAGCGGGACTTGGGAGTCATAGTTCCAGGGAGTTCCATGGGTGGTGCCGGTCGCACTTGTGGACGGAACCGCGAAGGGCATGAAGACCAGGAAAACATCGCCGCTCCGCTTCGAGTTAAAGCTGTTGGCAGCTTTTCGTGCAATAGGGGTATTGGGCAAGCTGCCGGTTTGAAACTGAGTGCGGGTGAACGCCGCCGCCACGTCGGCTTGCGAGGCTGCTGCCTGAGCGGCGACTTCCTCGGCCTTTGACTCAGGGACCTTCCACTTTTTCAGCGTCTCCCGGTTCAAAAAGAGGTAAGTTTCATCCATGTCCTCAATCCATGGGCCCGACCCGAAGGCCTCCGTCAAGGCTTTCTCTGCGGCGGTGCGGACTGCCGCGGGCTGGGCCATCCCAATTCCCAGCTTGTGCTCCTGAACAAAAGCCGGTGAGGGGGCCACGCCGTGGTCAGCGGAAAATGCGATCCAAACGTTACCCAGCCCCACCAGCTTGTCCAGATCGTCGAAAAACGTCGCCAGGTAGCGGTCAGTTCGGAGGGTGGTATCCGCCACCTCATTGCTGTAAGGCCCAAATCTGTGGCCGACATAATCATTCACGCTCAGGGAGAGGGTCAGCAGATCGGTTTCCGGGCCTTTGCCCAAGCGCTCGCTGCGGATGGCCTCGGTGGCAAAAGCCAGCTCGATCTGGTTCATATACGGTGTGTTGTCAAGCCAGCCCAGAAACTTGGGATCAGGGCAGGGCTGCCCGGAGGAGGGTTTGAATTCCGAAAGGATTTTGCCGCCCGCTCCGGGAGTCTCCGCCAGCGCCTGCCATTTTTGACCGCAATACTGCTTGCTGGGTGTCCGCTGATTAAATTCGTCCACCCACGCCGGCAGCATCGGCATGTAGTAGGTGCTGGTGACAAAGCGGTCCAACCCCGCGTCGTACCAATACGCGGCGGAGGCAGTATGCCCGCCCATCAACACTGCGGCGCGGTCCTTGAGGGATATGGAGACTGCCTTGGCACGAAAATCGGTTGCCAGGCGCAGTTCATCGCCCAGCGTCGAAGCGGTCAGGTTGCGGGGTGAAAACCCGGGCATGGCGCCGGCCTTCCCGCGGCCCGCCACAACCTGGGTGTTCGAGTCTTGTACGCAATAGACCTCGCGCTTCTGATCCCGGTCGTACCAGTTGTTCTCTATGATCCCGTGCGCATAGGGGTAGGTACCCGTCAGCAAAGTCGCGTGTCCGGGGCCGGTTATGGTGGTGGCGTAATCATACCGGCAGTCGGTAAATACCGCGCCCCCATCCAGCAGGCGATTAAAGCCGCCTTTGCCAAAGAACGGCCGGAAGCGCATCAAGTAGTCGTAACGGAACTGGTCAATCACCAGCACCAGCACGAGCTTGGGCCGGTTAGGGAAACTGGGGTTCGCCACCGGCCTCAGCGGCGCGCTCCAACCAAGCAGGATAATGGCAACCAGCGAACAGAGAACGGTTCTTCTTAGCACCTTGACTCCTCCTGAAAGTGAACCCGAAAGTGTATCAGACAGCCCCCTCGCTTGTCGCGCTTCAACGGCGGCGGGTAGAGGGTCAATTTGATGTTGTAGCGGCGGGTTTACCATGCAGAATAGCTGCTAAGCCCGGACTTATCACCGCGTTTGGACAACGCTGGAAGGGCGGGGCTAAACAGGCTGCGGAAAAACGCCCCCCGCGGACAACCACCCCGGCGCCCAAGGCGCCACCCCTCCTCATCTGAGGAGGGGAGCTTTTTGAACCATGCCCCTCCTGATTCAGGAGGGGTGGCGGTTCGCGGACCGTCAGCGGCACTTCCGCCTATTGCGATTTCGGTTGGAGCAGACTCATTTGGTATTGCGAGGACAATTGGTTCAGGTCAGTGCAGACTCCCCTCAATTGCATAGCTGACTGTACCATCTCATAGTCCAAATGCTCGCTTGAGTTACGGCCAAGTCCCGTCAACAGCTTTTGTTGCAAATCCTTAAGTTCGGGCAGCAACTTGGACCGGTAGGTAGCCACGCGCTCCTGATTTATACCACTCATTTGGCTTGCCATCGCGGTCCGGCGCGAGATATCGTGGTTGGGATTGGTGAGCACTTGTTGCATTTTGGATGAGCTTGACCAGCGCGGAAGAATCCATCCCCGCCTTTACCAAGTCCATGATTTGGTCCTTTTTCAGGGGCTCGGGAGCTTGCTGCGGAACAGCAGGGCGCGCGATTGCGGCAAGAAATACCATCCCGATAAGGAAACTGAGCTTCATAATGGAAATCCTCCAAAACGTGTAGCCGTACCCCCCGCGAAAGGCGATTCGAGATGCCCTGCTGAAAGATAGTTATTTTTTCCGGTAGCATTTTACGCTCCCGGTTCTGGGCTGAGGAATAAAGATGTCCCAGTTAGATCCGGTTGTTCCTTCGTCGGCCGTGATTGAACCCGACGATCTTCAAAAGCCGTGCGGCGACAACAGCGCGCTGATCATTATCCCCAAGAGAGCGCGTCAGAAGGTGAGCACGATGCCTTCGGGGTCGGGAGTCTTAGGCGCGCGCACCATCAACACAAAAACCGCAGTGGCGAGGCAGGGAATGATGGAGCCGGCGATCACGATGGGCTGGAACGAAAATCGATCGGAGATGCGGCCGATCAGATAGGTGGAAATCAGGGTTCCGATGCCCGCTCCGGTGCCTCCCAGGCCACTGACGGAGGCCACCGCGTCCGGATGGTAAACGTCACTGGGCAGCGACAAAAACATGGTGGAGCAGGCAGCATAGGCAAACGTCGCATATCCGAATAACAGCACCAGGGTGAGGTAATGACTGGTGAAAGCGGCAGGAATGAGGATCAACATGCTGGGCCCGAAAATCAGCAACACCATGCGGCGCGAACGGCCCACCGACCAACCGCGCGAGATCAAGTGGCCGGAAAGCCCTCCCGCGAAAAAATTGCCGAGATCGGCGCCCAGAAAAGGAACCCAGAAGCCCATGATGCTTTGTTCCAAGCGAAAGCCTTTACTGCGGAGATACAGCGCGAACCAATCGGCGATGAGGAACCAGTAGGGATCAAGCAGAAAGCGGCCGCAGATGATTCCCCAGGTTTGCCGATAGCGCAGCAGCTTGCGCCAGGTGATTCTCGCTCGGGGTGAATTCTGTACCTCCGGCGTGCGGCCTCGCCGGATGTATTCAAGCTCCTGCGGCGCCAGGCGCGGGTGCTGTTCCGGAGGATGATAGAGCCACCGCCACGCCAGGATCCAGAGAAAGCCGAGGCTTCCGGTCACCAGGAAAACCGGCCGCCAACTGCCAAAGAATTTGTAGGCATACAAGGCCAGAAAAGGTGCAATCGCCCCGCCGATGGACGAGCCGCTGTCAAACATCGCGACAGCCCACGCCCGCTCCTTATCCGGGAACCACTCCGAGGCGACCTTGGTGGCGCCCGGCCAGTTGGGGCCTTCCCCCGCTCCCAGTAGAAAGCGAAAGAAGCGGAAGCTCGCGAGCCCCTGCGCCAGCGCGGTGAGACTGGCCACACAAGAATAAAACGTCACCGTGAGCGAGAGGCCGCGGCGCGCGCCCAGGCGATCGATCAACCGTCCTCCTCCGCCCTGCATCAAGGTGTAGGCAATTCGAAAAGCAATCAAAATGGTGGCGAAGTCCGTGTTGGTCCAGTGGTACTCCACCAGAAGGATGGGCGCCAGCACGCTCAGCGTTTGCCGGTCGATGTAGTTGATGATTGTGGAAACGAACAGCAGCCCGGCAATCCACCAACGCAGGCCGCGGATCGGGGGGCGGGGTCGTGCCGGATCGAAACTGGATTCGGTTGGGTTCACAATATGCCCGGATCGAAAAACCTCAGATCCCTTTCGATGCCGGACATAACCTCCTCATTTTGGATAGGTGCAAGGCGCTTATGCGGTGCCAAGCGATCTTGGGGTACTCCCCGTCCCTTCCCGCTCTCAATCCTGTTTCGATGACCTGCCTGGACTAAACAGGCTGAAGACATACATCGTGTCACCCGTGCGATAGTCCCTCATCCATGGAGCGCCGGCTCCCGTGAACCCTCCCACGGCGCCTCCCATACCGGAAAGAACCGCGATGTATTGCTTTCCATCCAGGCGATAAGAAATCGGACCCCCCCGCATGCCTGAGCCGGTTTGATACGACCAGAGAATCTGTCCGCGGACAGCGTCATACGCCGTAAAACGGCCCTCCGGATCGCCTGTAAAAACCAGGCCCCCGGCGGTGGCAAGAACTCCTCCCGCCATGGGGCTTCGTGTTTTGACTTCCCAGGCCACATCGCCTGTATCCGCGCTAATGGCCATGAATTTTCCATAGGCTTGATTGGGCAGATATGTGAATCCACTCTCACCGGCAGGGAGATTCAACCTTTTGGCCTCCACCCCATTGTTGATGAACACCGCGCAATTCTCGATGGCCGGAACGTATACCAAGCGCGTCAGGGGACTAAACGCCATAGCATTCCATTCCTTCCCTCCCGCCGCGCCGGGACAGACCGTAACACCCTCCAGGGTGGGAATGGCTCCCGGATTGACGATGGGTTTCCCGGCGGAGTCGAACCCACGGGCCCATGTGACACGAACGAAGGGTTTGGCATAAAGAAACCTCCCGGTGCTCCTCTCCAGCGCATAGAAATGCCCGTTGCGATCGGCGTGCACAAGCGATTTGATTTGGCGTCCTTGGTATTCCAAGTTAACCAATAGCATCTCGTTGACACCATCATAATCCCATACGTCGTGGGGGGTGAACTGGTAATGCCAAACCAATTTTCCCGAATCGGGCTCCAGCGCCACCACGGAGTCCGTATACAGATTTTCTCCTTCCCGTGCATCGGTATCAAAATCCGGATTGGGGTTGCCCACTCCCCAATATACGAGATTTAGCTCAGGATCGTACGACCCGTTCAACCATGCGCCCCCACCGCCCAGTTTGTGGGAGCCGCCGCGCCACGTTTCTACATTTTTGTCCCCTTCCCCGGGAATCGTGTAGAAGCGCCAGAGACGCTGCCCGGTTTTGGCATGATAAGCGTCGATGAAGCAGCGGCTGGGGTAATCGCCGCCCGCCACGCCCACAATCACCTTATCCCCCACGATGAGCGGGGGAGAAGTTGCACTGAGATTGTCTTCAGCTTTTCCCACCTCCACATCCCAACGCGTGCGCCCCGTTTGCGCGTCCAGCGCCACCAGGTGAGCATCCAGCGTCATCATGTACAACGTTCCGTCCAGGATCGCCACCCCGCGATTCACCGGACCGCAGCAGAAGCTCAGTTTTTCCGGTAGGCGCCGTTTGTAATGCCACAACTCCGCTCCTGTCTCCGCGTCGACAGCAAAAACGTGATTCCACGAGGTGCTCAGGTAGATCACGCCATCCACAAACAGCGGCGTTGCTTCCAGGCCATCCGGAATCCCCGTCTGGAAACTCCAAACGGGGACCAGGTTTTGGACATTGTTCTGGTTAATTTCCTCGAGAGGACTGAAGCGCAGGTTGGCATAGTCGCGTCCGTACATAAGCCAGTTGTCCGTGTCCCGGCCGGAAGCGGCCAGCCTCTCAGCGCTTACTTCCACCCTGGAAGCCTTCGCTTCGTTTGTGGGTTGCAAGGCCAACGCTGACAATGAGCGTAAGTGCCGGATGAGATCTGTTCTGTCTTGCTCGTTCAGTTTTTCCGAAAAACTCGGCATGGCTGTGCCACGTATCCCCTGTCGCATCACCCGGTTGAGTTCCGCGTCGGTGATGCCGGCCTGCCAGGCAGGATTGCTGAGATCCGGCCCGGCTCCTCCTTGGCCAAAGGCGCCGTGGCAGAGGGCGCAGTTCTGGGAGAATAGCTCTTTGCCCCGATCTGCCTTTTCCTCAGCTCTTGAAACTCCCCTAACCGCAAGAGCCAGGGAGACTACGAGTAGAAGATCGATGCTTATCAGCTTTTGCCGGGATCGCCATTTCCCCATTCAAGCCTCCATCCCCAAGAGTTTGGTTAACACTCGGCTCGGCATATGCACCAACTCCTGGAGCGGAGCCCCCCTAATTCTGGACAATCAGGCTCTGTTCTAGCTCAACAACCTGGTGACGCTACGGAGAAAGATGGTCCGCACTTTTCTTCGACGCACCCGGCGGCAATCCTGGCAAGGAATGCGAGATCGAAATCTGAAGGGCATGGAAGAGATTAATGCCAATCCGGTCTTTCCTCGGCGGAAGAAGTTCGAGCAAGTCATCTCCCGATCATGTGAGAATTTCTTACTGAATCCAAGGCTGTCCAAATTAGCGAACGTCCTGAGTAGTTCACGCGGCTCTGCCACTCCACTGTGCGGAAAGGCGGCGCGGATGAGGTTGGTTGGTATTCTCGCACAACGGAAAGGCGGAGCCTTTCCGCACAGCAAGCGGCGAAGCCGCAGGCCATGCCTCACTGAACGCTGCGCATTTTGGACAAGCGGGTACTGAATCAAAATGCTAGTTGCGCAACAAGACCTTTGCAACCTGCTTATCCGAAGGCCTTTCCTTCCGTCGATAGGGCGAGCAGCCACGCGCAGAGAAGCCAGAGATCTCGTCCCTTCGAGTTGGAGCAGGTAGCTTGGGCTTCTTCGGCCAGACTCAGGGCTCGCGCATGATCACTCACCTGCAGCGCGCCCCTGGCGTCTTGGCGAAGGCGGTAAGCTTTAGCAATCAGCAACATCAGCGGCGCAAGATCGGCGCCGCAACGCGAGCAGATGCAAGCGTCCCGAAAGCGCGCATGACAAACGGGGCAGCGGGGAAATTCCTCCGGTTCCATCAACGACCCCCGACGAAGAAGAGCAGCTCGCGCAGGTCTGCGGCGGCCTTCTTCAACTCTTCCGGGTCATTTGCGGAGATAGCCGCAGTAATCCTTTCGTGCAGCCCGATCACTTCCTCTTTATCCTCCGGGTGCATCTTATCCATCAGGGTTCGCGATTGCTCGACCAGACCCTTGGCTTCTCCCTCCGCCTCGACAGGTATGCCGGGGGTGGGAGCAACCTGCTCCTCCGCCTGCTCCGCCCCTTCTAGCTCCGTTATCTCCTCGCCTTCCAGGTCAGTTTGATCCTCTGCCAGGCCCCCGATAAAGTCTTCGGCGGCTCGCGATGAGTACATTTTCTCGACTCGCGCCCGCGCCGCCGCGATCTCGGCAGGGTTCTTCGCCTCGAGCGCGCGGGCAATGGTGATGTGTTTGGATTTGCCCGTCTCCTTCTCGATGGCCGTAACATGCAGAATGCCGTCTACATCCAGGCTCATGCGACAAAGCACTTCGTTCGGTTCGGCGCTCGGCCGCAGCCCCTCGATCAAGAAATCCCCAACGAGAATGTTTTTAAGGGCGTCATCGTCCTCTCCCTGATAGATCTCTACCTGGACGGAGGTTTGGTAGGGACTTGCCGTGCAGTACTGGTTCGTCCGCGTGACCGGCAACGGCGTGTTGCGATGAATGATGGGATGGTAGCAGTGCACATAGGGGAATCCGCCACGGTCCCCCAGGTAAGACGGGCCGAAGGAAAAGGGAGAGACGTCCACCAGCACTCGCTCCACTTCGTGTCCGGCCAGGCGAGAGGCCAGGACGCCCGCGCCCAGTGCCACGCACAAGTCAGGGTGCACATCCTGGCGCGGTGCGAGCCCGATCAACTCCTGTAGTCGTTGGGGGATAAGGGGCGTTCGGGTTGAACCCCCCACCAAAAGAATGGCGTCGAGGTCGGCGGGACTCTTGCGCGCATCGCTGAGCGCTTTGGAAACACTGTCAAGCGTTGACTCGACGAGGGGGCGAATCATCTCTTCGTACTCGATACGGGAAAGCTCCATGTCAAGGTGCAGCGGCTTGCCGTTATCCACCACCAAGGCCTCTTCTCGCACCCGCACGTAAGGTTCAAAACTTAGCTTTTTCTTGGCTTCTTCGGCTGCCCACCACAGCCGCGAGTGCGCGGCGGCGTAGCCGCGTCGCAGGTCAATACCATATTGATTCTGGAATTCCCGCTCCAGGCGCTCCAATAGCAGGTCATCAAAATCGTCGCCACCCAGCCGATTATTGCCATGGCTGGCGAGCACTTCGGTGACGTCGCCTTCCACCGTGACGATGGAGACATCGAAGGTGCCGCCGCCCAGATCGTAAACCATGGCGGTGTGTTGCGCGGTGTCGCCGAAGCCATAAGCAAGGCTGGCAGCCGTCGGCTCATTGAGGATTCGCATAACCTCCAGCCCCGCCAACGCTCCCGCCTCGCGCGTGGCGTTGCGCTGGGCGTCAGAGAAGTAGGCAGGCACGGTGATGACGGCTTTCTCGACGGTTTGATCCAGTTCGCGACGCGCCCATTCCACCAGCTCACGCAGAATAAGCGCCGAGATTTCCTGGGGTGTGAACGTCTTGTCTCCCAGCTTCACGAGGTCAGCCGATCCCATCTTGCGCTTGATGCTCCGCACGGTCAATTCCGGATAGACAAGCTGTTGGTGGCGGGCCGATTGGCCCACCAGGAGCTGGCCCGTGGGCGAAAAGCCGACACACGAGGGCAACATTTTGTTGGCCTCGGGGCCCAGAACCTGCACTTGGTCTTTAACGAAGGCAGCTATTTCGGAATTGGTTGTTCCAAGGTCAATGCCTGCAATCAACTCATTCATCTTCATCGTCCTCTGGTGTTTTGGGGCTTGGCTTGCGCGCTACCTTCACTTGCGCGGCGCGATGGACCTCGCCCTTCCATTCATAGCCCGTCCTATAAACCTCCACGACGGTGCCCTCGGCGGCTTGGTCGGTCTCTTCCACATCCACAGCGTACATCGTGCCGGGGTCGAAGGGTAGACCCTCGCAGTCGATTTCCCGCACGTCGGATTGCGCCAGGACTTCATCAAGACGTTCCCGGCTCATTCGGTACCCTTCCACCAGCGCGGCCACTCCTTCCGCGGCTTGGCGCATGAAAGAGAGGCGTCCCAGCAACCGGGCTTGCCAGTTGGACCACCGCGCGTCGTGCATTTTCGCTTGACTGGCGCGGGCGGTTTCGAGGCCCCGGCCCAAGCGGTCCCGGAGATCAAGGAGCACGTCGAGCACTTCCCTGCGCGCTCTCTCTTGGGCCTCGCGCTGCATTTCCGCTAGCTGCGGTGCCATGTCCGCGAGGGGAGCAAGGGTCTCGCTCAATTGTTTGAAGCTCCTCCCCTGGAGTTTGACCTCCTGGGTCAGGCTCGTCACCGCCGCCCGCATTGAGTACAGGTCGCATTGGCCGTCCGTGTTAGCCGCAGTTTCCGCGGAGAGGGAAGCGAGGAGTTCGGCGGCAATTCCCTGGGGCGGTTCTTCCGCGGCCAGCGCGCGGTCCAGCCAAGCTTCGAAACGGCGCAAAATCTCTTCGCGATCCACGCTCATTTCTCCCTCAAGACCGCCAGCCACGGGCGAGGCCCCGTGAAGCGTCTTTCCGCAGGATGGGCCGGCAGCAGAGATACCAGCGGAGCGTTTGGATTCACTGCCAGCAACATCTGCAAGGCACGGCGGCGTGGGTCGCGCAGCAATTCATAGGCGTCACGGATGCGCTCAAATAGTTCCGGCGCGCGGTCCGGGGGGTTCTCCTTCACCTTGCGCAGATAGGCGGCGCGGATCTCCGCATCGCCGGCGTTCGGGGCGACCCCCAGGATTTCCCGGGCTTGTTCAGGCGGAGTGACGCCAATTTGCGAATTCCTGTGGCGGTTCAAAACAGCTCTCCTTGATTTGAGTTTTCCGGACGGGTCTGCTTGGGTTGTTTCCTTTTCGCTTTAGCTCGCCCTAAATCATCCAGAATCCGGCCAAATTCCTCCAGTTCGGCTTCCTCGAAAGCAATGTCTTCTTCCTCCTCCGCATCTTCGCCGAAAGGATCATCGTCCGGAGCCCTTTTGGATGCCGGAAACTTCCGCGACCGCTTTTCGCGTTCAAGCACTTGGTTCAGTTTTTCGGTGCTCAAGGAAGTAGGCGGCTCATACGTGGAATAGACCCAATCAAGGAAGCTCGGCCGGCCAAAACCTCCTCTTTGCAAATCCACGGCTTCGTCAACAAGATCCATATCACGGCGCCGGCGGCCGAGTTCAGCGGCCGCTGCCAGGCAGTCGGTCCGGCGCTGGACTTCGCCTCCTGGCAAGGCCCGAGCGCGCAGCAACAAGAATCGTCCCTCCGTATCCCCTCCCCTGGCCAGGCCTGCACCCGATGCCGCGTACGCCAGTTCCCTCCGGTTTCTTCGCAGGGCTGCCTCCCCTAAGGCAAGCAGTTGCCGCACCTCGAGTTTGTCAGGTTTCTTCGATAAATCCTGGAGGACTCTGGCTTCCCATGCCGGCGGAATAGTGAATGCCACGCCCATGTCGTCGCCCAGTGCGCAGGCGCGGGCGATTGCGGAAGCCATGGAATCTTCTTGTCGCGCCAGGGCATTTTCCGGAAGAAATCGATCGACCTTCAATCCACAAGCGCTGGCCGTGCTCTCGCAGGCCAGGACGCCCGCGGCTGGGCTTTCGAGCAGGCGGCTCACTTGCGCGAAGAGGTCCGCAGCAGTTGAGGAATCGCCGCGGAGCACGCAGCAAGTCCAGTGCAGGCACGCCACAAATGCGGGGCGGTCGGCCTCCTGCGCTTGCGGCAAAGCCTCCAGGGCGGTCACGTCTTGCTCGGCGAGATGAGGTTTGCGCCGCCGGAGATGGCGAAGGGCTTTGGCAACCAGGAGGCGAAGCGCCGCCCGGCGAACCTCGGTGCCAAGGGCGTCATACTTTTGCGCGCGTTCGAGAAAGCCGAAGGCCTTGTCCAACGCCCCCCTTTTTTCCGCGGATTCCATTAAGTAAAGGAGTGGCCGGCTATCACTTGGCAACGCCTGGCTCCATATCGTGCACACCCGTTCGGCGGCTCTCCAATTGGCTTCTTGCGCGGCCCACTCCCGCCACTGCTCGAAGGCTTCCGCATGGGGGTCAAGGGTACACGCGCGCTCGAAGAGCTTTTCCGGAAACATGTAGTAAGCATCCGGCGCTTTATACTTTGCAGCGACTGCCCGGATGTCCGGAGGTTGGTCGTCATAGTAATGGTTAAAGCCGCGGGATTCAGCCATGGACGCCTTATGCATCTCATCATGCTCTTCGCGCGGGACATCCTGCATAAGCTCCGCCATATGCAGATAAAGTGCCGCTGCCTCGGGGCCGTCCTCCCGGAACCATCCCTCAGCGACCGCGTGCCGCCGAAACTCTTCCCACAGACGGCACGTCTCGGGGCTTAAAGGATCATCGGAAATTTCACAGTCCCGCGCAAAGAGCCGCCAGAAATAGGCATTCTTGAGTGCTGGGGCTCCCAGCGCAGCCTGGACACGCCTCGCGGGAAGGTCCAATCGCATCGCTATTATCAAAATGTGTTGGCGGAGACGTTCAACCGCCCCAGGGCAGATCGTGGAGCAAAGAGAAATCGCGCGCTGAATTTCCGGAATGATCTTGTGCTGCACATCCTTAACCAGCGCGTCATTCAGCGATTCGAGGGCTTTTCGCAAAGATTCCAGTTCCCCCCCCACCTGCACCACGAGCGATGCCGAAGCGGGCGGAAGGCGGTCCACGGGGCCCTGGACGAGTGCGGTCCGCAGCGCGGGAACTAGCCGGGCGGGAACCGAGTTCGGGTCTATGGCCTGAAGACATTGCGCGCAACCAGCATCGTCGTTCCGGTAGAAGCAGCCAATAGCTCGCACCAGAAACTTCCATGGAGCCAGGGGCCCACGACGGGAAACCTCGGGCAAGAGAAGTGCATCCTCCGTGACCGGCCCGCTGGTCACCGCTTCCAAGGCTCTCACCAGGGCAGCCGCCCCTACACGCAGCGGATGGTCCGAAGCGAGTGCCGGGCATTGCGCCACGGCCGAAAGATCCGTTACCTGGCGCTTGATCGCTTCTTCGATTGCAGACCGTCTATCCAGCGGAAGCACCGGGTTGTTCAGTGGCGCTAGAAGGTCATCCAGGCTACTCTGGCTGCTGGCGACTACCACACCTACATCGAGTAACTTTTCCTTTGCCGAGGGATACCGCTCGCTCACTAAGTCAAGCAATGCCTTGGCCTCCGTCGCGAGGCCGATCTGGAGTATGGAGCGAATTCTTGCCACATAGGCGTCCAGCAGCAGCGCCTCCGAAGCCGGCGATGAAAAACGCTTATGGATCTGCTTCGCCAGTTCCACCGCAGGTTTCGTGCTGCCCCTGGCCAGCAAGTCGCGCACCTGCTTCTCGTCCGAAGCAGGCACGTTCCCACCCGTCATTGCAGGTGATGCCGGTGACGTCTTGCTCTGTGGGTGTTGGCCAGGCATTTGTGCGCTCGATTCCTCAATCAGCGAAGAAACTTAAATTACTCCAGGTCCCTAGTAAATGACAATGCCCAAAAGTAAGGTGGATCTGCATGCGCGGAGTGGGTCGGGACTCCCGCGAAGCCGGATAACATGAATAGCCGTAAGTAAAACCAACGGAAATAGAACCCGGGGGATAATTTGCGGCCCTGGAGGGGCCCAACTTTATTAGATTCAATCCGCCGGGCGACGGATTGGCAGGGACAGGTAGGATTTGCCGTCCGCAGGTTAAAGCCTACGGCTACTCTTGGTCGGCCCCTGCCTGGGCCTGCGGCAGTCCCAGCGATCCTCCCCTTCGGCACCCTCGGAAATCCCCCCCCTGGCGCCAAACTGAAGTCCCCCCATGAACTGGGATGAGCTATTTTAACCGCCTACATGAGCCGTGCTGAACTGACACCCATGCGCACAAACGGTATAACAAAGGTGTCTCAGAATATCCAGTGAGAGGCATATGTGAGAGGAGTTGGAGGCAACACCTATGAATAAAAATAAAGTAATCAGCACAGCAGTTCTGTTCTTACTTCTCGGAACCACGCTTCCTGCATTCGCAGAAAAAGGGCAGGAGCAAAAGGGCGGAGGCGGAGGAAGAGCCCCGCAGGCGCAACATCAGGAGTCACAGCACGCACAGAGATCGCAGCCACAGCACGCGCAGAGAGCGCAGACGCAGCACGCACAGAGATCGCAGCCACAGCACGCAGAGAGAGCGCAAACACAGCACACACAAAGAGCGCAGACACAGCACGTCCAGAGATCGGAGCCGCAGCGCGCCCAGAGATCGGAGTCACAGCGCGGACAATCCGCTGGTTACAACCGTGGCAACAACGGCTACCAGCGTAACGGAAACAGCGGCGGCAATTATGGCCGCATTTCTAACGCCAATTACCATGAGCATTTTGGCCATGGCCACTCGTTCCACATGGGACATCCCCAGTTTATAGGTGGGTATGACCGCTTCCAGTATGACGGCTATTGGTTCGGGTACAATCAAGGATGGCCAATTGGCTGGGGCTACGATGACGACGTTTATGTCGATTACGTGGGGGGCGCCTATTTTATGTATAACCTGAGGCATCCCGGCGTTCACATTGCACTCAACGTCTTCTAACCCTTTTTCCCGCACACTTTCCTTAGCGGGCGGGCGCAGACCTCTAACCTTGAGGTCTGCGGTTCGTTCCCAAATGATGTTGAAAGGCCACAGACCCACAAAGCGGGCCGGCACTACACGTGCCTGTATCGGCGCTCGAAGCCGGCCCTTGCGCAGGAAAGGAGCGCCCGCCAGCGGTCATAGACCGCCGTTACAGGGTTCAGCATAGATCCCACTCCCTCACAGCCAAACGTGCCGGTTGGAATAAAACGTAGCGGGCTTGTCGGGGTACTTTTTTCGAAAGGCTCGGAACTGCCGGAGGATTGCCTGGTAGCGGCGCTCGGAAGTTCGAATCGGTTTGTGGGGCATTTTGATGAGGGCATGTTCCACTGCCTTGACGTTCTTCGCGGAGAGCCGCCAGTCGCATTTTACCAGCGTGCGCAGATCGGCGACGCCGTAGCCAATGATGCGTGCGACCCCATCCACGTAGGGGTCCACATAACTCATCACCAGGTGTCGGATGGTGCGGAAAACCGGTTTGCGCCCGTGCAAACCCGCGTCCCGCGAGCGCGCTATGGTTCCCCAGCGCCCGTGCTTCTTGAACAGGAACAGTACGTGGTCAAGTTGGTCCTGGGATTCCAAGTCCAGCAGCAGCGGCGGGTAACCGTGCTGCTCCATGATGGTCGCGGCGCTGAGCGCGCCCTCCAGGCAGTGGGCGCTCCCGTGGCGCACGACGCCGCGAAACGTCCGCAGCGTTTCCCCCCGCTTTTCCCAGTTATAAGGAAGCTTGCGGAGAAATTCCTGCACCTGCCTGGGCGTGCGGCAGCGGCGGACAATCGCCCACTCCAGGGGCCGGAAGGCGTCCTTCCCCGGTGCCGAAGACGGCGGATAGTTATGGGCGACGGTGAAACTTTTGGGAAGCACGTATTGAACGGGCCATCGGTTCATCGGTTCATCTGACCATCGGCTCATCCGCTCATCATTTTATCGGGGCGTCGAGCCTTTGAGTGTTTTATTGATTAATGATTTGGACCTCCGAGAGATTTCAAATGGCCCAGTTGCCAATTGACCCAATGAACCGATGCTTCGATGACCCGATGGTCCGATTATTTCTGCCACCGGTCAAACCAAAGTTGAAAACAGAATAGCGTCCACAGCGTTTTGCGGTGATCGGCCTTGCCCGACCAATGCTCGTTGAGCAAGCGGCGCACAAACGCGACGTTGAACATACCCTGCCGGCGCAACTTTTCTTCCCCCAGGGTTTCATCCAGCAGCGGGCGCAACTCATTCCGCATCCAACTGGCAATGGGAACGGAGAATCCGCGCTTTTGCCGGTAGACGATTTCGCGCGGCAGCCAACGCTCCACGGCCTTTTTCAGGATGTATTTGAGCTGAAAGCGCCGCACCTTGAGCTGACTCGGCAGCCCTTCGGCAAATTCAATCAGGCGGTGATCGAGAAATGGCGTTCGCAACTCCAGCGAACATGCCATGCTGGCGCGATCGACCTTCACCAACAGGTTGTCTTGCAGGTACAAGCGGAAATCCAAGTAGAGCATTTCGGATACGGTCTCATCAAAGTGCGCGCCTTCCAGCACCCGGTTGAGCGGCGAAAAGATTTGGCTGCTGGGGGGCCGGGGTCCTGCCCAATCCGGCGAGAAGAGCTGGTCGAGTTCCGCGGGATTGAACATGCCGAACCAGATATGGTGGCGCTCCGCCGGATTTTTTTCCGCATGGCTCAGGAACCGGCGCAAGAACAGGCCCTTGGGAACCGCCGTGGAGGACACCGGAAGAAAGCGCTGGAGCCGGCCAAAAAGCTGCCGGCGCACCACGCCGGGGAGCTTCAGGTAATAGTCCGCAAGGCGCGCTCCCATGTATGTGGGATAGCCGCCGAAAAGCTCATCGCTGCCCTCGCCGCTCAGCGCCACCTTGATGTGCTCGCGCGCGAAGCGCGAAATCATATATGTGGGAATGACCGCCGGATCGGCCATGGGCTCGTCAAGATGATCGGCCAGGGTCACGAGCGCCCGGTACATGCTGGGCTTGTCAGCGGTCAAAACGTGGTGGTGGGTGCGGAAGCGTTTTGCCACCAGCGTCGAGTAGGGCTCCTCGTTGAAGGTCTTTTCCGGAAAGTTCACGGAAAACGAACTGACGTTTCCCGGGCTCAGCTCACTCATGATGGCGACGATGGCGGAGGAATCCACACCGCCGCTCAGGAAGACGCCCAGGGGAACGTCGCTCATCAGGCGCGACTCCGCTGCTTGCCGCAGACGCACGGCGAGTTCCTCCACCAGATCGCGCTCCTCGCGGGGCGTGACCGGCGGGGCGTCCGGCGAACGCAAATATTCCTGCGGGCGCCAGTAAGCGTCAATGTGAATGTTGCCGTTTTCCACCACCATGCAATGCGCCGCCGGAAGTTTCTTGATCTCGGCATAAACGCTGCACGGGCTGGGAAAATGACCGTAGAAAAAATAATGGGTGAGCGCGGTGGGATCCATGGCGCGGCTGATTCCCGGATACTCCAGCAGGGCCTTGATCTCGGAGCCAAACACCAGCGTCTTGCCGTCGGACCAGTAATAAAGTGGTTTCTCACCGGCGCGGTCGCGAGCCAAAAGCAATCGCTTGGCCTGATTATCCCAGAGGGCGATGGCGAACATCCCATTCAAATCGCGCAGGCAGTCCGGGCCTTTCTCTTCGTAAAGGTGGATGATGGCTTCGCCATCGGAATGCGACTTGAAACGGTGGCCGCGTTCCAGCAAGCCCTGGCAAAGCTCGCGGTAGTTATAAATCTCGCCGTTGAAAACCAGGGTGACGTCCCCGGCCTCGTTGGAGAGGGGCTGGTTGCCAGTTTCCAGATCAATGATACTCAGCCGCCGGATGGCCAGCGCGATGTGTGGCAACTGAAATTTGCCGCCACTGTCAGGCCCGCGATGGAAGATGCGAGCCGCCATCGCGTCGATGCGCTCACCGTATTTCAACGGTTGAAGCTGCGAATTGAAAATTCCGCAAATTCCACACATAAGGAGTCGGAAAACAGGTTACAGGGAACAGGAAGCAGAAATCCACTCCCAATCGGAGGTTCGCGGGGTTCAGTCAAACTCGCGGATGCCCCGTACCTCCAGGGCTATGAATGTGTGACCCGCGAAGAGATCCCTCACCCCCCGCCTTGCGGTCCTCCCTCTCCCCAAGGGAGAGGGAGGTGGTTTTGATTTCTATCCCTTTGCAAGTGTATCCTCACGGTCGGAAAGGCGTGACAACGTGCGTCGGCGCGCTATCCGGCCGCGCGGCATTGGCCGGCGGAATCTCCCAAACGGAAAAATCCTTTTCATTCCAGAGTGGGTCAATGCGCCCCACATTCCCCCAAAGGTCTTCCACCAAGGGGTTCGGGGTCATCACCAGAATGGGCTGCAGGTTTGATTTCGCAAGGGCGCGAAATTCGGGGACCGTGACCAGCAATCCCTTACCCGGATCGCCGCCCGCCGCGCGTCGCGCCTCCGCCTGATGTGCCACTTGGAAATTGCTGGTCATCTCCCCCCATTCAATGGAGAGTAATCCCACCGGACGCCGCAAATAGAAAGGCAGGCTGGTACGAAAATAATAGTATCCGAAAATCGGCGAATCTCGCTGCGGGCTGGCGAGGATGGTGGCTGCCAGGCGCCGGCTGGAATCGGTTTCGGCGAGCAATTTGAGTGGCGCATACCAACGCAACACGAGCGTGGGGACAATTGCGGCTGCCAGCGCAAATGTGGCGATCTCGACCGTTCGCCCGCGGGTCTGCGCCGCCAGCCTCCGGCCGAGAAATCCCAGCGCCGCAAGGATCAGGCCGGTATAGAGCAGCGACGGCTGGATGAGTTCCAGCACGTGGAGGTGGAGTTTCTTGGCCAGCCGCACCTGAAGCGCGGAGTAGAGCCAGGAATGAGACGCGGCGGCCACCAAGACCC
>Ga0182030_10008638_pt1 | contig 21030 bp, 23 predicted proteins | sample 812S3MmetaG_FD_121299 | JGI IMG/M metagenome (GOLD analysis project Ga0182030, IMG submission 121299) | Permafrost microbial communities from Stordalen Mire, Sweden - 812S3M metaG (Illumina Assembly) | ecosystem: Environmental > Terrestrial > Soil > Wetlands > Permafrost | place: Sweden...
CGGGCAACCTGACGAATCAACGCTTTGGAAGAAGAGTCGAGGTTCTGACTTGAAGACCGAGTTACATATTCGGCATATTACTTGGTCAACCCGGCCATGAAGACGGATGGTCTTGCCATCGAGATCTGGTAATCGTTGCTCAATGCAATCAATATTTTGCGTAAAATTATGTAGAAGTCGGTGCTCGCGTGCTAGTTTGTCTATGTCCTTGTGGAACGGTGTAGGTTCATTTGCGTTCGAATGGAGGAGTTTAAGCATGCTGTAGACTGTGGAATAGAAATCGGTCGTCTCGCTGGGAGAAGAGTAGAGAGAATGCTCAAAGGAGGTTTTTTTGGATTTCCTCATTTCTTGGAAGGTGGGAACTATATGACATTAGCAGGATACGGGTTCTCACATATGAAATTCAGCTCACTGCCTGCATTGGCCGATATGCCCGCCCCACTGATAACAACGACTTTTTTACTCGATTGTAAAAGTTCTTTTACACGAACAAAGTCGTTTGCAATCGTGAATGCTGGCATCTTCCAAAGTGGTGTCTCAATCTCCCGGCTTCTCCGCTGCATCATCAAAGAACCTTGGTCGGAAGCTCTCCGCTTTGGTGAATCGGAGTCATCAATTATTATCGGCCAATCTGTTCAATTAGTTGCAAGACGTGATAATGCAGTGTTTGGGCCTCTCACCTCGAGAGCCATCCTGTCGACATGCTTTCCTCTTCTTGGATTTCGAGGTGGCAGCCAAATCGACATTGAGCTCATGATCCCTATTGGCATCATGATTGGCCCGAAAGGTATTGCTATCGTGGCCAAACTCCGCGACGTTAGATACGGTAGACATATTCAAGGGTTCTTGAATCCTCGTGAGGGGAAAATAATAGTCAGGAAGATGGGAGTCAGGCAGAACTGAGGGGGGAGGCCTGGGTTCTTATACTTGTGTTGGCGCAGCAGGGGAAAGGAGTCTTGGACTGACTAGCCCATAAGAAGACAGGAGACTACCGTTGGATGCCTTCAGCTGGTTCAAAATGATTGCGCCGCCCATCTTCGGTATACCCGGCGCGGAACTGTGGACCCCCCGTTCTCACAGACGGCATATGGGGGGTGGTTTGACGAAGTGATTCAAAGATAGCAATAGCCTCAGCTCATCACGAGTACCGTCCCCGATGAGCACAATGAGCGCAATGGCGTAAGTGTCTTTGAAATCCGCCTTTCGAAGGGTTATTAGAGCATATATCGATGGGTCAATGACTAACGTATTTGCAAACTTGTCATTTGCTTTAAAACCACCTCTAAGTATAGGATGAATAGGATGGCGAAAATATGGGGATTGTTGGCTGTCCTAGGCTCTGGGTGGCATGATTTTGGACCTCTGCATTTGAAGAAACTTGAGGGTCTTCAGGCCAGTCTTCTGATTCTGCGTCAATATCAAGAAATAAAGGAGGAATCTTGATATTTTGTGAATTTAGATCGATTTTCCCTTTTTTGCTAGATCGGTTTAATTCGACACTATACTCCTCATATCTTCTTGGTGGGCCGCTTCGGAGAACCACCTGTATTTGTTGTATGTTACTTCTAGATTTTTCTTTGGTCAAGGCAAGCCATTCCTTTTGGACTTCTGCACTCGGAGAAAATTGTGGGTCTTCGGACCAGTCTTCTAATTCTGCGTCGACATTGGGAAATGAAGAGGTAGTCTTGATATTTTGCGAATTCAGGTTGATTTCGATTTTCCTTCTTTTGCTAGATCGGTTCGATTCGGGACTGTGCTGCTCATATCTTTTCCGTGGATCGCTCTGAGGAACCACCTGTGCTTGTTGCACTCCACTTCTAGATCCTTCGTTGATCGAGGCGAGACATCCCTTTTGGACGGCTCTGGGATGTCGCTGGTATATTCGCGCTTTTAAAGAATCCGGCGCAAGTTTATTGTATGCTTTTGATGAGTCGCCCAAACGTTCGTAGGCATCATCGAGAAGCTTAGCGTTTTGCTTGAAGGTATGATCATCCATGGCGAGTCGATTGCTTTCACCCACTAAGTATTCCAAGAGTTGATAAAAATCTTTTAGAAGCTTAGTGCTGCACTCTCTATGGGTACTGCTCAGGTGGTTGTTGATATATTGGAAGTCGCCCTGCTCCGACATCAACGCTTTGATCCTCGCATTCAGCTGTTGTGATCTTAGAGAGGTATCGATTGTGTTTGGTGATTGAAAAATATTTTCGTATGGTTGATTTCCTGGGGAGTCTTTCCAATGGATTGATTCCTCTGTCACGGTAGGACATGGCCGAAAAGATCCAAGGGCTGGATGTTGACGAGCAGTTTTGGGACGGCGCCGGCCAAGGATATTACAGTAGAATGGTTGTGAAATGCCCTCCATTTTGGCCGGCTTGTCTGAGAATGAATGATGAAGATTTGCAAAGGTCCGTACAAGAGGATTGATGGCCAGTAGGGTTTTCATCTACCATCGAGCCACATGCAGGGACGGATGCATCGTACCAATTCTCTCTAGTTTATGACACCTACCTCCGAGTTTACGATGCATGCTAGCTTGAATGATTGGTCGGGTACGCTGGTAAAATTTGCGCAACTGACCTCTACTTGTTGGCATCCTTGAGGATCATGTTGGCGCTCAAGCTATGCCATGAGCGGCAAATATCAAAGGCTATCTTGCAGCGAAGCAAGCGCATACAGGGAGCAGCGTGGCAGTCTGCAGCAATGGCACTAATGGTAATTGCTAAAGATCCATAACTGGCTCCTAACCTCTTCGAGCGCTTTGTGATGCATTATTGACAGGCATTTCATTTTCGTCAAGATAGAAGCGATAAATCGTCTCTAGTCTGGGGACTTGCTTGAGTATCTAGCACAATGCCACAGGCTATTTCATACATTCCTAATTGCTAAGTCCGGGTTTTTTTTGACACGATTGTCAATTCTTGAACTCTGGCCGATTATCTTTTCATGAGCCCTCCCATGAAAACCCCTCCCCCTCCTCATTTACTAGACACGAGGGAGAATGACCAATCTTCCTCAAGTCCACTTAAATTAGGAGGTATTGGGCCTATCAGGAAATGGCAAAGAACCTAGACAAGAGAGTATCGCTTGAAACGCATAGTTTCTACTTCGCTCGCTTCAAGAGGATTTAAACGTGAATATTGATTGACTGGATCTATCTAGAGAAGCTTTCTATGACACGAAATTGACCATAACCTTGTTATACCCCTCAGCGATTGTCTGCTACCCATTCATACACTCGCTACGCAACAAGCCTCTTTGAAACCAGGTTTCCTGATAGGAAGTCCGCTAGGAAAGAGTTTGTTGAGATGAAAATTGTTGGAGTTGGAGGTTGAGGGTGGAGTTGGGAAATGTTGCGGCTCTTCTGTCTCAAAGGATTTAGAACCCAACGTTGATCGACTAGACCCATACAAAGAAGGCTTCAATGACGGCAACGAAGGTGAAGCAGGATTCAGAGCGCTTTTCAGAAGGTTCACCGCGCTTTTCAGTGGACCTTCTAGAATACGAAGGTAGACAGAAATAGCTAATGTACATTGTATCTGTGTGATCCGTCAGAAGCTTGTTTGCGAATACTTCGATTAGAACACTCACCCATTGAAATAGGATCGCATCGATTTTCTGGTAGAAAGAGCAACCAGTTAACAGAACGAAAACCAGCCCTGTTATGAAGCACGCGGGGCAACCCCAGCCAATGGCCACAACCATGTGATCAGAGGCTGAGGTTTGTAGTCCGCTCGCTTTCTTATCATTCGAATGTTGTCGAGATTTCGCTTGATATCCAAATGCTATAAGAAGGTATTCGATACAGGATAAGGCTAGTGTAAAGGTCGAGACAATTCTTTGATTGGAGCTTGTTTTTAGTAAGCTGTAAATATCCTCAGTTGTCAGCCCAAAATAGTCAGGACAGATAATACATACATGAACAGGGTGATTTGCAAGCCGGCAGAGCAAATCATCCCAGCGTAGTGGAGTTGCTTTACAGCGCGCCGGGTCGACCCCAGGTCCAGGCACCTTAACTGGTAGAACTACAAAGCCTTAGTTTAAGTTTGGGGAATGAGAGTAAAAGAAGGTACCTCGCAACCCATTTGTAACCTAGAGAAGATCATAAGAATGGCCAAAAGGTATTTTCGAACTCCTTCTCTGGTTGATCGATCAGGAAGCAGCACGACCCATATAACAAGCCCAACAGCAAGTATGATGATGAGAAAACATAGTATGAGTAGTGTGAAGTCTCTGAAATATGGACTGTATTCGGGTGTTGAAGGTCTGCTTTCGTTCTTGCGGATACGTCTCTTGTAGAGCAAAGCTATGGGGGGGTAACTTTGGAACACACTGGCTATTAAGAGGTAGATAGAAAAGCTCAATTTGATGCTTGAGGAGATATCCCCAGCGGTTGGAGAGGTATGCATCTGTACAGGTAAAATGAGCGAGACTGAGTGAAGTGAGGGTGAAAAGAAGGGGGAAAATATGAAGGTAAAAGTCCAAGGACGTATAGCCTTCAAAGAAATAACACCCTCGAATTTAGGGGGTAACTTCCCTAAGGTCAACATGACTTCCCGAAAGGATCATATCAGCAAAATGAAAGAGAATCGGAACCCTAGTCCGTGTCTGTACTGAATTTGTGGATATCATTCATGGAAACAATTGTGGAACATTGGCTGTCAAGCGATGGCAAGATAGAATCAGAGTCTAGAGGCACTAGTGGATCCGAGGCGGCCCAAATTGCCGGAACCTTGGGGCAGCTGGTGCAACTTTCGAAAAAAGAAAAGTAAACCAACCGGACCAGCCGGATTAGGCTGCCCCTGCCGCCGTCGGCACCATCACAACCTTGAGTAAATAGCGCACAATTTCGTTCAGGGATTTTGATCGTACTGACATTGATCCTTGTCACAACTCCTGAACTAGAAGACTAGTGCACAATTTCCTTCAGGGATTTTACGCATAAGACAAAGAGGCAGATCATGCTCATCCTCAATCTCAAGGTCAAATCTCCTCCCACATTTTCTCATCCGATCCTAACATAGGACTTTTTATTCCTGCGTTCCATACAATCACAGGAATTTGACGTTTGTTGACGAATTCTTGTGGCAGTCGCCTTTGAACTGTATGGAGCCACCCCAGGCTACGAACAATCTGATAATCGACAGCATCCAGGCTTTGCCCTACTTCAAGTGCCGTCCATTGCCCAGTATTCGAAGTCCCAAGGAGGTACCAACAAAGAAGAACAACTTCCCTCTCCCCCCTCCCTCCTCCATGAAGTTCGAAACGCAAGCACGACTTGCTGGTGAATTGAAGCATTACAAAGCCTTCAACTGGGATCACCAGTACCGAGAAACCGAAATACAAACACTCCTGATGGAGAGACAAGAGGCATGGCTCAAAACCCCTAGTACTTTCTGGGAAGGTGTCGATCTTTCGCCACAATCCAGCCTAAAAGCCGCCTTTCAACGTGTCTATGAGATTGTTGATGATTTCAAGGATGAGGACATATTTGATCCAGCACGGAGACGTCTCTCTCTATTGAGGCTGAACGACTTTCGACAGACTGTTGAAGAGAGAATAAGAGACATGGCAGAAAATTCGAAGGCTAAGTTACAAAAGGGTTCAACTTGGAGGTCGCTTTTGACAGATGTTTTGTGGTCATTGGTGAGCTCAGTAAAGAAGGAAAAACTCATGGACCGACTTCGATCCGCAGAAAAACACGACCTTTGCAAACCCGGAATAGCCCTCGGCAGTGGAAATGTCTGTTCCTACGGTATGTGAGTATTCTGCTACCAAATTCTTATTCGTGATCTGATGATACAATTTAGGGAGAGATGCTCCCAAGAAGAGTTCAGCAAGTTCCGGGAACACTGCAAACCGATGGAGGCGCTAGATCCCTTGGGGACCGTGCTGAAGAATGCACTCTGGGATCCTGAGCACCACCTCTTGGAAGTTGATGAAGCCATCCTCTTCCATCTAAGTCGGCGAATGCCCCAGAGCACAAATGATGCCAGAGTATCCGATGGTAAGCCACCATTTTGTTACGTATTTGCCATGATAACCTTTCATAGGGACCGGGACCATAGAGCAACGGCCGAAGAGGAAATCCATGGGAAGCAGCTTTCGTTCCGTTAAGAGGCACAAGAGCTCACGACAAGGCAGGCGGCATGAGACAGTTGGTGATCATGTGAAAGAGCCACTTGCGGCTATCCAAGGGAACGACGACGGCGACACTTCAGTCGCTCAACATAAAGTACAGTATGTATGGTGTGCAATTCTTGAAGAAGCTCGGGCTCAGGCATATGCTCCCGCTCTCATCGACCCCTGGGGAAATGCTCTCTCACTTTTCTCGGACTTCGACCCTTGGGACTATACCCGTCCTGAAGAACATCAACCTCCAAACGGATCCCCAGAACTTTCCGGACCTACTGTTTTAGTTTGGATCTGAAATCGCAAGGTAATCGACTCCTCCCTCCAGCTGCGTATTCTCAGTAAGATAGATGCATGATCCAATATCAACAACTTTGTTTTCGATGGTGGGGCTTTTTTTGGAGGCGCTCTTGGTAGGGATCAAGAGTACTGTGTTGGGTACTTTCAGAACCTTAGCCGTCATGAGTCGAAGGGCGGTGATCCTTGAATTTTTGCTGACCTGGTTTGGAAATGTTGATTAATTTCTATCCAAGTATTTTAGAAAGAATGAAAATCTACCTTCATCCTCAGTTCGAATTGCCGAACAAAGGTTTCCATAATGCTATCCATGCCCTTTAGATCAACTTCTGAGTCGGAGCCCTCTCGTAATGGCGCCGAGTGTATCGATTTCATGCACTCCGTGACTGCATCTTGCTCTAATTTGCTTAGGCGTCGAACTTCTCCCAGTGTCGCAGACATGGCTCTTCAAAAACATGCCAATGCGGATCTCTTACGCAAAGACAGCCGCGTTGTTCGTAAAGTCGTAAATTCGCAATTCCGGAATCCTTCAAGACTTTGCACATGTAGGGAGAGGAAATCAAGGAATCAGGAAGGAGCCTTGGAAATATATGCGCACGTTTATGCCGTTGGAATGAAGCGTCGCCCGGTTTCTAGAGGGGCTAATTTGTGCGGCTTTCTCGGGCATCAATTAGGCTCGAATTTTCGTTCCTCGCTAATACTACCACGTGAGCAAGTGCGGCTCTGCTGAAGGCCATTGAACCTACAAAGTCAGAATGAAACTTAGAATAGAATCAAGATTGGGATGCAAAAGCAGTACCCTTATTTCTATTGCTTTTTTTTGGGTCTAAGTCACAAACCGGCTTTGCCTCTTATCAAATATAATTCTATATAGAAGGGCGTCGCAGTGGAGGGCCGAGGCGCCTGCAGTGCTAGTGACCCGACCCGTACAACGACTCGTCAAGTACCGTAGCCACAGTGTTTGAGCCTCTGAATTTTGCGGCATTGGCCCAGAATGTGCTAGATTTAGCCTTGGACTACGCAAAACATTTGGTATTCTCCTTTATGATATCAACCTGCGCCGTTGATATTGCGTTCAAAGTTCTCGGCTGTGTCAATTGCGAATTTTAGATAAGATTTAATTATCTGAACCCTTTTTTCAGTGCTTTGAGAGTAATAAAGGTGATTTATGACAACCCTAAATCTACAAGATTTTCTCCAGAACTCTAGGAGAAGGAAACGTCTGGTCACGTGCAGATAATCTCAAGGTACAAATTAACCTTTCAGCCTTGTCACGGTCCACAGCCTTGTCACTGTCCAACAACGTCATCTGAGTAGCGAGCCAGTGACAGCTCCACGTGGAAAATTTTTAGCCTCATGATCTCCTCCTCGTCAAATTATACACATCAGGGACCCCGATATCGCCGGCACACCTACCACTGAGGCTATCGAAATCAAACGCTACTATGTCACAGCCAGCAAGTCAGGAGCTTATAAACAAAATTAATAATACACAGAGGGACGACTGGTTGGCCCAGAACTGCGAGGTTTTGTCTTATGTATGTCTTTATTGTCCTTCTTTACTAAACTTATATTGATAGACAACATAGTACGGCTTGGAGGATCGGCAGACAAGAGATCTCGGCATGCGGCGACCAGATAATAGCCCTCAGGATTGGACTTATTTGGCCGTAGAACAGATACCGGACAAGAGTCCAGAGTTTGTGTTTCTATATTATGGCCATGCCTTTATCGATGGAGTGATGCATGAGGTAGAGGGCCGCTACGAGTGCCCTAAGGACTGCAGAGGTATCTATCTCCGACCCGACAAGCAAAGAGGGGCGAGGGCGCTTGTAATCTACACGAATTGACATTCGTGTTTGTTGGATAATTTACACATTGTCACAACGGTGGCTTGGGAAGGATACGCTTGCTTCCAAATCTGATTGGACCTTGCTTGTAGTGTAAGGAATTGAGATTATCGTGAGATTGAATAATCTATTTTTTACTGTAAATTGGGTTCCCATACAGCATTCATTCTTGGATCAATGAATCCCTGATCGAAACCAGGGAAGTTAGACCTTGTCTGACCATGAAACATACGAAATTGATTCAAGGACTCATCCATTGCCAAATCGAATCTCTCCACTTCCGTTGGACTGGCGTTCCCAGCTTTTGTTGGATCGGAGTAGGTCCCATTGAAGGCGAAGATGTTAGTACTTGAATCGTTATCAAATATACGACTAGAGCTGCCGCCGGTTGCAGCAGGGTCATATCCAAACTTCTCATCATGATTCCATTCTTGTCTTTCGAGACCTGGGGGGGGTGTTGTTTGTTGGACAAAGGCCATTCCTGCCTGATCAGCCTCGTCTTCGGGGAATTGCGGTTTGTCTGGAGGCCGCGTGCCGGTGCTACCGTTGCTTGATATTGACCGTGCCGTTTTGTCCACTTGAGGACTGGTTGGTGACTGAGTATTTGTATCTCGTGCTCTCTTTCTCTTCAATTTGTCTTGCGTCCGAGAAACCCCTGATCCGATATCAATTTTTCGATCTAGAATGGGCTCTGGTGGATCATTAGTCCCTGAACACCAAAGAGGGTCATACAACAGACCTGAGGAACTTGTGAGTTGAGAAGAACTTAGGTCGAGACGAGTCAGGAGCTCCTCGCGAGATAATTTGGACAGCGATGAAACATCGCTTGATGGGTAGAGTTTGCTCAGAACATTCCGACAATGCTCCAACTCGCAAAGCTGTTCGATGGGAACTGATCGGTAGATTTCTATTGACCTTTGTTAGCGTTTCTCTGATTTATCCCATAGATAGATTTCCTACCAAATCTATCATCGAGGCGCTTGATCTTCAGGCTGAATTTTTGGCAATAGGTTGTCAAGATTGGAGGATGAGTAGCTTTTTCCCACCATCGAAACAAATCTTCCAAGAAAGTCGAGGTACCGGAAATCGCTCCCTGATCTGTTAAATTTGTGCCGATGCCACATAAGAAGAATAACTCAATGCTCTCTCTGTAAATTTCGAGCAGGAGGGCCCTTGCCCGTTTCTTGACGTAATTCCTCTTTATCTGGCTGCCATCGAGGAGTTGAAAGGCAATGTCAATGAATGCCACCTTTTCCGCGGGTAAATATGAAATAGCACAGAGAGTAAGTCTTTCTTCCTCAATGTCTGCTATGAATTTCTTCGCTTTCGGGTCCATGAGAATGAGCAAAGAATGAGCAAGATGGCAAAGAATGGGCAAGATGGCAAAGAATGGGCAAGATGGCAAAGAATGGGCAAGATGGCAAAGAATGGGTAAGATCGGCAAAGAATCAGCAAGATGAGCAAAGAATGAGCAAGATGGGCAAACAATGAGCAAGGTGGGCAAAGATTGAGCAAGATCGGCAAAGAATCAGCAAGATTGAGCAAGAATGAGCAAGACGGGTAATAATAGGCGAGATACGTTGGTGCGTAAGATGGGCCGTGCACATCTTACGGATCCTGGTGCTAATGTGGGATTCCCTGACTCAGTGTGCTATAGTAAGGTGTATTACGAGGCTTGCCGATCGATCGACAAGCGCCATTGCCGGATTGAATTGAACATGGAACGGAACCAAACTTTTAAATCCCTCTTCTGGCATACAACTCGATTTGATAGGCAAATAATCAGAAGAGCATCAATAACAAAAAAAAAAAAATTCAAACATCAAACACAACAGAAAACCAGACAGAACTCAAAGCTCAAAGCAACCCTCGCCTCCCTTGCATCAAGCTAAGTGGTTATTGCGCTTCAAACCAATCATGCCCCTTGTATAAATTAGTCATCTCCTCCGTCCAGTCTTCTATTCGTATGACTCTAGCCCCATAACGCTCCAACTCTGTTCTGGCATACTCCCAGTTTCCATCCTTATCTGCAAAGCTCGTCAGGAAGTCGTAGATTTGATGTTCACTAGCAATCGGCAGTGGTTCGAGAGCATTAGATAATCGAATCAAGTCATCGTGCAATGGGGTTTTTCCTTCTATCGATTTAATCAGCACTATTCAAAGATAGATAATGCAAGAATATACACCTGTGGAGATTGCAGCGGCTCCGCACATATCCAGAACAACCATAAAGCCCTTTTTATCGGCTGTTCAAACCCACGCTTTGCCTTCCTTTCTTGATACTTTATGCTTTTTTATGAGCATCTGCCCCAGGTAGGTAGACTTTACCTGCATACCAGACATTGAAACCTCGCAAGGCACCTCCGAGGAGGTTAAGGAAGAAACCCGTTCTCGTATGCGACAGATCTCAGTAGAACCAAGACCGTCGGTGGATTCTTTTAAATAGGGGTACGAGGTAGACAATAAAAATATTATAGCGACCTTGCCTTGTGGTTAAGCGAGATCACGTAAAGGGGTAATGCTGTCTGCTTTGATGCCGGTTTCTGAGACAAGGAGTAGTAGCGTATGAAAATGCAAATCGATGAAAACACTCCACCTAGAAGGTGGAGATTCTAGCCAAGTCTAATTAACGAGTCAAGAGTTACCATTCTGTAACCATCGTAAGGAAATGATAGTGACAATCGTCCAAGCTTTTATGTTGGTAAATTGAATATAAAAGGATCAACTCCTGTCTGAAAAGGGTCACCAACTCTTGCCTAATATGTGTGATTACACCCAGGTCGAGTTTCGCTGCGGACACGTACGTTACACCGTTCGTGCATGGTGCACAAACTACGAGACAACCCACAAGCGTTGTCCCCCTACAGTAGTTGCGATTGAGTTCAGGTATGCATTTCCCCCTATATTTGCACTATTGACATCTGCTCACTTTGACTAGACTTGATGAGCGATGTGGAGACTGTCGAAGGACTTCAGCAGGATATCCCGATTATGTGACAAGATCGCAGAATACTAGTTTGTACTCCCGCCCCTTTTGGTTGAAACGTTAGCTGACAACAGAAAAGCACGAGTGAGGACATGAGGTGGTGATGTAGCTGGGAGGGGAGTCTATTGGCTGATCGAGGGTTGCTGCTGTATGCAACCTGACGCGGGTTGATAGGATTAGGAATAGCTTTCTTACCCATGTCAAACTTTGCAATCCTTTGAACTTAGATGTTCGCATATTTTTAATTTATTCTACCGAGATTCTTGAACCCATGAAAGGAACACCCCACCCTCCGCGCCGCTTATTGAGGCAGGAAGTGGCTCGATCAATTTATATGCTATGCCACGCCTATTTGCGGCTCTTGGTAACCTCGACACCCACAGTAAGAAGGTTTCTCTCGGCCGCTGGAACACTCATAGGCGCATCCTTCTGGTATTGATATGGATTATCATAAATAAGACGCTAGTATAATAAATTAGTAATGTAAATACAAAGAATTATATATATCTTGACTCAAGCAGATTGTATGTACCTAAGATTTACAATGTCTAATTCTGTAAGAGAAGATGAGGATATCGACTTGAATTGAATTCTCATCAACTTGTATTGAGATTGGAGACGGCAGCGGATCGAATAAGATATAGACCAAGGCCACCTTAGGCGAGCTAAATAATGCAAACAATACAATATGCAACGAGGCAATGAGGCAATAAGAAGGCTTGCAGGAGTCTAGCCGATAGAATGAATAATAGATCCCAACCCACTGTCCTAGTGCTTTAACCTCCTGCGAAGGTACATTATTATCTTGCTTTCCCCGCATTGCTGCATATGACAAAGTCATCTCAGTTATCCAAGGCGCCAACAGATTGATTTTCGAATAAAGCGGATACTTTGTTTGCTGCAAGAAAGACGTATGCAACGAAGTACGAAAATCAATGAACATATGAGGATACGAATTTCCCCTCAAGGCTTCACTATATCTCTCATTTCTCCCAATTCTTGAAGCATCTCCACAGCAACAATGACTGTGATCCGCCACCGCCCGTACTCAACACGGAATGTCCAGCAGACAGGCGTGAGGGCTCGCGTAATTCGGGATTGCAACATCAATGGAAAACAAGATGTATCGACAGATACCTCTATCCTCGATCAGTGTGGTGTCGATTCTTCTTCATTGCTTAATACTAAACATGCAGTGAGCCAATCCGCAGGAGAAACGGAACTTTACATGACGCAGGGTGCTGTAGAAGGTACGGCGGCGAAGCAAATGGAGAGGGTGGGTTCAGCAACACCTCTTAAATCGGATATCACCATTGGTATGGCTAAATTTGAGCCAAGTGCCATCGAAGAGATCCCTAGTAGGCCAAAATGGTACGAGGTAAGTCGACCAATTCTCTGATGTTGATTTTCTAATTGATATCATGACTGATGCTTGAGTATTCAGGTTGGGGTAGAGAAGTACCGTGAAATGCGCAAGAAAGGCCAGACTCCATTTACAAAGCCTAAGCTCTTACCTCAAGCTCTTGAAATCAATATCCCATCTCGCGAAGCCAACCGCAAAATTCTTTGTCGACTAATGTATCCATCTTACCGAGACACCGTAGGCAAACAAAGGCAGTGTAAAGGGAGTTTTCTTCATATCCATGGGGGTGGTTGGGTGAGCTTGCTTTGTTACTTATTTACTTTAGAGGCTTAGTGAGCTAATAGGATATTTCAGGTTTATGGAGATCACACTTTTGCTGATGATCTTCTGCAAATCTACGCCGATGCTGGAGACTTGGCAGTTCTCTCGGTGAACTATCGGCTTGCACCTGAGGATCCCTATCCCGCGGGACTGGAAGATTGCATTGATATTGGCGAGTACTTGGTCAAAAATTCCGAGAGAAATTATGGCGGTCCTTTGAGATTTATTGGCGGTGAAGTATGTATTGACTACTCTTCTCCAACCTCTGATCTTTACCTGGATAAGCATGTGCTATGCTCTTTCAATAATCTCTACTAACCCACAGCTAGTCTGCTGGTGGCCACCTGTCTCTACTAGTTACATTTCACCTCTTGGAATTTCAACCGACATTCCGACTCTCTGGTCTTATTTTACCCTACGGCTGGTATGATCTCACAATGCTACCAAGCGCACGCAACTCGAAGCTCGATTCTGTTTCTTTGCAGAAGTTCACCGAGAAATTCCTCCCTGGTATGAGCACTGAGGGGAAAAAAAGCCCTTCTATCTCTCCCTATTACAAGAATCTCCGTCCTTTCCATGGGAGATTGCCTAGTGCACTTTTCATTTGCGGGACAGAAGATATGTTTCTAGATGATTCAGTTGGTATGAATACGAGATGGGAAACTCATGGTGGAAAGTCAATCTTGAAATTGTATCCGGGCGCTCGTCATGGATTCATTGACTCTGGGCTAGATGTGCTGGGTAATGCAAGGACGGCGCTTGAGGATACGAAGACTTACATTCAGGAGTGCATGGCTGATGTTCATATAACTGCTATATGGAAGCCTGACATCGACCGAAACACCTATCGCTTCATCAAGCTGGAAAATGAGCTGAAGGTGCTGCTGGTCTCCGACCCTGAAGCAAACAAAGCTAGTGTCTCGTTTACCTACGAAGCATGCACTTTGGACAGTGTGCCAGGCATGAAATGGGCTGTTGCGAATATTGTGACCCAAGGAACTGAGGTGGTATGAGGCGCAATGCAATCTGACATTTGTCAACCTGCAGCTAACACACTGCTCATAGGAGCCCGAGGAGAACTCTTTTCTAGAGTTTGTGCAAAGAAACCATGGCACGCTATCTAGCTCCACATTTGGCTTCCAGACCACTTTCAATGTCGGAGTCCACGCGACGGAAACGAACGAGTCGAAAGTCAACTCTCCGCTATACGAAGTTTTTCGACGACTTGGTGACGTCCTCATGAAACCACTGTTTAACCAAACAACAGTGAGTAAAATTTTCAAGACTATGGAGCAGAAGTATACAAGGGACAAAGGAGATGAGATGATTCGCAATGCCGACAACCTAAATTTGCTGAACAATCCGGATCATCCATTCTACAAAGAGTGGCTCTCTAGATATGATCCTAAAATTCTCTGCGATGCTGCGAAGAACAAGGGTGTTCCTGAGCATGTCATGTTGCGGGAATCCTTCGAAGCTGAATGCTCAGCGAACCGAGCGGCAATCGTCGTCGTAGATCGTATAGGGGTCGACAAGCTCCAAGAATTGGTAGAACAGCATTTATCTCCACTAAAGAATGATGGTCGACAGAGGCTACAGTTTGAGAATTATCCGACGTTTCTGGAACCGGGCATGCAAATTTTCTGCAAGACCAACTCATCCGTAAAAGCCATCCGGCTCCTCTTCCCGTCGTTCAAAGTTAAAGAGAATCGGAAGTCGAAGCCATGGTACTACATTGACTACTGTCTTGGATATGGCAGTCTTGAAGGGTATTTGCAAAAAAAGGGCTGGATTGAGAACATAAAAGCTGGGGCACTTCGTCTGCCTTCGTGCATGAGCCAGTACTCAATCTCTAGTATGGCCACTCCAGAGGGTATACGCAACTACAAGGTCCTTCTCAAGATAATCTTCTATTATCTAGGCCTGATGCGCGAATCACCGCCAAAAAAGCAGATTTTCAGAGACTATAGTAGAATGTACGAGAACAACTTCAGGTTTGAGGAGAAGAATGAAGAAAGGGACATGACATCCAAACTCAGCGTCGAGATGCTGGATGTAGATGATTACAGAAACATCCTCAGGCAAGGTTCTACTGTCGATGAGTTTGATCCCAAAGCCATCAGTTCCGCTGTAGAGACTCTGGACCCCCGAAATTTCAACCTGGCCATCTTCAGCCTAGAGTATCCAGAGGAGCTGTTCTCAGGCAGCTGGGATCAAAAAGGAGGCCGGTACGGCGGTATGCACAACATCAAGAAACTACCTGATCAACTCATTGAGGAGCTGTCCAGTGCATACAACACTGCTGAAGGTCGACCCGACGAGCTCCATCTCCCACTGAAGAATAAGTATATCCCAGAGAACTTCTCTGTCGACGAGACTGAAACCGCCATCTCAGCGACAATGCCACAGATCATTCAACGCGACCCTATTGTGTGGTATAAGAAATACGATGGATCCAAGGTCCCGAAGATCCGCATTGAATTTTTCCTACGTACGCCGCTATTGCAGCACAGCGTACACATGAACGCTGCAGGCAAGGTGTTTTGCCAGCTCTTTCTCCTGTCGCTAAAAGATGAGGGACATACATTTGCGGGGTTATCTGTTCAACTTAAAACTCGCAGATGGGGTCTGCTGTTGAGGTTCGGGGGGTTTAACGACAAGCTGCATCTGCTAGTAGAAACAGCTCTCAAAGCCTTTTTGAATGTCCGCAAGATGGAAGCTTTCTTTCAGTTGGCAAAGTATGCTGCAGCTAGAAACATAAAGGCGAGCTTTAGTAAAACGTCAGTGTTTCGAATAAGAGAATACTTCAAAATGCTACTGTTCGATAAGTTCTGTTCCCACGAAGAGCTACTATCCGCGGTGGAGAAAGTCTCAGTGGATGACGTGTTTGGCTTTCATTTGAAGCTGGTCTCGAAGTACAACCTCGAGATCTTCATGAACGGTGGAACCCAACAGGAAGCACGAGTCCTGGCGGATCGAGCGAAAGAGATTTTGGCTCCACCAGGGTGGTCTCAGCTAGAATGGGACCCGTATCTTTCTATTCAACTGAAACAGGGCAGCAACACCATCTTCAAACAGCCGCAGACGCTTGACAGCGAGACAAATTACTCTGTCTGTCTCAGATTGTGCATCGGAAAATATGACGTTCATTTATCCGCACGCCTCAAACTCCTCGAGAAGCTGATCGAGGAGCCATTCACCACGCAGCTATATACGAACGAGTCTTTCAGCCGAGTCTTACTAGAGAGGGCATTTGGAGGCAGATTGATTGGCATATCCTTCTATATCCAGAGCTCGGACCACAGCTGTACATACTTGGACGGACGTCTTGAAGAGTTTCTATCATCCTTTGGAAAGACTTTGAGCGAAATGTCGGACGACAAGTTCAAGGATCATAGGCGTAGCGGTGTCCAGACCCAGCACGAGGCACCTAAAAATCTTACCCAAGAAACCGCACGATTCCAAAAACACTTTGAAAGGCAGGACTATAACTTCAACCAACGTGAGTCTTGACCCATTACAGCCACGTCGTAGCCGAAACCCCTTCACTTTTGGGCTAACGATTACAGGCAACGAAGTCGCCGACGTACTGGGTAAGCTGGAGAAGCCCGAGATGATCGAGTTCTACAAGCTATTCATCATGCCGACGTCGCCGCATCGGACTAAGCTGTCGCTGCACTTGGAGCCAAAGACGCCGCCACCACCAAATGTTCCCAAGGCCGAAGACGGTCGCGCCGAACTGGGTACGGTCACGTACACCGAGGATTTGCACGAGTGGAAAAGGAAGATGCCCCGCGAGAAACCTATGTGGCCGCTAGTATCCCAGGACAAGCTAATGGAACTGTGGAGTGTAAAATAGATGGTCAAAAGCCATCAGGGAAGTAGCCTGAGTCGATGGTGCGGCTGGGGTGAAGCTGGGTATTCGGGGTTAGTGTAGGTGGGGGAGAGAGGAGGGAGGAGTGCCTCGTCTTGGAAATTTCTGCTTTTCACTTAGTAAAATGAATACGGCCATCGCTTTGCTATCATTTTTTAAAAACCTTTATTACTCTCTTTTACGGCTCTTGTGATCTCGTGCTCTCCTTCCTGCGTTGCGACTGCTGTTCGCTAAACAATAACATGGGACGATAAGAGATTTTGGTCTAATTATAGTTTTCTTGTTAAGCCATGGTAGTCCATTACCGTCTGGAGAAGGGAAATGAGGCTCTAGAATCGTCTGTTGCGCGCTCAAAGGCTATTTAATAAAACTCGAAGTCGAGCTGGAGATTGGCTGCGGGGTAGAAAATTTGATGGGGGCATCAGGCAACACTAGCCCCACCACTTTTTCGGAGCGCAGAATCAGGCTTTCTGCTGTCTAATATAATCGCCTAAAAGGCAGATATTGAAGTGTGTGGCAGTTTTACAATCACGCGGCGGTATCCTTGATGGTTGCGCACTATTGTCAGCGACGTATCTGATAATTGTTCATGGCACCATCTATCAACGAGGAGCTTAGCCAACAATAACGGTGGAGGGCCACGAGCTATTGCAACAGTATAACGCTTGTTAAAAAGGTACTTCCGTCAAATTGCTTGTGAAATATTTACACATCAATCCCACTACACAACGCCCAAGCTTGTTCTTTAGTGTGATGAACTTTGGTTTCGAACGATACAAAACGGAAAAATCACGTCATTGAGTTGTCAACCCAAAACCCGGCCAAGAGCTTTATCCGACGATAACAGGTTGCTAAGGGAGGGGTGGTGGTTGGGCATTAATTGCACAACCTCGAAAATATTATCAGTCTCTTCACGGCCATGACTGATTTCATGATCTTAAAACCTTTGCAGATTTCTTCGATTGTCTGAATACCCAAGTATTACGGTTCGCACTGGAAACCTCTTTGTCTACAGGAGCTAACAGATTTTAGCAGCATCAACTCATTGCTCAATATCCAAACCTTTAAAGTTGTGGTACTTATTAGCCTCCAATTTCTTTCTAGGGCATCAGTTGACCAGTTCACACTGCCAGTCCTCAAACGATGGCAACAGACAATTACTCGGAAGGTGCCGAAAAATGGATCAAAGAGGAAGGGGTAATTACTCCAAGTACTCTGAATATAGAACGTCTTTGCTGATATGTTTTAAGCGCGAAGGAAAATACGAAATCGAACCAAACAAACACTTCCGAGTCGCGCCAAAAGGGACTGACAGATATGCATATGTGGGGAGATCTGAGGTACCGCGAGAAATCAAACCAGGCGAGGAGGTAGCTGGTAAAGAGCCCATTGTATGGATAATAAAGAAGTCACCATAAGACAAGCAGATTTCAATCTATTGAAGAGGGGTATAGAGTTTGAATTATCTATCTATGAAGGTTCATTTTCCTAAGAGCGGGTGCAATAAATTTCGTCCAGATGTGACAGTCAACTGACAGTGTTGCACCTACTTCCGAAGGAAAAGAAAAAACAACTAAATTGTTCAATAACACCCATCCAATTTCCTCTGATAACATCTGTGCCTCTTCGCAACGTATCTGGATATAACCGCAGAGTTCCCAAAGTAGTTTTGATTGTGAGCCTAAAGGCTGGCCCACAATTGAAAACACGATGTGTGGGTTTCCTGCAGTCACCACCCATATTTGCGTTCCTCCTTGTCCAAGGGTGCTCTCCATACAAACCGATCCTCCGTCTTCAACAATTGCACGGCATAGCGCTGAACACGTTATGCGAGGAAGATGTTCTTGGCACTTTTCTTCCAAAAGAGCTAGCTGTTGCCTCAGAGCTTGGATATGCAAAAGGCCTGTGTTTTCTGGGTGATTTTTATATGCCTGTGAGCCAGACTTCTGTTGTTGGCCTGTTGCCTCTTCAAAAACAAGTGTGTCAAGAAGTAGAGCGCACATATCAAGAACATTAGATAGCAGCGTGTTCGATGATGGTGAACATTGGATCGCTTGTTGAGGTTGCTTTGTGCCTATTTGTTTATTAGCTTGAGACTATGATGTATAAGATATTTATGACGAACCAGTAGAATACAAAGGTTGCGGCTTCGGAATGTCTGACAAAAGTAGAGTGGCAACATGCTGCTGATCTCCGAACTGGCTCGGATCGATTCTCGAAGTTGTGGGAGATGGGTGGTCGTAGAAGGTCGGCTGCAATAGCGCTTGACTGACTTCATACTGAGCAGGTTGGCTTTCTGGCGGCTGACTATGGGAATTTCCTCCTTCCCCAATTGGTCCTGCCTGCTGCGGTTGAGGGCTCCCGTCTTGTCCGTCTGGAATCGTCTGCGTACAAGCTGTTGATAAAATGTAAATTTGCGCTCGCAGCTTTTCATTCTCTTCCTTCAATATCTTTTTCTCCTGCTTCAATTTCTTTTTATCTTCCTCCAATTTATTCATACGAATTTTCCTCTGCGCGCGGCCCACGCGTGCATGCTCACGATCTTTTGCTCGTTTTCGTTCCAATTCCTCGGGGGTAAGATTTGAGACTGTGCGGGATGACTTCAATGTCGGCCTGGATGATATTTCAGACTCTGAAGACTCCACTTGTTGGGATCCTGTGCCAGTCAGTATCTACTCTATAAAAGGGTTGGAGATGGTATGATCATCAACCTTTCTTGCGCGACTTTCCGATGGCCACTGAGCTTGTAACTGCCATAGTTTCCTGGTTGGTGTTTGTTATGAGGATCAAAGTGGAAGTGGTTGCTGTTTTATTGACCTTGAACCTCAAGGGAAGGGTTGCGTATGTCGAAAACTCTGTCACGCACCGTTGAAACTCAGTAGAAGCAGACTTTATTGATTTATGGCAAATTGGATTTCCTCCGATTTCTCACCGCCTTCGCTCCCAAGGGGCAGGGGTTAATAAAATTGATACGTAATTGATGCAACAGCAGGGGGGTTAGCTAAACCCTTGTTGCATCATCATTGATAGATCCCTAACAAATGCCCACAGCACACTGAGACATGCTTAGCGTTGGGGGGCGGGTCCTTCATCAAAGCAGTTTCCCAACGCCTCCATCCCCCAAGATCCCCCAACTTATATACACGCAACATAACAAGAGCTTGATACAAATTAAGAGTATCTAGACCTGCAAATTATTTCACGGTAGATGTAACGCAGGCAGGAAGATGGTCTCATCCCCGAATATCGAAATTTGGACCTTGTATTATAAACAGGAAAAGATTTCAAAATCAGCATTATTCGACTAGTATTAGATCAGAAACACACACACCACAATGAGACAAATCGATGGTTTTGGTTTCTTTTTCCGGGGATGACCGATCCGGGGGCAGGAATAGGGGCGCGAGTTCTATGTGACTTCGCTTGCCCCTGCGAATTGAAAGGCTAGCTTTGGCCCCTAATTTAGTTCGTTTCCTGCTTTCAACACCAAATGTTTCCCAACGTGATAAAAAGGCGTTTCTTTCTTCCTTGAATAATGGTTTACTTCAGGGTGGGCGAGATGCCATCGAGGAACAGCCGAATGGCTTAATCACAACATTATTTAGGACTAGGAGATCTTCTCGGCTAAAAAGGGGGATGTTACCCCGCGCATCATTTGCAAGTCAGGTATATACAAAGTTTCAATTATCTATACAAAGAAGTATGTACCAAGATTTAATATATAAGTTACAAAACATTATATCCCATTCAATATGTACACTCAGAACTACACATCTCAATCGATGTAGTTGCAAAACAACAAGCCTCAAAACCGTGGATGCTTACGAGAGAGTGTATCTGCCGAATCAGCCCTCTTCCTTTTCACGTGATCCGATCTTCCGAAACAGGATTCCAGCTGTTGTTCTGCAACCAAAGTGTCGATCGAAAAAGGAGAGCCGCTGATACTGCATCGCTCAGAGGAGCCTTCTTGAAGATGGATTGATATTGGCGATGCTCGATCGTGGGCTTCGAAAGAGAGCCTCTTGCTAAAGTTGCCGGCCGCATCCAAGTACGACCCATCATTCATGGACCCAGAAAGGGGATGCCTTTGAAGCAGAAACCTCGTTGGGCCTTGCATCATCTGATCGAGTAACGCCGCGAGTGCCTCACTGCCAGCACGTAAGCGGCAATAAATATGCCCTGTGTACTTATGGTCTCCCCTTCTCGGTAA
>Ga0182030_10008639_pt1 | contig 21027 bp, 13 predicted proteins | sample 812S3MmetaG_FD_121299 | JGI IMG/M metagenome (GOLD analysis project Ga0182030, IMG submission 121299) | Permafrost microbial communities from Stordalen Mire, Sweden - 812S3M metaG (Illumina Assembly) | ecosystem: Environmental > Terrestrial > Soil > Wetlands > Permafrost | place: Sweden...
TCCAGATCGCCCTCCGGCGCCAGCCGGGTAGGCTACGGCGGTGTGGAGCGATCCTGGAAAAGACAGCCCTGCCGAGGCGCGGTACCCAAGTGGTAAGGGAGAGGTCTGCAAAACCTTTATGCGTCGGTTCGATCCCGACCCGCGCCTCCAAATCAAAGTGTAAGGCCCCCCCACTTCTCCACGCACTGGCGGATTGGAGGCACCGGGGTACGACTCAGGGGCACCCACTGGGTCGCGTGTCGAGAAATGCCACCAAAAACTTCAGGCTTCAGCTCCTGAGAGACGTTTCCTGTTCCACACCCTCTGCCCTCGTCCGCCCTTCGCCAAACAACATCGATATCCATCCGACAGATGAGCCGCAACGAACGCATCAACCTGTTGTCAAGAACATGACACATGAATCAAGAGGCAGACAGGGACTTCGAGACTGCTGCAGCATGTCTAGAATAATTGCGGGCGGCGCTTGAGAAGAGAAGACGACGTATGGCAAACGGCATTTTCGTGGGGCTCTCGACTGTTGATGTCGTATAAGACGTGGACGAGTTTCCCCAGGCAAACTCAAAAGTTGTGGCACACAGCCAGGACGTCTTCCTTGGCGGACCGGCAACAAATGCAGCCATTACATTCGCTCACCTCGGGGGAAAGTCGACGCTTGTAACGGGCGTTGGGCGCCATGCGCTGTGCAGCATGGTCCGAGAGGAAATCAAGCGATATTCGATTGAACTGCTGGACCTCAATCCCAACTCTGACAAACTCCCCGCCATATCCTCGATCTCGGTCAACAAAACTGGGGAACGAAACATCGTCTCCGCGAATGCAACCGGCGTAAGCCTGCCGCCCGCACAGGTCGATGAGGCGGCTCTCGCGGAGGCCTCCGTTGTTTTGGTTGACGGTCATTACATGCAAGCCTGCCAGGCCTGGTCCAGAGCAGCCTGTGCGCGCGAAGCCCGCGTGGTGCTGGACGCCGGGAGTTGGAAAGACGGGACCGAAGAGCTCCTGAAGAGCATTCATACCGCAATCTGTTCGGCTGATTTTAGGCCGCCCGGATGTTTGAACGAAGCCTCTGTATTCAAGTATCTGAAGGACCGCGGTGTAACCAACATCGCTATAACCAACGGGGCTGAACCGATAAGGTTTGTCTCAGAACAGACCTCCGGGATCGTGCAAGTCCCACAGGTCCAACTGGTGGACTCAATGGGAGCTGGGGACATCTTCCACGGGGCCTTCTGCTTTTACATATCTATCGGGTGTGAGTTTGAAGAGGCTTTGCGGAAATCGGCGAGGGTCGCAGCCGGGTCTTGCCGGTTCCATGGAGCAAGAGAATGGATGACCCACTCGATCTCTGAACCGCCTTCGGGAGTTGAACGGCAAAACTGCGCAAAGTTGGAAGAGATCTAGATGGAAGCCACCCAATCGCCTCAAAGGCCCGTCCTTGCACGTGGAACAATTTCGGCGACTCGATAAAGTCCAGTCCACCGCGCGAAGCCCTTGCCTGGTTACCACGGAGATAAATGCGCGAATCTTCGCAACTATCCTCCGGGCAAGGGTTCATCTAAAAAGATATCCCCGGGCCTTCATCCTTTTTTGGCGGCGTCGGCTTCCAGCACTGCGGAGGTCTCTTGTGCACGATTCGCGGCTCTCCCACGTGCGAATTGCCCTTGTGTCCCTGCTCGTCGCAGTCATTTTTGCCAGTGGATGTTCCGGCAACACAACCGGCAACCCCAACGGAACCAATTCTCCGCAACCATCCGTCACCGTCACCGGCGCCAGCCAAGTCCGTTTGGGAAGCACTACCACCTTCACTGCAGCAGTCGTCAATTTGACCAATACGGCAGTAACATGGCAGGTCAACACCGTTGCCGGCGGCAACAGCACTGTGGGCATCATCACCAGCGCCGGCGTGTACACGCCGCCAGCGGCCATCCCCACCACCAATCCCTTAACGATTACTGCAGTGAGTGTCGCCTCGCCGTCCACCTCTGGATCGGCCCAGCTCAACGTTGTCAACCCAGTTCCGGTCATTACCTCGGCAACGGCGACTCTCGCTTCCGGCACAAGTTATTCGCTGGATGTGCTGGGAACGAGCTTCGTTGACAACGCCGAGATCCAGGTTGGCGGCGTTGGTGTAACTACCACATTCGTATCCGCCACTGAATTACAGGCTACGGTAAGCGTGCCTGCTGGCACTTCCAGTTTGAGTGTCGCGGTTCTCAATCCAAATCCCGGCGGCGCGTCCTCAAACACAGCCGCCGCAACCATCAATCTTGCCTCTGCCACCGCAGCGGCGCGCCTGCTCGATCAGGCCACGTTTGGACCCACGCTTGCCGACATTCAAAGTGTGCAGACCATTGGTATTGACGCCTATATTACGAACCAGTTCAACACTCCGGATACGCCTCTCCCCAATATCCCGTCGCCTTTGCCGGCAGTCTGCCTGACCGCGAATACACCCACCGTCTGCGAAGAGTCCGAGTGGTGGCAGGCAGCGCTCACCGGCAACGACCAGTTACGCCAGCGTGTCGCATTCGCCATCAGCGAGCTCTTCGTCATCTCCAGCGATACCGACAATGCAACCACCATCACCTACTACCACAACATGCTGGCGAACGATGCTTTCACGAACTTCTCCACCATCATGAACGATGTCTCGCTCTCGCCGGGCATGGGTGCCTATCTCAATATGCTTAATAGCGCGAAAGCTCCGGCCGGCCAGATTGCCAATGAGAACTATCCGCGCGAGCTGATGCAGTTATTCACCATCGGCCTGAATGAGCTGAATCCGGACGGAACGTTGCAACTCGATGGCAGCGGTAATCCCATTCCCACGTATACCGAGGCGCAGGTGCAGGCCTTCGCCCGCGCTTATACCGGATGGACCTATGCCACATCTACCGGCGGCTCCCCAACCAACTTCCCCAACAAGACACCGAACTACTTTGCGCCCATGGCCGCAGTCGAGTCGGAGCACGACGCCACTGCAAAGATCCTTCTGAACGGAACCGTGCTTCCAGCCGGACAGACTGCTGAAGAGGATCTCGCCGGCGCACTGGCGAACATCTTCAACCATCCAAATGTCGGTCCCTTCGTCTGCACGCAATTGATCCAGCATCTTGTCAAAAGCAACCCGAGCCCCGCCTATGTCTCGCGTGTCGCTGCTGTCTTTGCCAATAACGGCAGCGGCGTTCGCGGAGATATGCAAGCCGTCATCCGCGCCATTCTCGAAGATGCCGAAGCCCGCGCTGGAGACACTAACCCCCTCGACGACGGCGGCCACCTGCGCGAGCCCATCCTCTGGATCACTAACTTCCTCCGCGCTATCGGATTCACGAACACCGATCCCGACAGTTCGTATTACTCCCTGTCTAACTACTCGAACAATCTGAATGAGCGGCCGTATCGCTCCGGCAGCGTCTTTAACTTCTTCCCGCCGAGTTATGTCATCCCCCAGACCACACTCGGTGGCCCCGAGTTCGATCTCGAAAACACGGCCTCGGCCATATTGCGCCTGTCGCTGGCCAATACCATGGTCTTCAACAAAATCACCGGCTTCAATGTAGACCTAAGTGCCACCGGCACGCTTGGCCAAATCGCCGCGGCCAGTCCCGCCAATCTCGTCGACACGCTCGGTCTCATGTTCATGCATGGCCAGATGCCCACCGACATGCGCACAGAAATACTCAACACCATCAGTGGACTCGGCACGGCAGAGCAAGTGCGCGTCGCCGTCTTTCTCGTCATCACTTCCTCGCAATACAAAGTCATGCACTAATCGCGTGCGTCCGGTAAAAAACGCAAACGACTGTTCAAGGGAGATCGCAATGAGTGCAAATCGGAGAACGTTCATCAAGTGCGCAAGCCTGGCAGCCGCCGGCAACGTCCTCGGCCTGCGGCCTTTTGGCGCGCTCAATGCCCTCGCCCAAAGCTCCACAGATTACAAAGCTCTGGTCTGCGTATTTCTCTTCGGCGGCAACGACGCCAACAACACGCTCATTCCCTTTGACACCACCGGCTACGGGAACTACGCCTCCATCCGCGGTGACCTTGCACTCGCTCAGAACACGCTGCTCCCGCTCACGCCGGCGCCTAACTTCGCGCTCAATCCCAATCTGCCCGACATACAGGCTCTCTTCAACAGCAACAATGCGGCCTTCGTCGCCAATGTCGGCACACTTATTCAGCCACTCACGCGCGCCCAATATCTCGCCGGCCAGACCGCGCCTACCAATCTCTTCTCCCATCCCGACCAGCAATTGGAATGGCAGAATGCCGCGCAGAGTGCCTCAACGCAAACCGGATGGGCTGGACGCATCGCCGACTCCCTTGGAGCCACTTACAACACGGGCGCTTCCATCCCCATGATTACCTCAGTCGCGGGCGACACTCTTTTTTGCAATGGCACTGCTACCTCCCCGGTATCGATCTCACCCGGCAATGTCGGCGCCGCGAGTTGTTCCGAAGGTTCCGAGTGCGGCGCCCGCCAGGCCTCCGCGCAGGCGCTGCTCACGCTCGACACCGGCGTCTCCCTCGTGCAGGCCGACGACTCGATCACCACCAATGCGTACGCCTATGCCAAGACGCTCGCCGACGCCGTGCAATCCATCACGCCACTGCAAACCGTCTTCCCGGCAAACAACGGCCTCGCCGCGCAGCTTCAGCAGATCGCCCAGATCATTCAGGTCCGCGCCGCTCTCGGCGTCCAACGGCAAATCTTCTTCGCCAGTCTCGGAAACTTCGACACGCACGCCGATCAGCTCGCGCTGCAAAGCACTCTGCTGGCTGAAATTTCTCCTGCACTCGCAGCCTTCTATAACGCGACCGTTGAATTGAATGTCGCCAGCGAGGTGACCACCTTCACCATGTCCGACTTCAGCCGTACCTTTCAGCCAAACTCCAACAACGGGAGCGACCACGCATGGGGCTCGCATCACATGGTCATCGGCGGCGCTGTAAAGGGTGGCCAGATATACGGCACCTATCCAACTCTCGCCCTCGCCGGCCCGGACGACTCCGGCTCCAACGGCCGCTGGGTACCCTCCACCGCAAGTTCTCAATATGCAGCGACACTTGCCCAATGGTTCGGAGTACCCGCCGCTGATCTGCCGGCAATTCTCCCCTCCATCGGCAATTTCAGCAACAACAATCTTGGCTTCGTATAGTACGAATCACGGTCGAATCGCCCAGGCTAAACCATCTGGTTCGCCGCCAACATCGATGTGTCCCGTCACTTCCAGGGACTTCAGATCCAGTACCGTGACATAGTTATCGGGCCCACAGGCAATGAAGGCACGATTGCCATCCGGGTCCATCAGAATACCCGCCGCTCCGTGGCCAATCTTCACTCGCTTGAATTCCTTGCGCGCCGCGGCATCGTAGATTACCAGATCGCCATTGCCGAGCATTGAAATGAGCACAAGGTTGCCGTCCGGAGTAAACTTCAGCCGATTTGCACCGAATGTCTTCGCGTCCAACGTAGCTGTTACTGTCCTCTTTGTCAGGTCAACGACCGAGAGGGTGCCATCCTGCGCATTTGCGGTCCATAGCTCGCGCCCGTCAGGCGATACATCAAATCCTTCGTCGCCTTTGCCAACTGGAATGACAGTTTCGTTCCAATCCATGCGCGGTTGATTCCCTCCGGGTGGCGGAGGGGGCATTGCACCTGATGGGGGCCGCATCCCCGGCGGAGGTCCCATCGGCGGCAGAGTGACCTTCTCCAAAATCGAGACCGTCGCCGAGTTGACGTTGGTTGTATAGATTTGCTTCTCGTCAGGAGTCATGTAAAGCATGTGAGTCCGGTTCTGGCCGGTGCCCATGATCCAGTCGATTCTTCCGGAAGCAGGATCGTAACTCGCGATGGCCTTCGCGCCTTCCGCCGTAAACCAGACCTTTCCTCCAACAAACGCGAGCCCGTGCGGACCATTCAAAGCTCCAGTATCGATATCAGGCAGCGCTTTTTGCCCGACCAGGTCAATCGCCGAAAGAGCATGATACCGGCCACCGCCGTAGATCGAGACATAAGCCGTTTTTCCGTCGGAAGACGCGATTACCTCGTGCGGGTCCGGACCCACAGGAGCACGCGCAATCACCTGCAAGGTATTCGGGTCCACAATGGCGAGCGTGTGGTCGTGCTTCGAAAGCGCCAATAAGGACCGGCTCGGCGTTGATTGAGCAACTACACCGATCCCGGGGAAGAAGACCAGCGCCAGCGCAGTAAAGGCCAAAACATGGTGAGACACTTTGAATCGCATGATTCTGCTCCATTCGCTCCAGCGTTGGAGCGAGGATTCAATTCCGGCATTTCCTTTTGAAATGCAGCCGATCTTCCTATCCTCCGACTCGGTGAGCCAAGGCGACTGGGGGTAAGCCGGGGAAAGAATCCATTGTAGACGCTGGTCGCAGCATCGTGGCCAGCTCGCCGAGGCCCGACCTTAAGTGTGCCTTCATCTTGAGAGATGGATAATCATTACATGCGCGTTCTGCTTATCGAGGACGAACTCCGGCTCGCCGAGAATGTGGCGTCCGCCCTACGGGAGGGTCCCGGCTTCGCCGTAGACTGCGCTGAAGACGGTGTCACCGGAGCCTCACTCGCGGAGAATCACTGTTACGACTTAATCATTCTCGATCTCATGCTTCCCAAGCTTGACGGGATAAGTGTTCTGAAGCTTCTGCGGGCGGGCAAGGATGAAACACCAGTTCTTATACTCACCGCGGTAGGCGAGGTTACATCGACCATTAGTTTGTTGAACGCAGGAGCGGACGATTATCTAAGCAAGCCATTCGACCTGGGCGAGCTGCTTGCGCGCGCCAAGGCTCTCATTCGCCGAGGAAAAGGTGTAGCACATCCGACACTGAGTGCGGGTGACCTGGTTGTGAGCACTTTAGAGCAAACGGTGCATAGAGCGGGAGAGGCAATCACTCTCTCTCCGATGGAATATCGAATACTCGAATATCTGATGCATCGTCCACGAGTCATCGTTTCCAAGCGCGAACTTCTGGAGCACCTTTACGACTACAACTGGGAACACCACTCGAATGTGATCGAGGTACATGTCTCAAATCTGCGCAAGAAACTCGGCGGAAACGAGCAACAATCCAGCATTGAGACATTGCGCGGACGCGGTTATCGCCTGCTCGTCACCAGGGCGAATGAAGAATGAAGTCCTATTCCATTACTCGGAGGCTGATTGCGACGGTCCTGCTGATAGAGCTGATATCGGCACTTTGCGTGACTTCGCTCGCACTCGTCTATGAGCGGCATGTTCATTTCCGCGCCTTCGACGTACTGCTGCGTGGGCGGGCCGACTCCATGCTTGGGGCGGTGCAGGACGCTGAGGATGCGAGCGACAACGTCATGCTGGACGGAACGGAAACGACGGTACCGCCGGACGATATTTATCAGGTCACGGACGCGAGCGGCAGGCTTTTGGGCCGTTCCCAAAACTGGACGGGAAACTCGGTGCCGGGCGAGAAGGAACGGATTCAAATCGAAAGCCATGAGGACGGGCGGGAGGCTTTCTATCAAACCACCATCCGTGGCACAACGTACCGGGTGATCCGCATGCAGGGGCTGCGCATCGTCGACCCTGGCGACAAGGGCGGCGGCATTCGACGATACGTAACGGTTTATTACGGTTCCTCAATGAAGCGCGTGTGGGGGGCGATCCTGCGCACAGTGGGCTTTTATGCGATCAGCAGCGTTCTGGTGCTGGCGTGTACCGGCATTTTGATGTCGTGGCTCATGAATCTCGGACTGGGGCCGTTGCGTGAGCTGGCAATCGCTGCTTCAAAAGTGTCCGTGTCCTCGTGGACCTTTCTGCCGCCGGAAAAGGCGAAAATGACCCAAGAGCTTGCTCCGCTGGTCTCGGCTCTCGAGGTGCTCCTGCATAGCTTGCAACGGTCATTCGAACAGCAAAGGCGATTTGTCGGAGATGCGGCTCACGAGCTGAAAACCGGTGTTGCGGTTGTGAAGTCTTCGCTGCAATTGTTGAGTATGAAAGAGCGGACTCCTCTCGAATACCAGGCCGGACTGGAACGGTGCCTCGCGGATTGCGGGCGCATGGAGGGCATCGTGGCTCAGATGCTGACACTGGCGCGCATTGAGGAGAGCAACGCAGTTGATCCTGCATCTTTCAAAACCGCCGTTGTTCAGTGCATGCGTGAGGTCGTGCTGGAGTTCGATACGATGACCCAACTCGGCCAGATTCCGATTCTGATTCAAGGCGAGCCCTCACTGACGGCCAACGTTGAAGCGGAGCAGTTCAAGCTGCTTTGCTCGAATCTATTGCTCAATGCCTTGCAGCACGCTTCACCGACTTCGGCGATCAACGTAGAGATCGAGCAAGAAGACTCTGAAGCACGGATCAAGATCCACGACCAAGGCGAGGGTATCCCTGCTGAAAGTCTTCCTCATATCTTTGAGCGGTTCTCGCGCGCTGAAGCGTCACGCAGCAGAAAGACAGGGGGAACCGGCCTCGGGCTCGCGATCTGCAAAGCCGTTGTCGATAAGTGCGGAGGGTCCATCGAAATCCAGAGCGAAGTCGGCCGCGGAACTACCGTCGTCGTTCGGCTTCCACTTACAACCTACGGCTTCGATCCTTCCATAATTGTCCAATAATTCTTCAAGTGTCTTCAGGCCCGCTTAAGGTTGCCATGAAATAGTTACCAGCAGCGGTAGACGACCCTGCCGCGTTGCACTGGAGACAGGCATGAAATCGCCAATAGTGACTCGCAGTTTCCGCACTCTCGGATTGGTTGCGGCTATGACCCTGACCGTAGCCTTTCCCGCATTCGCCCAGAAGAGCTATCGCGTTCAAGATGCCTGGAAGGTCGGAGGCGAAGGGGGATGGGATTATCTCACCGCCGATTCGGCCGCAAACCGCCTTTACATTACTCACGGCGGCCGCGTCGAGGTCCTCGACGCTACCACCGGCAAATCGATCGGCGCGATCACCGGCCTCAAGGGAACGCATGGCGTCGCTCTGGACGACGCCGGAAAGTATGGCTACATCAGTGACGGGGGCGCCAATGCGGTAATTGTTTTCGACCGCAACAGCCTTCAAACGGTAACATCGATTCCGGCCGGCACTAATCCTGACGGAATTGTCTACGAGCCGGTAACTAAGACGGTATGGGCTTTTAACGGGCGCAGCAGTAATGTCACGGTGATCGACACCGCTGCCCAAAAGGTCATTGCGACGGTTCCGTTGCCCGGCAAGCCGGAGTTCCCGGTTGCCGACGGAAGGGGTTTCATCTTTGACAATATCGAAGACAAGAGCGAAATTGTTCGTCTGGACGCAAAGGATCCCAAGGTTACGGCAACATGGTCGGTAAGTCCTTGCGAGTCTCCGTCGGGCCTTGCCATTGACCGCGCAGGCCGGCGGCTTTTCGCAGTCTGCGATGAAAAGAAGATGGCAGTCGTCGACGCCGATACGGGAAAGGTGATTGCAACACCGACGATTGGCGATGGTCCGGATGCCGCTGCCTACGACCCGAAGACGAACTTTGCCTTCTCTTCCAATGGTGAAGGTACGGTTACGATCGTCGATGCCGGCACGAGCGACTACAAAGTGCTGCAAAACCTGGCAACTCAGCCGGGAGCGCGCACCATGACGTTAGACAGGACTACGGGAAAGATATACGTTGTGACAGCGCAGTTTGGTCCTCGTCCGACGGCCACAGCGACGAATCCCCGCCCTCGTCCGGCAATAGTGCCCGACACTTTCACGGTGATTGTGGCGGGCAACGATTAGCCCTAACTTGGAACAACACGGCGCAGCTACGAATTGCAGCTGCGCCGCACTTTCAACTATGCGAATTCTTGCTTCGGTCGTTTTTCCAGTCTGCCTCGCAGCGTTGGTTGCCGCTCCCTCCTTGAGCCAACAGACGCAGCTCTCCGCATCGCAGGCTTCAACGTCAGCGCCGATTTCGTCTGCCCCCATTACACTGGAAGACGCGATAGCACGGGCCAAGGCCAACGAGCCCACCTTTGCTGCTGCAGTCGCATCTGCCAAGGTCGCAGCCCTGGACCGCTCGCTGGCCCGATCTGCATTGTTACCCAGCGTGGTTTACCACAACCAATACCTCTACACACAGCCGGCGCACGGACCAAGCCAGTCAGCCAATGCCAGCACGGCGGCAACCACGAGCATTCCCCGGTTCATCGCCAATAACAGCGTGCACGAATACACCAGCCAAGGCGTGGTAAGTGAGACGATCGGCGTGCAACAAGTAACTGCCGTAGCCCAAGCTTCGGCTGTCGCCCGTGTTGCGTCCGCTGAACTCGAAATCGCGCGTCGTGGTCTCGTGGTGACGGTTACTAGCCTGTATTACAGCGCGCTGTCAGCAAACCACAAGTTGGCCATTGCGCAGCGCGCGTTGGATGAGGCCAACAGCTTCACCGAGCTCACCCAGCACCGTGAAGATGCTCGCGAGGCCGCGCATGCCGACGTTGTCAAGGCGCAGCTGGAGCAGCAGCAGCGCGCACGCGAATTTGCCGACGCCAGGCTGCAAAGTGAGAAGGCGCGGCTGGATCTGGCTGTCTTGCTCTTCCCCGATCCCCAGGCCGCTTATACATTGGTGGACTTTGCAAACCCGGCGCCGCTGTCTACACGCGAAGAAATAGAGGCCGCCGCGGCACAGAACAATGCTGAACTCAAGAGCGCTCTAGCCTCGATGCGCACTGCAAATCTATCTGTGACCGCGGCTCGCGCCGCCTATCTGCCCGATCTGGGATTGAACTTCAACTACGGTATCGACTCACCCGAATTCGCGGTGCATGGGCCAGATGGCACGCGTAACCTTGGCTACTCGGCTACGGCGACCCTCGATATACCCGTCTGGGACTGGTTCTCCACACATGATCGGATCAAGCAGAAAACGGCGTTGCGCGACTCTGCAAAAGTAACGCTCACAGCCACACAGCGGCGCCTGGTCGCGGACCTGGATGAGTACTACGGCGAGGCAACTGTAGCTAGCAATCAACTCCAATCGCTAGACCAGAGCGTGACAACCGCACGAGAGAGCCTTCGACTGGTCCGCCTTCGCTACTCGGCCGGCGAGGGTACTGTGCTTGAGGTCGTGGACGCGCAGAACTCCGTGGTAGCCGCGGAGACCGCGCGCGAAGACGGTGTGCTCCGCTATCAAACCGCCTTGGCCAATCTTCAGATACTCACAGGAACGATCTGATCTATGCGCACGACAACGAGTCCCTCGAAACCGAATCACCTATCTAGATACGGCGTCCTATGCGGTCTTTTGGTGATGGTGGCCGGCTGTCACAAACCTGAGGCCACGCCCGCTCCGGAAGTTACCGTGCAGGCCGCACAGCCGCACGACGGCAGTATCTCCGAGACGATCATCGCCGACGCTACGCTATCGCCGCTAGCTCAAGCTGCGATTTCTCCCAAGATCACCGCGCCCGTCAAGAAGTTTTACGTCCAGCGCGGCGCTCGTGTGAAGGCCGGCGAATTGCTGGCCACTCTCGAGAACAATGACCTGTCGGCAGCTGCCCTGGATAACGAGGGCGCATACGCAGCTGCCAAAGCCGGATACGACACCGCGACACTGGCAACCGTCCCGGAAGACTACTCCAAGGCGCAGTTAGACCTGACGCAGGCCAAAGCTAACCTCGACTTAAGCCAAAGCATCGTCACCGCGCGCACACAGCTGTTTGCGCAGGGAGCTATTCCTGGGCGCGATCTGGACACCGCAAAAGCCGCTCTGGTGCAGGCCCAGGCTGCCTATGATATCGCGAGGCAGCACTTTGAATCTGTCCGGAAAACTAGCAACAAAGCCTCGCTCGTGTCTGCGAAAGGCCAGCTTGATTCAGCCAAAGGCAAGTACCTTGGCGCACAGGCTCAGCTCGGCTACACGGAGATTCGCAGTCCCATCGATGGTGCAGTTACGGATCGTCCGCTTTTTGCGGGTGAGACAGCGCCTGCGGGAACGCCGCTGATCACTGTGATGGAAACTTCGACGTTGATTGCCAAGTTGCATATCGCGCAGGTGCAGGCCCAGCAACTTTCTGTTGGGGCTGCCGCGACAATCCGCGTACCGGGGTTGGATGATCCAGTGGATGCAAAGGTCTCTCTCATCAGCCCGGCCTTGGATCCCGGAAGCACGACCGTCGAAATCTGGCTGCGCGTCGACAATCCAAAGAATCTTTTGAAGGCCGGAACTCCGGTCCACGCTTCCATCACTGGACGCTCGGTCAAGGACGCTTTGCTCATTCCTGTCGAGGCGCTCCAGACGGCGGCAGATGGCGGCAAGTATGTGATGACGATTGGTACCGATGGCAATGCACACAAGCACCAAGTAACAGTCGGAATTCAGTCCAACAGTGAGGCGCAGATTATCTCCGGCATCACAGCGAAGGATACAGTTATCACCACCGGCGCCTATGCTCTCGACGATGGGACGAAAGTGAAGGTCGGCTCACCCGGCGACGATAAGCCAGACGCGGCAAAAGGTGGAGACGACAAGTGACACTACCTCCCGTCTCCGAAAAGCCCTTCTGGCTTTCACGGCTTTCCACACCCATCTTTTTCTTCCTGATCGCGCTCACCGTAGCGGGCGTCTACGCCGCCACGCAGGTTCCCATCTCCGTCTTTCCCGATACCAATTTCCCGCGCGTGGTCATCGGTGTTGACAACGGAGTCATGCCGGTAGAGCAGATGGAAGTCACAATCACCAAGCCCATCGAAGATGCGGTCAACTCCGTGCCCGGTTTGAGAACTGTCAGGAGCACCACGAGCCGCGGTTCAGCCGAGATTAGTTTGTTCTTCGACTGGAACGTAGATATGTTCCAAACGCTTCAGCTTGCGGATGCCGCACTCTCCAAGGTTGCACAAACTCTGCCTGCCACGGCGCGCATCACTACCAACCGCTTAACCTTCGCAACTTTTCCCATCCTCGGTTATGCGCTCACGGCCGACAATCGAGGTCCGGCGACTGTCTCGCAGACACAACTTTGGGAGATTGCAACCTACGACCTGAAACCGCCGCTGAACCGTGTGGAAGGTGTCAGCACCGTGGTTGTGCAGGGAGGTAAGGTTCCTGAGTTTCATGTCATTCCGGATCTCGCGCGCTTACAGGCATCGGGCATCACTCTCCTCGATCTCGTGAACGGTGTGCAGGCAGCCAATATCATCGACTCACCCGGACTCTATGAAGCGGACCACCAACTTATCCTGGGCCTGATTGGAGCGCAGGCCCACTCTGTGAATGAGCTTGCCAATCTGGTGATCAAAACGACGCCAGCGGGAGCGCCCATCCGGGTTGCGGATGTGGCCACTGTTGAACCCTCTACGATGCCGGTTTATACGACCGTCACCTCCAACGGAAAACCTGCAGTATTGCTCAACATCACGCGGCAAATTTCTTCGAATACGGTACAGGTCGCCAATGCGGTCGCCGTCGAGGTTGCCAGTCTCAGCAGCAAACTGCCTCCTGGCGTGCATCTAGAGCCGTTTTACGATCAATCGCAACTGGTGCGCGACTCCATCGCCAGCGTTCGTGACGCCATCTTCATCGGACTCCTCCTGGCCTGCGTGATCCTCTTCCTCTTCTTGCACGACTGGCGTTCTTCCGTCGTTGCCGGCCTTGTCATCCCGGTCACCATCGCAATCACCATCCTCTTTTTGTGGATCATTGGCCAGTCCTTCAACCTGATGACACTGGGCGGCCTTGCAGCTGCCATCGGGCTCGTCATCGACGACGCCATCGTCGTGGTCGAAAACATTGTTGTCCATCGCGACAACGGACAATCCCGCATTGAAGCCGTACGCAGCGCTCTGGGCGAAATCACAGTCCCACTCATCGGGTCCACCATTACACCGGTCGTCGTGTTTCTTCCCCTCGTCGCTGTCACCGGTGTCACCGGCAGCTTCTTCCGCGCCCTCGCCATCACCATGACCGCAGCTCTGCTGACATCCTTACTTCTGGCGCTGACCTGGACCCCGGCTCTGTCTTTTGTTTTGTTGCAAGAGAGATCGAGGAATGTAACTCACCAAGAAACGCTGGAGAGCGGATCGCAACCAGAAGACAAGCACTCAGGCAAGTTCATGGCGCGCATCCTGTCAATTCACGCCCACGCGCTCGATTGGGCACTGGCACGGCCTGCGATTCTCGGCGGCATCTGCTTGGCGCTCGTTGTTGGGGCCTATTTCGGCTACACTGCACTGGGTTCGGACCTGCTGCCCGAAATGGATGAGGGTGGTTTCATCCTCGACTACATCATGCCCTCGGGGAGTTCTTTGACTGAGACAAATCGTGTATTGCAGCACGTCGAGAATATCCTGCATGACACTCCGGAAGTTGAAATTACTTCGCGGCGCACCGGCCTGCAGATGGGCCTTGAAGCGGTAACAGAAGCCAACTCTGGCGACTTTACCGTCAAGCTCAAGAGCAAGCGATCCCGGCCCATCGACGATGTCATGGCCGACGTTCGAGACCAGATCAAGAAAACAGAGCCGGAGTTGGATGTCGAATTCACACAGGTGCTGCAGGACATGATCGGCGATCTATCGAACGCGCCAGAGCCAATTCAGATCAAGCTCTTCTCCAACGACCAGGCGTTGCTCAACCAGCTCGGACCCAAAGTGCAGGACGCGATCGTCAAGATTCCGGGAGTAGTCGATACGCAGAATGGCATCGACAACACCGTCAGCGGCCCGGCCACCAACTTTCAGATCAGTCCTGTGCTGGCGGCGAAAATCGGCTTTACACCACAGGAGGTCGCGGAAGATGCAACGGCCATCCTCGATGGTCTTCCCACCACCGATCCGATGATTGTGAATGGCCGCCCGTATACGATTCGCATTCGCCTCCCCGAACAGAACCGTTCGTCTCTCGCGGCCATCGAGAACACCGTTTTCAATTCCAGCACCGGACATACCGCTTCGCTCGGCTCCATTGCCCAGGTCACGCAGCTGCCGCCGCAGAATGAGATTCGACGCGAAAACCTCCAGCGGCAAATCCTGGTTACGGGGCGACTCGAAGGTTCCGATCTTGGCACCGCGATGGCCAGAGTCAGGTCCACGGTCGCCGCTCTACACCTTCCGTCCACCGTGCGCGTCGAGTATGGCGGCACCTACGAGGAGCAGCAGAAATCATTTCACGATCTGTTGCGCGTGTTGATCCTTGCTCTGGCATTGGTATTTGGCGTCCTGTTGCTGGAGTTCCGCAACTTCTCCGCTCCGGTCGCCATCCTCACCAGCTCGGTACTGTCCATCTCCGGCGTGGTCCTCGCGTTGCTGATCACCCGGACCAGCTTCAATGTCGCCAGCTTCATGGGCCTCATCATGGTCATCGGCATCGTTGCCAAGAACGGTATTCTTCTGCTCGATGCCGATGACAAGCTGCGCGCCAGGGGCGTCGATTCTCGACAAGCGATGTTGAAAGCTGCGCAGCGCCGCTTGCGGCCTATCGTAATGACCGCGGTGGCCGCGATATGCGGTATGCTTCCACTTGCCTTTGCGCTAGGCTCCGGATCGCAGATGCTCCAGCCGCTGGCGATCGCAGTCGTCGGAGGCATCCTGATCTCAGTCGCGCTGTCACTTATAGTAACTCCCGTGGTTTATTACTTACTTGCGGGCAAACATCTCAGCCCCGCATCCTCTGCGCCTGCCGCGTGAATCTGGTGATTCAGGGATTCTCCCTGCCGTCTCGCAGGCTGCACCGGCTCACCAAACGCACTTTCGGTTTATTGCATCCCAATCAATGAGATGATCATGGTATCGCCCCTTCGCGCGATCCCTGAACTCACGCATACCCAACCCCGCAGCGCACAGAGAAGAGGTTCCAAAAAATGTTGATCCGCCTCGGATACGACATTCAATTCCAGATCCCCGCCACAGTCGCCATTGTGGCGCTCCTCAATGTTCATCCTTCCCGCGCAGGCGATCTCCTCGAACCGGATGAGTTGAAGACGGAACCCAACCTCACGGTGACCAGCTACATCGACAGTTTTGGGAATCGCTGCGCCCGGCTCGTTGCACCTCCGGGACTGCTTCGGCTGACTAATTCCACACTCATTCGAACCTCGGACGAGCCCGATGAGGCGAACTGGTCTGCCCGCGAGTCGGCGGTGGGCGATTTGCCCGATCAAGTGCTCACTTACCTCTTGAATAGCCGCTACTGCGAGGTGGATCGACTTTCAAACATTGCATGGGAGCTATTCGGTCATTTAGCGCCAGGCTGGGGTCGCGTGCAGGCCATCTGCAATTGGGTCCACAATAAAGTGACGTTCAACTATCAACACGCCCGACCCACGAAAACAGCCCTCGATGTCTATACGGAACGAGTCGGGGTCTGTCGCGACTATCAACATCTGGCTCTCACTTTTTGCCGCGCACTCAACATCCCGGCCCGCTATGCGACCGGATACCTAGGGGACATCGGTGTGCCTGTTGTGCTTCCCATGGACTTCAGCGCATGGTTCGAGGTCTATCTCGAGAACAGATGGTGGGCGTTTGATGCGCGCAATAACCAACCTAGGCTTGGGCGCATCCTGATGGCAACAGGCAGAGATGCCTCGGACGTCGCAATGACGACAGCTTTTGGACAAGCCGATTTATGCAAATTCTTTGTAGTGGCTGAGGAAGAACCAGCCGTAGTTAGCGGCCCGCTGCATTAAGTCGGATCAGGATCACAGCGCTTCAAGGTCGACGGCGACTTTGAGCGTATGAGCTCCGCCCCCGAGAATCAAGCCGTGCAGAGGACTCACATCCCCGAAGTCGCGGCCCCAGCCGATTGTCACATGGCCGTTCGACGGGACGACATTATTGGTCGGATCGAGGTCAAGCCAACCAATTCCGGGGCAATAGGCCGATACCCAAGCATGAGAAGCGTCGGCTCCGACAAGCCGTGGTTGTCCAGGCGGTGGATAAGTTCGAAGATATCCGCTGACATATCTTGCCGCGAGCTTCAGCGAACGGAGGCAGGCAATTTGAATATGCGCGAAATCCTGGCACACGCCCCGCTTTTTGCGGAAGACCTCTTCGATAGGGGTTCGGACATGGGTCGATTTTGAATCGAAGCGAAAGTCCTTATTGATTCGCGCGGTCAGATCTAAAAGCGCTTCACACATCGGACGCCCCGGACTAAATGACTGGCGCGCATAAGTCGCGAACTCCGGCCGAATCCGGATGCGCGGCGATTCAAATCTGAACTGGTAGGCTTCAACTGCCTCCGGACTGCGGTCCTGGGACAATGATTTGGCTACTTCTTCCCACAGAGGCGAAGACTGCGCCAATGAGGCCTCGCTTTCCTCCATGATCACTTCACTCCGCGCCTCCACCACCAATTCGTTGTGCGGTTCTTCTATGGTGAAGTAGTAAAGATGATTTCCAAAATAATCTACCCGCTCAGTCATTGTCGCCGGGCTCGGCTTTATGTGCAGTTCGCTCTGTGCCAGCCTGTGGCGAGGTAGAGACCGCGGCTTGAGACACGCGACGTGGCTCCCAACAGATACGGGATACTTATATTTGTAAGTCGTGCGATGGATGATTTTGTAGATCATAGGCCAATGGTGATCGGCAAAGTGCGAGCGTGGCTGAAATATCGGCTCGATAGGTTATCTGACCAGGAAGGAAGCAGTCGTTCCAATCCTTCCAAAACACTTCCAAGCCGAGCGAGCCCTTCCGAATTCTTAGCAGCGGATGGATCGCCCGGCAAGGTATAGCCTATCGTTCGCAGATCGAAACTGCGCAGCAACGCCAGCGCGTCTCGCATGGCCTGCAGATCGCCTGGCAGGTGCCGAGGTAGTTTTTGATAGAGATCCGCGAGGTGAGCAAGTTGAAAATCCAATGAGCGCGGATTGCTCTCATCCGCCATGAGCACATCCAGAACGGCAAGAGGCTGCAGCGTGGTGTAATACCGGGCACGATAGGTCATGGAGCTGTCAGCCACTTCAAGCAAGCATTCTAAGAGGGGCCAATCCTGTTCACCTAGTGGCCAGGTAATTTCGCGGAGTTGCCTGGTCAGATAGATCGCGCGCTCGAGACGGCGTCCGATGCTCATGAACAACCAGCCCAATCCGCGGGTAGTATTTTCGCGCTCCATCCCAGAGAAGGCAGAGAGCAACTCCAGGCAAAGGGTCAGCGTCGCGGGATACTCAGGAAATTGCGTGTCCCGGCCAATCTGGATCGAAGTCCGCAGCTGACCAATGAGGATCATCATATCTGCCGATAACCGCTCGCGAACGCTATTGCCGACGCGCGACACTTCGGAAAGTGTAAAAGCCAGGCTATCGGTTCGTTTGACATCGGAAATTATGGAAACCAATTCGTGCTCGAATTCCAGCGCAGTGGCCCGCCGCTTTTTTGCTTTCGGCAACTTACTTTGCCGCGACTTCAAACTTCGATGCAATCGAAGCAAGCACCCAAGCTCTTCCTGGTCGGATCGCCGCACACGAGAAATCAGCGTGCGCGCAATTCGAGCTGTGTTTTCGGCGCGTTCGACATAGCGCCCCAACCAAAATACTCTGTCGGCAACGCTGCTCGGCACGCCCGGTAACTCTCGACGCAATGCGACCGGTTGATTGCGTGGGTGCAGCAAGCTGAAGGTATCGACGGGGCTGTCCCACAGCACCCAGGCATCCTTACTGTGTCCGCCTCGCTGCATCGAGACGACCGAACCTTCGGCCTCGGCAACGCGCACTAATCCCCCCGGAATAGCTGTCCAGCCATTGCCGGTGTTGAGCACATAGGCTCGCAGTACCACGCTGCGCGAGTAAAGGTGTCCATTGCCCCAGACAGGCGCATTCGATAAGGCGATCTGCTCTTGTGCAACATACTCATGAGGTTGTGCCTGCAACCGTGCGGCCAGCTTTCCCATTTCCGCTTGCTCTAACTTGGCCCCAAAAACGGGCTCCATGCCGCGCGATGGAAACGCCGGCTTCAAGACAACGGAGTCGAGATGCTTGAGCACCCAATCGAGCGCGTAGGATTGTCCGCACCACCAGGTCGCCACCGACGGAAGCGTTAAGCTCTCGCCGGTCATGTGTCTGCAAAGGCCGGGAAGAAACGGCATGATCGCAGCCGTTTCAATCACCCCGCTGCCCAGGGCATTGGCAACTTTTACGTTTCCTGCGACGATCGCGTCCACCAAGCCTGGCACGCCCAACAGAGAATCGCTGCGGAGTTCAAGCGGATCGCAAAAGCTATCGTCCACGCGGCGCAGGATGACATCCACCTGCTCCAATCCGTCGACAGTCTTGAGATAGACAGACCGATCCCGCACGGTCAGATCCGCTCCTTCAACCAATGTGAAGCCGAGATAGCGCGCAATATACGAATGCTCGAAGTAAGTCTCGTTGTGCGGGCCGGGAGTAAGCAGAACGATCCGTGGATTGCTGCGTTCGCTCAACGCGGTCAGCGCATCGCGCTGCGCCCGGAAGAAGGGAGCGAGGCGCAAGACATTGGAAGAACGGAAGACATTGGGTAGAACATCGGAGACAATGGTGCGGTTCTCCAATGCATAGCCGCTGCCCGAAGGAGCCTGCGTGCGATCGGAAAGCACCCACCAACGGCCGTCCGGCGAACGCGCAAGATCAACCGCCAGCATATGCAGATAACTTTGTGCCGGCACTCGCACACCTACCATTGGCCGAAGAAATGCCGGATTGGCGTACAGAAGTTCCGCTGGGAAACGTCCGCTCGCAAGCAGATTCTGAGTACCATAAAGATCCTCGAGAATCAGGCTCAGCAACTGGGCGCGCTGTATGATTCCCTGCTCGATCACACGCCACTCATCTGCGGCAATCAGGAAGGGAACAATATCGATTTCCCACGGCCGGTTCGCCCCGAGAGGATCGCTATAGATGTTGTACGTGATGCCGTTCTCGCGGATACGGCGCTCGGCCCGAACGCAGCGTCTCCCCAATTCTTCGGGTCCGATCGCTCGAAGTGACTCCATCAAGCGCGCCCAGTGTGGCCGGGGAGTTACACCATCGGCCGACAGTTCGTCGTAGGCATCGCCATAGCGCAACGGAGTCTGATAGAGATCGACAGTCATGGCAATGGCTCCGGCCTCTCGTTCCACCCGTTTTGGCTTGGTGGGGGCACGCGCAGATCCAGCGTCCCAGGGAAGATTGAGTTGTTTTCAATCTCGGGAGTTATTCGTAGTCCGAGTGCGGCGCGCGTGACTTGAAAGCGTTCCAAACGTCGCTCCAACGCCTCAGCGGCATTCGCCGGGCGCGCTGTGAATTGGCGTCCGTCGGGTGGTTCAACATGGTAGATACATTGCCCGATCGAACGTTCGTTCCAACTGTCAATCAGCTCGAAGACAAGCGGCGCGTGCACTGGAACTGTTGGGTGCAAAGTCGCCGACAATCTGCGCGCGCGAAATCTCACGCCGGCCACCGCCGCTCCCGGCTCGGTCGTGGGTTGGAGCGGCACACGGCGGCCATTGCATCCAACGGCGAATCGGGAATCCGCGCTTAATCCGGACACTTTCACCTCGATTCGCTCAAGCGATGAGTCCACGCTGCGAACTGTTCCGCCTGAAGCCGTCTCTTCCGCAAGAACGTTCCATGGTTCGAGCGCTCGGCGCAGTTCAAGCTCCACTCCCTCAGCATGGATTGACCCAATCTTTGGAAAGCGAAAATCGAGATGTGAGGCAAACCACTCATCCTCGAAATTGAAACCGGATTGCCGCAATTCTCCAAGCACTTCGAAGAAATCCTGCCGAACAAAATGCGGCAGCATAAAGCGGTCGTGGAGCACTGTGCCCCAGCGAATCAGGCCGCCTTCGAATGGCTTCTTCCAGAACATGCAAACCAATGCGCGGATCAACAGCATCTGCAGAAGATTCATCCGCACATTCGGCGGCATTTCAAAAGCGCGCAACTCGAGCAAGCCGAGTGGCAATCCAAGACCCTGCGGCGGAAAGAGCTTATCGACGCAGAACTCGGCGCGATGCGTGTTCCCAGTGACATCGGCGAGCAGATTCCGAAACAACCCATCCACAACCGATGGCGCACATCCCCCTGAGGGGAGATGACGAAATGCGACTTCGAGTTCATACAACGCA
>Ga0182030_10008641_pt1 | contig 21025 bp, 19 predicted proteins | sample 812S3MmetaG_FD_121299 | JGI IMG/M metagenome (GOLD analysis project Ga0182030, IMG submission 121299) | Permafrost microbial communities from Stordalen Mire, Sweden - 812S3M metaG (Illumina Assembly) | ecosystem: Environmental > Terrestrial > Soil > Wetlands > Permafrost | place: Sweden...
GACTATTCGACAAGTAGAAACAACCGCCACGCCCTCGTCATCGTCCTCCTTCTGTGTGAATGAAACGTGGGGTTATTGATCGGAACGAAACATTCCACCGTATAGGCAGCATTCCTCATGATTTAGGATTTGATAGAATTGTTACACAGCCTGGAATGTGAGATAAAGTGGATCTTATGCAAGATCACCAGATTTTAGGAGGGCACCCCTGTGCAAATCTGTCTCTATTCAGATCTCTCGACACTTCGAGATGCCAATCTACTGAATCTTGCATCAAGCTTCATCTTTACATCCAATGAACAGCTTAGCTGGCACGAGCTGACTTCATGCACGTAATTTGATGAGACCTCACTGCCAAAAACTAGCTGCATTTGACCTACCACCTCAGGAGAGTTTCGAGTCCGATCTTTTTGTGCAATTGCTCGACCCCACAGTTTGGTTCAGTGCTGATCCAACCTGGCCGGAGACTTTGGTTGCCTCCCACAGAAATGCAGATAAGCCGGCTGCTGGAGGCGAGTTTCTGATGGTTGCATTAAAGAGGAACAATCGCCCTGGCATAAACCAACCTTCTGCAAGGTCCCCAGTATCGATTAGTAGTCTTAGATACCATACCATTAGATCAACAGAACACCTTACTCTTCAAGATACTATTCAGATCAACCTTCAATACAGACGTAATTATTCCTCACTGTCTCCTTAGAAAGGGCTAACCTGCGAGGCAGTAAACCTCACTCCATCGCGACTCTCGTCACGATCCACATTCCATTGTCGAAATTATCACGCGACTCAGGCACTGTCTCGACTTTCGATAGTGAAGATAAGTCAGGTAAGCTCTATATGGCCAATCTTTCCTGGATTCAAGGAATATCAGCATCCAAATCGATACCTTTGCCTTTAATTGATATGAAAGCACACTTCTCCCTGTTCATACCATCCTAACTTCACTGAAGCTCGTCCACTCATTGTCAAACCCCACAGTCTTTTCAGATACTTTGGAAAATATACGTACCTAGAGTAAACAACTATCAATTTCATATTCCATTTCGTCTGAAGCCATTTGCAGCAACTCAGAAGCCCAGGAAAAGTCCTAACGAACTCCAAATAGACGCACCATCGAAAATACCTACCTATAAAGCATCCGGTAGAAGATGTCTGCCGACCACCAGTCAATGTATGAGTCCAATGATGCATTCGGGGTCGATCCTGCAAATTACATGTGCTCATCATCCAACTCATCCCCTATGGATATCTTCACTCCATTGTCGACGCGTCGAGAATCATTCGCCGATCCCATCAAATTCGAAAACTCCTTCTCCTTATCAATGTCCAATTTTGGAGAAAGCTTTGGAAGTACTTCATCTGTATCTTCAATATCGGCCACGACAAATGATTCAATGGCATTCTCTGATCACAGTTTGCTTTTCGATCACGGTGATGGCAAGGCGATGTCTGAGCAAAGCATGTTCAACATCCAGGGCATACCAGCCCCAATGTACGAGCCATTCGGAAGTCAGATGGATCTTCTTGGCAATGCTCCCGCTTTGGAACTTGGACTCTCTTCTCCAACATCGGGTTCGGGGTCACCACCCGATAATTTTATCGATCCAGCTTTCATAAACACTTATGATATGCACATACATACTCCTTTGCCCTCAGAAAGATTTGAGGGCATTCAAACACCGGACTATGGTTTCTCCCTGGGCAACTCACCCGCCGAAGATAGTAAACATATCCGGATCTATTATGACGACGTCAAGTCAGCCTCCTCAACTCCATCAAAACACTGTTCAGATGGGTACCTCCGACCACAGAAGTTCGAGGATCTTCAAGCTTCAGTTGCTTTGCAACAAGTGCAAGATGATAAACGGAGTGACCGGAAAACTCGCATGCGAATGAAGCGTGAGCTCGGGGCCTTTCCAATCAAGGTTCAGAGTCAAGCGAAGAAACCATGCAGCTGGCCAGGCTGCAGTTCGAGATTCCAACGACAGGAACACCTCAAGCGTCACGAGAAGACGCATCTGAAAATCGATGTCTTCACCTGCTATTTCTGCCCTGACGGTGGGAAAAACTTTGGTCGGGCTGATAACCTGAAGAATCATGTTTTACTCCACATGAATTTGGAGGCCAAGAAGTCTGCCAGGACTCTCTATCATCCCGACGCCGCTGCAGAGTACGCAAGAATGGGGAGGAAGTCTCGAAGATCAGGTTACTCGGTCGAGATTGGAGGGAAGAGGGTTGATCCAGATTGTCGTTCCAGGTCGGCCAGATCACGTGTCGAAGGATACCGAGGCCACTGAGGCGTCTCCTATCGATCAGCCAGGTGGGACAATTGTATGTGATACGTTGCTTACGAACCATTGTCAAGGAAGACAAGCGATGAGCCTATGAGCTGATGAGTATTGTTAACGATGAGATGGGTCGAATGGGTTGATGGTTGTAGATGGAAAGGCATTTCGTTCAGGTCGGGTTGGATAGGTTCATCGCAGTCGCGCTAAGGGAAGCGATGCCCCTTTCCCGTTTTGGGCAGTTCTCCTTTTGGGGGCCCTTGTTTATGTGTACGATGGGAAATGGTGAAAAATACATGGGATACAGATATTGCATTGTTGGTTTTGGGGCGGTCTACAGCTTTGTAGTCGTGGTTTCATTTACTGGTGATAGAGTGAGCATTTATAAAGCAGGGTCACATTTGGAGTAGGAAAAAGGGTGTTTAATGGCGGGCATTTTGAGCGCCAATATTCTACTTGAACTGGGGGGAGTCTTCGAGCTTCTGGCGTAAGTAGAGGATAGAATTATGGTTGGATTTGTAATTTTGCAGGTTTCGACGCGTCAGCATCACTCATTCATTGACAGGAGACTAGAGTAGAGCCCATGAGATAGTTCTGATAATCACAAGAACTTGAGTTCCTCCATTGAACATCAGCTTCCAGGTGTACTGTCATTGAACCACTATAGCGAGTATAAGACGCTGAGATAGATGAGAACGCATAGTAGTTCATCACGTGTCGAGTCTCCAAGGTGATGCAGATTTCCCCAGACTCTTGTGCACTGCGCTGAAACGGTTATGCTATGCAAGAAGTGCATGCATATATATAAAAAGAAAAGTATGCCAAGGATGCAAAGAGATGCAGGACAGGAGATGCACATCCCTTGCTTGAAGTGTGAAATCAATATTGAAGCGAAACTGCCGAAAAGGCAATTCTCATACATTTCAACACTTAAGCACTTGCTTAGTCGCTGAGCTCCGCTTGGTTGCTCTGTTAGTTCCGTTAAGATTTTGAGAAGGTTCAGATTCTATCTTCGTTCAACAAAAAACAGGATCCTTACCTCGACAACCCCGTACCTCCACCATCAAGGCACAAGACCTTGATCCTTCTTTCTTCTGATGCTGGAACCTTTCCAAGGGGGCTTGGAACATTGCGGAAATTACGATCCGTGGGTAAGTCTTGTCCCGGTGATGTCCTTTTATGTCTCTTTTCTCTCCGTCCAAGCTCTTTCAACGCATCTTTAACAATTTGAGAAGATTTATTTTTGAGTTTGTCAACGAGATCCGGGCTAATCATAGAAGCCTAAAGTGTTTAATAATTCGCTGATCCTGCAGCTGGAATCAATTGGCATCGCAGACGCAGTAAGTTGAGCTCCCGCAAACCAGACACGCAAAGCAACACCACAGCCACAGTCCCAACCTGCAGACACGATATCGAGAGGCAAGAGAAATGGTACTAACACTATTCGCAGTGCCAGAGCGCTGTTTCCCATTGCACATTAACTTTGGCAATTCCTCAACAGCCCCTTGCTCTCAATATTCAACGCAAATTGCAAATTTATCCTCGACCTCGCGAATTCCGCTTCCTCATGAGAAATGCACATCGCATTAGCCAGGACATCAAACTGGAGCAAGGAGCGATGATTAACGCGTGAAATCGAGAAGGATTTTCTGAAGCCGCTTGAAATTCGAGAGGCCGAATTCATCTGGAATATCGAACTGTCGGAGTCTTTCTCCCTCAATGCCCCATTCTCGGCCCAAGACTTTCTCGAAAGCCTCCAATCAAAGGGTGTACCTCCATCGGCCTTGCTATATGTAAGGTTGATGATCGACCTTGGATCCAGGCAGCTCCTCCTGCTGAGTCCAAAATTGCCAAGGTTTATGAGCAGCTTGATTCCCACCAACTTGCAACCGGATTTGCACGAAGATACCCGAGCGATATCCCCGAACTCTACAGTCATCTGAACTTCCAAATAGCTGAAGCATGGACGCCGCCATGGTGACCTGGAAAGCCCACTTTCCTGAGGAGGACCATTGTATCAACACTTACAAACATTAACACATCCAGACTCCGAGTGGCTTGGGATATTAGACTTTCTTAGCGTTTGCCACCATCATCGGTCAGATGGACCAACATACTGAGTCCTGCTGGATTGGAGCGGTGTATGTTTGTTGGGGAGAGCTGGGTCGCGATGATCAGTCGGAGCAAAGCGTACATCAGCTAGAGCCCCTCGTCCTCGAAACATCAGATCTGATGGTGACGCCGAACTCCCGATCCTACCCCGAACGTCCTTCCTCGCAGCACCAAGAATAGCTACGAATTCGCAAAGCGCAAAGCATCTCTACCCCCTCCACCTGCCGACATTTACTCTGAAGACTCCTCCGAATCACCTCACGTCTACTTCGCGTCCGCCCCATCTCTCAGACCACACAATAAGTTCCTCTAACAGCACTCATTTTAGCCTCTTTTAGCTATTTTATGGTGAGCTATTTCAATATTAGGACAGGAAGTTGCTGGTCTGAGATGTTTGGACAGTCATGCGACTGATCCCAGGCAATGCCGAGAATACAAATGCTCCGTTCACAACCAGCCTTACGACGTTCGTGGACCGAGTAGAGGCATTGGCAAAGGCGACCTTGACATGCGATGGCCTATAAGTGGATCGAGAGTACGATGTGACTAGATTTGTTGACCGTGGAGCTGCCAAATGAAAGATCAATAGCGGCGCTTTCCTATCCCTACTCCTAGACAAGAGCTGCTTCCTCTTAAGTTTCCAGCAACTCCTGCGAAGTTCCCGGCCTTCTAGTAAAAGGGCAAAGATCGAGCATCCCATGCATTGGCGGAAATAATTATCAACTCATCCAGAAATATCGGTTCTTAATGGAGCTAGCAAAAGAAAATACGCAGTCGTGCGAGATAATCACGCCAGTCGGCCTCAAGGGGAAAACCACCCATGCCGCATGTCTGGAGATTTCATCATTGTTCGAGACTTTCCAGCAGAAACTCATTTTCGTTGTGATACGATGAGCTCCATCGTAATACCCTCGAAACATCCCGCGATTAAAGCTCGCAACAGGAGCGAGTTATAGGAGCAGGAACATGAAGATATGTCCATATTCTCCGACAAACTGTTTTCCCAAGTTAGATCATCACATGCCTGGGGCTATATTTTGCCAGCCTTGGCCTCATTGGCGTCGAGAAATCCATCAATCCCATAAATCCTCGCCCACGCATATCGATGATTCCAGAGCTTGAGTATCGCCTTTCACCAACAGCGTTACGATTTGAATGCTGGTCATCTTGTCGACAATGTCATTTATCAATCGTGACGCCACCAAACGCCGTCGACAGGCTATGATTGGTGGGGTCTTCAGTCCCTGAATGACGGAACCATGGCCGTCCCATGATCCGAGCATAGCCACTACAAGTATCATAGCCTTGTAAGACTTCATCTCATCTCTAATCCCTCAATCACTCCCACGAAGTATCTTTCGCAGTATTCCCGACGAAAGATGTATGGCAACCGGCACGAAATCGATGTTCTCTTGATAACCCGTCGGTAGCTAATTGCTCACGACCGCCTTAAACAGCAAGCGTCGTTGAAGCTACCAATCCGCAAAATTGTATGCGACTCCTCTAGAACGAAAAGGCTTGAGGGATATCCTTCATTGCTCGCGAGGAGGCGATGGTGAGATCAAGAATTGAGGCTCCTTTCGTGATCTGCACGAGCATTCTTAGCCTAGTCTTGGCAGCGTCGTACGTAATTCCCCCTTGCTTTCCAGATGGGTTCCAGAATCTGTTGATGGATTTTCGAATAATGTCTCCTGGATTGATGCGGCTCTTTTGAGGTCAAGTCATATAGTCCTAGAGCTCGAACTCCAAGTGGAGCAAGGCGAGAATTAGCAATGATACTGTATATATACAACGGAGGCTGACCTTTATCAAATAGCTGCTTTGCCTTCGAAGTCTTGAGCCTGATTTGCACAAAAGTATCAGACTAGGCTGCCTTTGTATTTGGCTGTCGCGGCATCACGTGCATCTTCATTGAGATCGGACATTTGTATGGAGGCTCTGAACTCAACGAGAACGATGCGGAAGAGGCCAAGACCCACGCTCATCAAACCAGAAAATCGCGAGTGTCTACAAGGTGGAGGTTATTCGAGTCTGGTTCTTGAGTTCGGGTAACTTTAGAGGGAAGCGCTTTTTCAAGAAAGGCCCCCTTTATCGTTATCAGTCAGGCGAAAAGACAAACCAAAATAACGTCCACTTACCATCGATCTATTAAAGCCTCATTCGCGCGTCGATCTGAAGGACAGCAACATATCATTTCTTGTTTCATCACGACCTACTTCGGATCATACTGACTTGATACAAGAAATTATTCTCACCTTCTACCTCCTAGTTTTGTCATCAATACCCTCTAGCCAGAGTTTCAATCTTCACAGCTAGCTAGGAAGAGCCCGAAGGCATGATGTCTCTCCCATCCTACTCCGAGGCGGTTTCTGCCTTCAAACCGCCGATATTGCTCAAAGCACTAGAACTCGTTGGGCCCTACCTTGACGGACATAGTCTTGCCCAATGTTCTAGAGTATCGAAAGCATGGAATACAACATTTGGCAAGCTTCTTTGGGAGAATCCTACCCAAGTGTTTTTAGAGAAGCCCGAACCGTTCAGTAAGTCAAGGATTAATCCATCGAAGCTCCAAGTCTGACACAGGCCCAGCAGCTGCCGTCTACTTCAAAACATGCGCCCAGAATGCATCACATAGAACTCGCAGCCTATTGAAAACCTACGACCTTGGTACCCTCTTGGAAGCCCCCAGGACTCCCCTCAAGCAGCGAAATTGGTTTCAATGGGACCATCTCATCACTGGGGGCCAAGGACTACGAACTGCTCTTCGCTTCCCAAACCTCCGCTGCTTAATTCTGGATGGCTTGACACATTTTGAATCCGCTGGATCGAATCTCTGCGATACAGGTGACGAAGAAGATACGGTCCCCATTCCAGGGAATTTGATTATGTTCAGCGCGGTTAGGTGTAGAGGATTGGACGGTGCAGAGCTCTTAGAGCCCTCACGTCAACCACGTCTAATGTACTTGGATCTATCTTATACTAATCAGGGCGCTTCATGGTACCGCAGCTTCGCCTCGCTCAACCTCCCAAACCTTAGAATTCTAAAGCTGCGCGGTCTCAGATTGACCCACCGCATTGTTGAAGTGATCTTGCAGGGGTTAAAGGATACGTTGTGGTCTCTCGACCTGCGAGACAATCTCCTCAAAGATCCGACATTAAGTTACCTCCTCTTATGTTGTAGCTTTAGCTCTAACCCGACTAATGCACCTCCTCAATACTCGTACGACAACCAGACAATGATGTACGAACAGCCACCCACCTATTATCGAGATAATCCAGGGGAAACTCCGATCGGTAGTAGCCCGGCGGTACCTCTTCGACCGGATACCAAAGAACCGTTTCTCGAATATGTCCAAACCCGCGGCGCACCACGGTCCAATCCGAGCAATGATGACCTTAAGAAAAGAACTGGGATTACACATTTATATCTGTCGGACAATTCTTTCACCAGCAGCACCATCCATGGTTTCTTAACAAATGTCACCGGTCTCCAAGTCCTCGACATCGGCTCCGTCGTGCGCACCTTCGGCCAAGCGCCTCCCGCCACGCGCCTCCTTTGCCTAGACGATCTCAACCCCTATTTCCACCACAACCACCTCTGCCGCCTCGAAGTCCTCCGCATCCACCACTCACTAGTGACATGCACGCCCACCATCGCCACTACCTCCGGCACGGCATATTCACCCCAATACCTCGATCTAAGCGACGAAATCGGACGGAACCAATCCCTCTCCCGGAAACCATTCTCACCCCTCTCCAACTACCGCCTCAGGCACCTAACCCTCACATCCATCCCTACCAAATCCCGCTCCTTCCTCATCACCAACCTCATCTCCTTCCTCCGCGATTGCGCAACCCAAGAACGCACCATTGTCGCCGCGACCCACCCCTCCCATTCTCGTCGCGCGCCCCAGTTGCTGCCGGGGCTCCAGACATTGCGTCTGGAGTTCCTTCCTGCTGAGGAAGGTGCGGCGGCCGAGGCAAGTGTGTCTGGGGACCGGGACGCGGATGCATTTTTGGAGGAAAGTCGGGCCGATTTCTCTTTCTTCGACCGGCCGCCTAATCAGACTCCTTTTTTGGCGCGTGGGAAGGAGGAGGGGGAGGTGGAAGTGGAGGAGCGGCCCTCTACTTCCTCCTCTTCTTCCTCCCGATTGTCTCAGTGGGTGGGGAAGATTGTGAAGAGGCCTGGGTCGAGTGGAAATGGGAAGGAGAAGGAGGTGGTGGAGGAAGGAGCGGTGTTGGATGTGGCGGAGGAATTGAGGAAGTGGCGAGCGGGAGCGGGGGAGGAGGAAAGGTGGGGTGGGAAGTTGGAGTTGGTGGTTCCGATGTAGTTTTGGAGAGTGGTTTAATTGTGTGGTGGGAGGAGGGACATCGGCGTGCGGAGTTCTGTGCTAGTAATGATACCAATTTGCTTCCTGCCTTGATTGTATGGGTGATTGTGAAACAATTTTGAATGTTGAAAATGCCCAAGTGGCGTTTTGAACCTGAGTGTGCGGTAGACTTTTGCACATTCAGACAGGGGTTCTAGCACCAATTTCCTGCTTGATTGTGACACATTAGCTGAACTCGACTCCTCGGACTCGATCACAAATCTAGGCTCTGAAATGCAAACGTTCATATATTCTGTCGAAAGACGAATCTAGAATCTCGATGCCTCGCCTTCCTTGATACAATCGAATCCACGCCTAAGGTATATTTATAATCTTTTTATATTGATTCTATCGTCCTTATCTCCTTTGGGTATTCATCTATCCATACATGCGACATTATCAATCATTCGTTTCCCCGTGTGTTGGTATGTTACACATATCATGCTCACGCCCCTCTATCTAAACCCCGACATCCCAACGCCGAATCGCAATGCAAATGCCTACCCAAACACCTCATATGCAAAAATATACGATATCATCGCGTTCCCCCTTTTATTTCCTCATCCTCCTACTCATGTATTTTGGTTGGAATTGCAGGAGTGAGGGGTGAGGAGTCAAGAAACCCCTTCACTACCCCTCTCATCCCTCTCCCGATTCGCCTCCCAATTATCCAACATCTTCCCCACCTCCTTAAACGCCACCGGTTTCGTCAAAAATAAATCAATCCCACTTGTAAATGCTTCGCTCTGATCCCTACTACTCGCTAGTCCCGTCAATGCAATGACCAATGCTGGAGCTTTCCCCTTCTCTGTTGCTTTCTTCTTTCTCGCTTCCCCTGGTTCACCCGCGGGATTATTAATATCGAGAGCCTTTTGTCTTCTCGACGTTTCGATGGCTCGGATTTGTCTTGTGGCTCCAAATCCGTCAAGGACAGGCATGCTTATATCCATGAATATGATATCATAACCCTCTGTCATTTCTCTGAATTTATTGACTGCGTCGAGGCCATTCTCGGCTTCGTCCACGATGTCGTATTTGCGTTTGCGCATGTAAGTTCGTAGAAGAGTAAGGTTGATTTTATTGTCGTCTACGAGAAGGAGACGCGGAGAGCTGAGCGGGCGTTTAGAGGGGCTAGGCTCGATCGAAGAAGATTTCTCCATATCTGATAAGAGAACTGAAGCGCTTGGAATTTCCTCGCCTTTGAGTGGTTCAAGGGCTTCTTTGTCACCTGGCATGCTTCGGAATTTAGGAACAGCAGGTCGATCATCGACAGGAAAAGGGAATTCGTCGCCTTTGTCGGTTGATGCATTGGGTGTTGGGCTTTCGATGGCTTTCCGGGCGTTATCGCTGTCGGCTGCCATTCGACTGTTATCTAGGACTTCGCCACCATGGGGTGTGAGGTTCATTTCTTCGAAGACGTTGCTAAGGTCGTTGCTTTCGGCCGATGAGGGGTCTAAGAGTTTGGGGGTTGGTAGTGGAGGTGTGCCGTCGAGACATTGGTTCAATGCTCGAGCGAGCTTGAGAGGTCCAACAGGCTTTGCCACAAAGCCGACATTCTTGTTTGATTCTGTCTTGGAAAGTGTACGGTCGAAACGAGATGAATGTGAGCAGAGTACCAGAATCGTAGGTAATTTCCTATTAGTGGTGCCTTGTCGTATTAATTTAGCGATTAAAGCGGGATCGGCTTCGTTGGCAATGATGATGCTGGCTTTTTGACCGAGTGGGACAATCTGTAAGCCATACCAATTGGTAAGGAAGTTTGACACCGAAGCTTTGAGAAGTTTCCCCATTCGGTGAACTATTGGATCTGGCGTCTCAATATCGAAGCCGCACAGCGAGACCTTTGAACCAGCTATACGAGTGCGCAGAGTAGGAATCGTCTCGTCGGCCTCGCGTGGTAAAGATGTGACGGATTTTGGTGTACCTGATGACGAATCCGGACCTTTTGGCATATCTCGCAGCAAGGGAAGAGTCACCTTGACCTCTGTAGACCATTAGCATTCATTGTTTTGGCAACTAAGATACGACTTACGAGTACCCCGACCCACCTCGCTGTCTATGGTAATCTCGCCTTCAAGTAGAGCGACAATACTTCGTACGATTGACAGACCAAGACCAGTACCGCTAGACAGCGAGTTTTCCTGCGCAAACGGCGTGAATAACTTTGAGCGAAGGAACTCGCCAGATATGCCCTTCCCAGTATCTATCACCGTCAATGTGACCATAGATCTTGGTACCGAGTCTGCGCTTCCAGGAGTATGCAGATCCTCAATCTCGGTAGCTTCCAACCTCACTCGAACATATCCATGCGAAGTATATTTCAAGGCATTCCCCAACAAGTTCATGATCACTCTCCTAAATGCTCCGGGTTGTGTGGTAAAGTGGTAACTTTGGACATCAACGTCAAGAATGACAGCAACTTCCGGATGTTTGACCTGTTCTGCACCACCCATTGTTGAATCGGATATGAACTTTCTTGGATCTGACATTCTCCCACGAGCATCAGGGACCATATCAAAGCTTTGTGCCGTGACATTTTGGAAGACATGACCGGCGAAGACACTCTCGACGACTTCCTCACAGACTGTTGAGATATCTACGTCCGCAAATAGATTTATCATGGGTAAATCGGACTGCCGTAAAGCTAGTGCAGTATTACTCGTACGTGGCACTGGTCTGCTTCCTCCGCGCTTGGTTTTTCGCCAGTTCTTCTCAAAATGGTTGATCTTTGAGAAATCAAGAATGTGGTTCTGGAAAAGATTAGCATATGTCCAGAAATGATACGGCAAGACCCACAATGGTATCGAGCAGTGTCCTCCCGCAGCTATCAATAGTCTCAACCAGTCCTCTCTCAAACCCATTTAGTGATTCATCACCCAAAAACTCAGCACTTGCAAGGATACCATGCAGAGGAGATCGCAGCTCATGAGAAATACTTCCAATGAAATCTCCCTTCTTCTGATCGGCAATCTCCGTATCAATCCTCGAGCATTCGGCCATCACAGAATTGCCGAAAGCACTTAGGAAGGCCAGCTCACTCTGTTTCGACAGAATCCGGGTCGGCTCGGTCGACCATGCACAGCATCCGCTAAGCCATCTCGATCGGCCTGCATCCCAAAGAGGGACGAATAAAAGTTGACGAACTCCAGGAAAATGCCTAAGCAGAAATTTCGCGTCAGATTTAACCCTCGCGCTTTTCTTTTTTCGCTTTGCCACTTCTTGAGCATGCTGAACCGGATCTTTCCGAATGCTTCGAATAATTTCCTCTTCGGACGAAGATGACACTGATCCATCTGAATCAAATGTCCACAGTTTACCGCGAGGGTATCGAGTGAGCAGAGTATGGAGTGATTTTTCATCGAATGGAATGAACGAATGCGGCCCAGGATACTCATCGCCATGGATGGTTGAAGCACGAGCAGTTGAGAAGCCTAAAATTTCTACAGTCTTCTTCGAATCCGTGGAAGACCGGGAGAACATGCCCTCGCCAAGGTCAGGCGACCCAGGCTTTGATGGGGGCGAGTTTTTCCCTTCATAATCTGAAGCAGTCTCGCTCGAAGATGGAAGGTCGTCCCCACTAGTTAAATGGCTGTCCTCGCGTCTCAAGGAACGCGGCGAGCTTGGTCTCTGCTGCAAATCACTGAAACCTCGTTGTGCATCATAAAATACCGCGCCACCATCGACCTCGAAAGCTTCTCGAATGAGGTTTGCTGCGCGAGAAAACAAAAGTTTCATAGAAGAGCCTTCTGAGGCATCGCTAGGGCTGGTTGCACTTTCGAGAGGATCAATGGGTGGCGACGCCACACTTATACTTGTCCCTCCGAAAGAGTTATGTTGTGATTCGCGGTCAAGCTCTGGACGAGTGCTCTGTGCATCTGAATGCTCATGGGAAGTCTGTATGGCCTCCTCTGCTTTCAGCATTGCGCTGGAGTACGCCTTTTCCTTACGTTCGATGCTACTGATCGAACGGCTGGACTGGCGAGTCGAGCCAGACTTCGATTTTGACCTTGTAATTCCAGTATCTGTCTCGAACTGTCCCACGATCCGTGAGCCTTCACCGTCTTCTGCATCAACTTCCGCCTCCATGAGTTCAGAGCGTCCTTCCACAAATGAGGCCAAGCCACGGCTCATTTTCATACCTCTGCGGTGCTCTTCGACCTCCCGAGTCATCTCCATATGCTTCATTATCGTACCGGCCATTGTCCCCATGAAATGGATTCTATCTTTGCTCAATCCATTCCAGATTCGATCATCGACAATGAACAGGCTTCCGATGGGAATTCCACGTTTCGTTATTAAAGGCACTCCAGCATAAAATCTCAAGAATGGGGTTCCTGTAACAAAAGGTAGCTCATTGAAACGCTCATCTTGGCTAAGATCATTGACAATGAAGCATGGGTATTCTCCTGGTTTTGTGGGTGCGACCTGAATGGTTCTGGTTTATTTAGTAATCAATTTGATCATATGGATATGTTGCCCATACCTTTCGCATAGCCTTCCAGCCTTTGCAACTGATCCACAACCCATCCATATATCATCTCCAGGAGCATGCTTTGAATTGTCTATCAGATCAACAGTTTTGGTACTTTCTGCGATGAAGTATTGTGTGGAGGAGTCAATGACACTGTCCAGTCCAGTTAGTACGATGCCGTCCCATGACCATGTACAGAACCCACCTTATCATTGCTCTTTGTGCTCCTGTCCTCCATGTAACAAGCTGACAGAATGAAGTCAAAGCCGTATCAGGCGAGGATATCTTCGAGGATGTGATGTCGGATTTGATATGTAGATCCGAAGGCTCAGGGTCCTCGGAGGATACAGTTGAAGCGGGGTCAGCCGTCGCAGATGCAACTGCAGGAAAGCATGTGTCGGCATTAATAGGGGCATTAGGTTGATAGTATCTGAATATAGACATCATTAGTCCGGTATTCGAGGGATTGCCTTTGCAGAGTCGACAAACTTGTACAATTCCCTCTGCCTAGCGCTGTCGGAAACCCCCTCTATATGTGACAATGCAATTGTCGCTGCGACAGGCGCCATCGCCTTCGGTCCCTCGATTGGGACTCGCCAGCTTTGAATTTATCTTGCGATTGAGGTGACGAGATTGGGGTTTAAGTTGCCGATTGAAGTTGGTTTCTGGGTACTGCCGTGTGCCAATATCAGCGCTTATATATAGGATTCGGGGAATTATCCTATTCCATGTACTCACATCCTCAGATCTCTGTGCGGCTGCACAGCGGCGTTTGTTAATTTTTGCTTGATTGGAATACCTCTCAGAGTGAAGTGTTACGGCTTAAAGCCGCTGCGTCATAGTGCATGGTGAAGCGAAAAAGCCTGGAATAATGTGCCCGATGTTTGAGAATCGTTTATCCTCGACAAACACAATCAATTGGGAAAAGAAGCACAACATATGGAGATTGGAAATGCCGCAGAGAGGGCAAGTATGTATGGGAGGATTCGTGAGAGGAGTTGCTCGCCTTAGCTGCATCAAGATGGAGCTCAAGTTGAGCCTGGAAGCAAGAAGTTTTGCCTTCAAGTCGCGATAAGAAAAGCCTTCTTCGTGGCGTCGACGAAAAGTCAGGGGCTCCCTCCACAAAGCTTCAGCTGGGTCTAGACCGAGGCTTGCCAAGCGCACTCATCGGAGCAGAACTCCGTCTCCGCTTCTTTGGATGCCAACAATGACGGGCTCTTGCATGGCTATGACTTTCTCCCAAATGATATTTAATGGTCGAATAATGTTTGGGTGCTGCTTAAGGTTCAAGAGGATGTAGATGACTTACCAAAGTTGGAATAATCGCGGTTCTTCCCTCAGCCCGGTGCGGTCAAAATAAGGACGGGGTCGGGTTCAACTAGTTTTGGAACAGATCCTTGGGCGAGCTCTTTAGTGTGGCTTCAGTGGAAAGATAGATCATCATATGATTATATTTTAAGCATCTGGAGCGTGATATTGAACATCTTCTGGCAAGATGTTGTAGAACATCAAGTCAAGCGCAGGTGATCCCGTCCCATAAGCATTGCGGATTCAAGGCGGGATCTACACACGTTATAGTCGATCTTCAGTTCTGGCGATTCTATTCACAACTTCGAATTGAATTTAAGCTGGCAGTGAGTGCGGCCTGTTGCAAAGCAATCGGAGAGGTATGGGCGTTTTCTTGACATGTAGCTCATTATAGCTGTGATCGTCCCTAGTCGCCTCTGTATGTCATTTGCCCTTCAGGTGCAAATTAGGCAAGGTGATATTATCTTTCATTCTTTTGAGAAATTGTACGGATTCAATGGCCGCCATGCATCATAATAGGTAACATCATAAACTTCTTTTGATGAATGATCACGTGATCTACAACAGTAAGGTAGGTAGGAGTGTGCAGTGAGCCTCCTAGGGGATGCTTTATTTCTTTGAGACGCGTCTTCCTTGACAATTGGGATCCTTCAATAGTGAGGCGTCTCAAAAGCAGGACCAATACCAGAAATAATCGGCCTTACAGCTGACGAGAGCCCGAATCCCACCTACAAAAAGTCCTCTGCCACATATAAGAAATTCTAACCCTCAGAAGCAGCGATGCATTATTCCTCCCACTGCAAAGCCCCCTTGGGATTAATATATTCATGATTATTGTATTTGCACGCCGACCTCTCCCGGTTTTAGTATTAGTGCAGAGCTGAGTCTACTTATTTCGCGTCCGATACCTGCAGCTCTAATAGTCAGAGAGCAAGGTCACGGAAGTGAGCGACGATAAGTCGAAGAACACCAGCAAAGAAAACAGCAACAAGTCAAACGGGCCAAGATACGTTCAATGCGAAAGATGCCCTAACGCATTCGACATGAACGGAAATACCGATGAAGAGTGCCTTAGGCACAGAGGTAAGAGAAAAGCCCATTGCCATCGACTTATCACTCATTTATATATGTCCAAAAGAAGTCAATTATGATGCAGAGGATGGGCCGACTATGAGGAGGGGGTGGGATCGATTGAGGAGAGGGAGGATGACAAAGAATATGCGGGCGGTTTCGTCTGAATATGTTGTAAGGATGATGGGAACGAATGTCGGGTGGCTGTACGCGGAGTACGCACAAGGGAGAGAAGCGACCACACAAGGAAACATCAATTTTTTATCAGAAACAGTTGAGGGTATCTAATCTCCTGGGGAATTAATCATGTGATTCCACTCAGGAGATTGGAGCATTGGAGACGAGAAGAGTGCACCATCAATTGTTCGAGGCATGAACCTTTAGGTTCCATCATTCCTATTTATAGCCTACAGTCTCGAAGATCCAGACTTCCCCGAGATCTCATATTGAACATGACGACTGTCCATAGCATCTAGCTCACCAGTGTCAACCTCGTCCGAGCCCTACGCGATCTAACCTCCTACCGCTGGCCCCTCAAAAATCTTCAAACTGACATCCAAATCACCAACCATCCGAATCAATTTCGCCACTCAATCCCCACAACCCTAAAACCTCTGAATTCCTATCACTTCAAACCATGAACACCACTCACCTAGCCGTCAAACTTCCCTTCCAACCCGAGTCTTCGTGACCGGTAGAGGCATCATATGCTACCACGCGTTGTGGGTTCCAGCATTCTATATATGTATCAGGATTCCGTTGGAGCAGCTCTCGAGCGCCTTTAGACGATGAAGGATATATAGAAGCGGACATAGGCTAATAGATGCATTGCAAAGATTACAATACCGGCTGCAAGTAGTAAAGATGAGTGAAAGGTGTCAAGATCTGGAGATAGGAATCATTTTGCGATGTTCAATAAAGTCACCAGACTAGACTTCTTGAAGCTTTTGATGTTTCCTCAGCAGAATATGGAGATGAGAGTGGTTTGCTTTGTAAGCGAGAATCTGGGCGTCATTCATGATCGTCAGTATTTTGATCCATTGATCGGCATTCTGCATGTAGATGAAGAATTGACTAAATGGATAATCATCATTTACTCAACGAGGATTTGAATTTCAGAGCCTGTAGCAAAACCCGGCAGCAAAGGTAGTTTCCGAGCTTAAATCCGTGTCCGCGAGTCTACATCGCATCGCACCCCGCACAAATATTGACCCGGTCCATGATATATACTTTGAATGACACTGAATTCAGATTTCGCAGACACACTGACCTGGCGCTCACCTTCTTTATTAGATCTCTGTACCCAGAAGGTCGTCGCACCTCGACTTGCGCTAGCGGTGCGCGACATTCATATCCTTCGTCGTGCTAGTTTTCGGTTTCTTTCCCCGATATCAACGCATCAACACCTCTCATACGCAAGCAATGGCTGGAGAAATGATCACCCCCAAGGTGGAGCCAGGAGCACCACGACCGCCGAGCCCAGTAAAACCCCCGCGAAAGCGAAAGCGGATTGTTATCTCCTGTACTGAATGTCATCGACGGAAACAAAAGGTACCTTGGTCGCGCACCCCTCTTTCAACTTGGCTGACTATCTAGTGTGATCGCGGTTTCCCCTGCTCGAATTGTATAGCGCGAAATAAACAATCAGTCTGCCACTATGAGAACGAGTCTGCGAGGAAACAGCAGTTGTTGGAGGAGAGTAACAATACGTCGTCTGACGATGGTGGGGCATTTGGAGTCATGAAGCTCGAATCGGACTCTGCAGCCCAAGTCAGTGCCTTTGGATATGCGAAGTCGAATGGAAACAACAACACAACTCTTGGTATATTCAAGAAGATAGAGAATCATGATGCGGACCCGTCTGCAATGATCGCACAACCTAGGTCCAATGGGCCAGAACACAGCGGTCTCAAAGAGAAATACAAGAGTCTGATACGGCAACTACCGTCAAAAATATTTATTGAGAAGCTTGTGGCGACCTTCTTCCATGAAGTGAACTACCACTACTATCCTCTTGAAGAGGGCATCTTTCGAGATCACTTGAAGAATTGGCATAACCTTTCCTTCTCGACCCTAAATAAAGGCCCCCTGGAACTATCTGGAGATCTCCAATTCTTTCCAGGATTGCTCTTTCAAATATTAGCACTGGCTTTGCAGTTTCAGCCTGTAGATTATGACCCGTCCCTCGATTCCCTGAAATACGCCGCTGGGATGTCATTCGATGATCTTGCAAATGACTACAGCGAGTCTGGCGTCAATATATTATGTCTGTTAGGAAAGCGGCACACGACATTAATCACGGTTCAGGCTGGCTTCCTCCGTACGTCATATCTCAAAAATTGCGGAATGATACCTGAAAGCTGGCACTCGCTCTCTCAAACTATCAGGGACGCCCAAGAAATTGAAATTCATAAACCCACGTCGGTCGTCCGTCACCAGAAGAAGCCTACTGAGAAGCCCGAAGATGTTCTGGAGAATCTATGGATTGAACAGCTTCGGCGGAGGGTTTGGTTGATTCTTTCATTGTGGGACATCCATATGGCTATAGTTCTTGGGAGACCGACAACGGTCGATAATAGAGATGGAAAACCAGTATTTCCAATTGATGCCCCGATTCCCAAGAATCGAAGAGAAGTGGCGCCAGCTCCTCGCACAGATGCGGATCCTCCTACTCCATTGTCGATGTTGCTCTGGACCGCCGAAGTTTCCGCTCCCCTGTGGGATATCTTCAATCTCGAGAAGGAAGATCCGAACCAGAACAATTTTGCCAAAGTAGAAAAAATGCATTACCTGATCAATCAAATCACGTTACATTGTCCTCCCTATTTCAGAGCTGAGCATCCAGACACAACGTTCGACTCGCATCCCAATTGCTACTGGCTACCTCGCGCCCGTCCTAGCTTTCAAAACACGGCTGCATTTACAATAATGGCTCTCCATCGGCCTTACATCTTCACAAATTCCATGAGTCGGACATCAGCGCTCAAGGCCGGTCTCGATATTCTCCGTGCCCAGCGTCAGATTTTCAATCTTATCGATGCGAAAGATTACAAGCTGTTCTCACTCGTTCTGAACACTTTCGACGCCATTGTGCTAGTGGCAGCAATATATATCTTGCATCCGTACGAAAATAGAGAGGATCTAGACAGCACCCTTCAACACTTTGAATGGGGTATGGAGAGATTCCAGACTATGGGCTCGCGAAACGCAATGGCCAATGCAGCGCTTGGAGTATTGCAGGCGATTCACGTACGATTAAAGAAAGCTTTAAACCAAAACGTTAAACCGGAAATAAAATCACTACCCCAAACCGCCCGTTCAACACCTTCAAATTCGGCAAGTATTCCCACTCCAGAATCATATTTCAGCCAATCAGCCGGTCAGCAATTCAATCCCCAAGCCTCAATTTCGAGCTCCTCCAACTCTTCCACCTTGAATTCAGCCAGTACGCAATATACGCAACCAACCATATCTAATCTCACGGACCCCACCCCAACTCCTGGGTCTGGCACCGCTTGGGATAACTTTTCCGGCAGCTTGTCGATGCCTCCAAGCTTTGATTTTTCTTCCATGGCTCCTCTGCAGCCTATGCATGACCTGCTATACAATGATCTTTCCACCATTGGCGACCCGCAGATGATAGATCCGCAATTGACAGGTTTAGGTAGTGCTGGTATGGGAATGGTTGATACGACGAATGGGTCCTGGCAATTTGAGGGTGATTTTGGTAATGACAGCTTTTGGGGGTTCATGAACAACTATAATCCATGAAAACGGGGTTTTGGCCCAGCAGATATTAATGATAGTACGCACGTCATACAGATCAGCTACCTGTGAGACGGGGATGAATTGCACTGCGGGCAACGAGGAGGGTTAGCTTTGACCGAGGGCATGTGCGAATCATGTAAACTATATCCTACCTCCATTGGATATGGCTCTTCCTGAGATGCCCGCAGTTCTTGTGGAGATAATTTGCATTGCATATTGCATTTCAGAGACCGAAATCTCTGATGGCCAATAGATATGAATTCTCAACCTACTTTGATGAGAAGTATATCGTCGCTTGTAGACGATGGACGATACTTTTAGAGGTACCGACCACCCTTTAACTTAATTACAACCTAATACACAGCCAACAGAATTGCGAATACTTGATTTGAGAAGACCTTCCAGATATCGAGAGTTCGGTGTCTGCAATTGATCCATTCTGATTATTGTTTAGACTTTTCTCCTTAAGTCTTTCAATCAGCTTCAAATACTTCTAGGACCAGATATCTTCATATGCTTTCATGTATCCTGTCTGCCCCTATGCCTCTTCTAATATCTAGAATGAAGATTCAACGGGGGTATGCAATCTTCCATGGGCCCCAGAGCACAAGCTCGATCATATTGAAGAGAACTAAGCATCCAAAACCCATCTGAAAGCAGTATACTGAACAAACTCGCTAGCAACGAACAGCAAATCCCAAGAAGCAAGCTCGTCTGTTCACATTGTCAAGAACTCCAAGCCTTACAGCTGAGCGTTGTTTTTAAGTTTGGAAACCCCAATCGCCTTGTCTCACCTCAGAGAATACCTGATTCACCACCACGTGCAATAATGGTTCGACTTTGCCAATGGGTTTCTGTTTTGGACGAATGCTCCCCCTCCTGCACTCGTCCCACAGGATGCCCTATTCACTACGAAATACAGTAGTGGTCCCACTTTACCATTGGAATTCTGTTTTGGGCGAGTGCGCCCTCGCTTTTCTGAGGCAATGTTACATGAGTATATTTAAATTATTTCATCTTTCGTTCTTCTCCCAGCGCCCACCTTAGGTTTTTTGTCAACCCGTCTTTCCCTCCCCCCTATGTCACTCCCAGGGCGGAAGTCTCTTTCATCATTTTTATCTTTTTCTTCGCCCATTGAGACTTTTTCGGGCTTCCTGACAACCAAAATGGACGACCAGACGATCAAGACCATGGCTTCCGCCTTGGACTCTACCTCGTCCAAACCTGTCGCCCACCTTTCGGCGATGGTTTATCTTTATTCCTTCATCGGTATAGTGCGTGAGCTGTAGCTCCCCTTTCCCCAATTGCACCATTCAAGGGCTTCTCGATTGCGTTCTCTTAGTTCAGTGGATGCCCCAAGAGCTACAAGCAATTCACTCTCCACGACTCCAACTAATTTCTTCTGATTCTTTTGCTTATCGATATTCATCTGGAATAACTGACATGAAACACAGATTTTAGTTTGCTTAGCTATCGTTGCATTTTATCGCCTATTTTTACACCCCCTCGCCAAATTCCCTGGCCCTGTTCTGTGGAGAGTCTCACGCATTCCACACGCCATCCAGCTTACCCGTGGTAACCTTCCCCACAAGATTGCCGAGCTCCATGATAAATATGGACCCATTGTCCGCCTTGCCCCC
>Ga0182030_10008643_pt1 | contig 21023 bp, 21 predicted proteins | sample 812S3MmetaG_FD_121299 | JGI IMG/M metagenome (GOLD analysis project Ga0182030, IMG submission 121299) | Permafrost microbial communities from Stordalen Mire, Sweden - 812S3M metaG (Illumina Assembly) | ecosystem: Environmental > Terrestrial > Soil > Wetlands > Permafrost | place: Sweden...
CGCTGGACGCGCTGTCGAGGTCAATCTCGCGGCTTATTTGCTTCAGGTCTATCAGAACGGCGATCCGATTATGGCGATGCCCGTAGTCGTGGGCACGCCGGAGAATCCGACGCCGATGATCTCGACCCAGATCACAACCGTGGTGCTGAACCCGAATTGGACGCTGCCGCCCAATGTAATCAAGGAGATGCTGCCGCGCATCCGCGAGGATGCGGCCTATCTGGGGAGCAAAGGGATTGCACGGTGCGAGGAAGAGGGTGGGCGCGTGAGGCTGGTGCAGCCGCCGGGACCAACCAACCCGCTGGGCCGCTATAAATTCATCATGCCCAACGACAAAGATATCTATCTTCACGATTCACCGGATTCGGTGAAGTTCCATTATGCCCTGCGAGCTTATAGCCACGGCTGCATCCGTCTCAGCAATCCGGCCGGGTTGGCCGCTTTGCTGCTCGACGACCGCTTGGCGACACTGCCGGATGGATTGGACGGATTGGTGCAGAAGGGCGAGACGCGTCATATCCTTCTATCGAAACCGGTTCCGATATCGCTGGTTTATCGGACAGCGTGGTTGGACGGGCAAGGCCATCTTGTCATGGGTCAGGACGGTTACGGCCGCGATACGCGCCTGTGGAAAGCCCTGCACAAGGCGAAGCAGGGAACTGCGCGCAAGATGGTTCAGCGGATTTCCATCGCCGGTTAGCGGCGAGAGCTTCTCATAGATTCAATAACTTATTGATTGCGTTACAGTATTACAACTGTAGCATTCTGTAATTACAGAAAATTTTCTTGATCTTTTAGTCACGGCGTGAAACCTTTGCCCCAACTTCAAATAATGTTGGGACGACCGGATGAGGGTTCACAAGACGGCGCAAGACGCCGGCGCTGTCGATTTTCCGACGCGTCGCATGGCTTTGAAAGCAGGTTTGGGTCTGGTCGCCGCAGTGGCGACTCCGATGCCCGCCTGGGCCCGCATTCTGGCAAAGAAGCCCAACCGTGAACTGTCTTTCCTCAATCTGCATACCGGCGAACGGCTGAAAGCAGAATATTTCCACAACGGCCAATATGTGCCGAGCGCCATGCACGCGGTGTCGGTGCTGCTGCGCGACCACCACAACAACAAAATTCATCCGATAGACCCGTATCTGCTGGATCTAGCGCATTTGCTTCACGCCAATGTCGCTAGCGCCACACCGATCAATGTCGTCTGCGGTTACCGCTCGCCGGAAACCAATGCGATGATGCATGAGGTCTCTGCGGGCGCGGCGGTACACAGCATGCATATCCAGGGCAAGGCAATCGACATTCGCCTGCCGGGGACCCGCCTATCGTCACTGCGCAAGGCGGCTCTGGCCCTACGCCAGGGCGGCGTCGGCTACTATCCCGAAGATAACTTCGTTCATATCGATACCGGCAAGGTTCGGCACTGGGCCGGTTAACCTCACCGTTTAGCGCACCAGGTCCTTGACGATATTGTTGGGGGCCGAACCGCCCGCCAACCGCGCGCGGTATATCTGAAGATTTTCGATGACCCGCTGAACGTAGTTGCGGGTCTCACCGACGCCGATCTTTTCGATCCAGTCGATCGTATCCTCGAGCTTTGCCCGCGGATCCCCATTCTCGCCGATCCATCCCGACACACGGCCAGGACCGGCATTGTAGCCAGCGATCGCAAGCACGTAGGAACCGTCGAAGCGGTCAACCAATCCATCCAGATAATTCGACCCGAGCACGACATTGGTCCTGGGGTCGGTGGTCAATTGGGCGGGGTTGAAGCGCTTGATCTTCATTTTTGCGGCAACGCTGCGGGCGGTCGCGGGCATCAGCTGCATGAGGCCCAGAGCGCCCGAGGGGCTGACGGCGCCGGCGTCGAACAGGCTTTCCTGACGGATGATCGCATGCACCAGCGCCGGTTCAGGCGCCTTGGGTCCGAGTTGGGCAATGACCGGGTAGCCGTCGGCGAGAACCGGCATACCACCCTGCATCAGTTTCTTGGAGACCTGGACCTCGGCGGCCAGGGAGTTGTTGGATTTGGCGAGGCGCATCGCCAGAAGGGCGTCTTCGGGCGTCCGCGCCAGTTCGGCCATCCGCCGCACGAATGGATCGCCGCGGCTGGAGAGACCTATAGAACCGAGCAGTTCGGTTACCTGTACCAGTTCGCGATTGCTGAAGGATCTGGCGTCGAGCCCGGCGATCTGCGGCTGCGGCGGTAGCGTCAGATGGGCCGAAGGATTCACCTTTGCCAGTGCGATCTGACCGTAAAAGGTCCCGATATAGCCGGCGGCTTTGGCATAATCGGTATCGGCGGCCGCCTGATCGTTCAGCGCCTCTTCAGCGCGCCCGGCCCAATAGGCGGCCCGTGAGATGCTGATCGGCGTGCCGACCGAGGTCAGCATTGTGGAAAAATGGTCTTTCGCGGCCTTTGCATCGTGCAGGAAGCGCAATGCGATCCAGCCCGAGAGCCATTCGCCGTCGGCCAGAGCCGAACCGCTGGCCTGGCGATGATCGCGGGCCAACTCATAGGCGGTCTTGGCATCACCGCTTTCCAGCGCTCGGCGCGCGAGGATCGCCCGCTCGTTCCACCAGAGATCGGCGTGGGGCAGGGTCGGCGGCGCGATCGCCAGCAGGGCAATCGCCTCGCTGTCCCGGTTCTGGCGCCGCAGCCATCGCATGCGATCATAGAGCAGGCCGAGGTCGTTCTTCTGATCGTCGGACAGTTGCGACAGCATGGTCAATGCATTCGACGATTGAGTTTCGAACGCTATCCGCGTTTGCGCCACAGCACGTGGTCCGGGCCCGAGATAGGGGAGCACCGCCGTCGCGTCGTCGGTGTTTCCGGCCCAAAGCAAACGGTCCGCGCGCAGCTCGAATTCGGCCTCCCGAAGCATCGGTTGGAAGCGACCGACATATTCGGCGAGCTGCGATTGCGTCATCGTCCCTTCGATGAGGAACTGGTGCGCCGTTGCTTCCGCCTGGAGGTGGTGGTTGGTTGCATTAAGGGCATCGATATAATGTGCCGCCCCGGTCGGACCTTGCGGCGGGTATCTTTGGAACCAGACAACCGCCTGATCTGCCGGGGTGGAATCGGCAATGGCGTCTTCGGCGCGCTTTTTCAGCAAGGTCTGCGACGGCCAATCCGGGTTTTGCTCGATGAAGGCGCTGATATGGGGAAAATCAGCCAAACTGCCCGGACGGGTCATGTCGAACCATGTCACCAGTTTGGTCAGCAGGGGGAATTTGGCGCGATCGCCGGCGGCATAGGCGTCGTCCCATTTGCCGTGATCGATGTCGACCATCGCCGCGCGGGCGGCCGAAGTCTCCGCAGCGGTGAAGGCATGCGCCGGGTTGGCGATTACTATCGGCGCGAGCAGGGCAAAACACAGCCTCACCTTGCCCGTCCGGGCGGCGCCGACTAAGGTCGAAACAAGGTGGGCGAAAGCCCTGCGGAGGTTATGCATGTTTTCCGGATCCATCACTGCTCTCATTACGCCCTTCGCGAAGAACGGCCAGATCGACGACGCGTCGTTCCAGCGCTTCGTTGAATGGCAGATCGGTCAAGGTTCCAACGGATTGGTCCCCAGCGGCTCGACCGGCGAATCGGCGACTTTGTCTCACGACGAACATGAGCGCGTCATTCGCCTGTGTGTCGAGGCGACAGCCGGACGCGTTCCGGTCATCGCCGGCACGGGTTCCAATTCGACGAGCGAGGCGATCAGCCTGACCAAGGCCGCACAGGCCTGTGGTGCCGACGCCGCGCTGATCGTCATGCCCTATTACAACAAGCCATCGCAAGAAGGCTTGTACCAGCATTACAAGGCAATCCACGACTCGGTCGGCATCCCGATCATCATTTATAATATTCCAGGGCGCAGCGTTGTGGATATGAGCGTGGAGACGATGGCACGTCTGGCCAAGCTGCCGCGTATCGTCGGCGTGAAGGATGCCACCGCTGATTTGACCCGCCCGACCCGCACGCGACATGCGATCGGCCCCGATTTCTGCCAGCTGTCCGGCGAAGACCCGACCATTGCCGCCTTCCTGGCGCAGGGTGGGCACGGCTGCATTTCAGTGACGGCCAATGTCGCCCCGGCGATCTGCACGGCGCTGCAGGCGGCCTGGCGGTCGGGAAACCTGACCGAAATGGCACGACTGCGCGATCTTCTCGTACCGCTGAATTCCGCTCTGTTTGTCGAAGTGAACCCGGTGCCGGTGAAATATGCCGTCAGCCTGCTGGGCTTTTGCGACCCGAATCTGCGCCTGCCGCTGATCGAAGCCTCGCCCGAAACGCGTGTGACGGTAGAGGCCGCGATGCGCTTTGCCGGCATTTTGAACTAAGCCATCATGGCCGCATCCGAGATTCTGCCGGGTAAGATAGCGGCACAAAACCGCCGCGCACGGCATGACTATTTCATCGAGGATACGGTCGAGGCCGGGATCGTGCTGGTCGGCACCGAGGTGAAGTCGCTGCGCACCGGCCAAGCCAGCATTGCCGAAGCTTTTGCGCGCGAGATGAACGGCGAATTGTATCTGGTCAACGCCCATATTCCCGAATATCGCCAAGCCCATAAGCTGTTGCAGCATGAGGTCAAACGCCAGCGCAAGCTTCTGCTTCACTGGCGTGAGATGGCGAAGCTGATGGGATCGATCAAACGCGAGGGCGTAACGATCGTGCCCCTTGCGGTCTATTTCAACCCGCGCGGGATCGCCAAGGTTCAGCTCGGCCTGGCCAAGGGCAAGCGCAAAGAAGATAAGCGCGATGCCGACAAGGCGCGCGATTGGCAGCGCGAGAAATCCAGGCTGCTGCGGAACAAGGGATGAGCCGGATGCGGCTGGCGTGCCTGCTGGGCATTGCCGCGATCTACCTGGCAGTAGCCCCTGCAATGGCCGGTAGGCTCGAGGACATCAAGGCGCGGGGCGCCGTTAATTGCGGCGTATTTCCGGGTGTAGCCGGATTTTCCGTCGTCTCAAAGGATGGCCGATACAGCGGATTCGATATCGATATCTGCCGAGCGGTGTCGGCCGCGATATTCGGCGTGCCGGACAAGGTCAAATTCATCGCAGCGCCCAGTATCGACGTGTTCCGGCACTCGCCCGGACCGGATCTGGTCATCCGACGCCTGACATGGACGCTGACCCGCGAAGCACCGCTGGGGCTGATGTTCGGACCGATCATCTATTTCGACGGGCAGGGGTTCCTCGTCCCTAAGTCCATAGGTGTCACCGATGTGCAGAAGCTTACAGGCAAGCGGGTCTGCGTTATGTCGGGCGAGGGATGGGTCGGCAATCTTATGCGATTTTCCCAGGCCAACAGCCTCGATATCAGGTCGATCGTCGTGACAAGCCGGAGCGATGGGGAAAAGGCATTTATCGCCGGCCGCTGCGACGCCTTCAGCGCCGACAAGACCATGCTGGGCGCGATCCGCGCGGACGCGGCAGAGCCGCAGGATTACGACATTCTGCCCGAGCAGATATCGAAAGAACCGCTGGCTCCGCTGGTTAGGGAGGGTGACGACCGGTTTTTCCAAGTCGTGCGCTGGACCGTTTTTGCTCTAATAGAATCTGAGGAACTTTCTGTAACATCAAAAAATATAGATGAAATGAGGAACTCTTCTAATCCCGATGTAAGGGCCTTGCTCGGGGTCGCGCCCGGTAATGGGAAGGCCCTCGGCCTTCGTGAAGACTGGGCCGCCAAAGTCATCTCGAGCATTGGAAATTATGGAGAAATCTTCGCGCGCAATGTCGGCCCGGACAGCAATATCCAGCTCGACCGCGGCCTCAACAGATTGTGGACCGACGGCGGTTTGATGTACGCACCGCCGCTGCGGTGACCGGCGTACAAAATACGGATAATGGTTGTATTGGCGAGAAGCATCGGTTCAAGAATGTCGCCGGCAACAACCAATGGCGGTACTCTTCAGCATGAACATTTCGAGGGGATTCGCCTTCGGTTTTGCAACGTGCGCAGTGGTGCTTATAGGCGCATCCTCTTTAGCTCAAGTGGCCTCCCACCTGGCGCCTACAGCGTTGGCGCAGGCAAACCCACCATCTGAAGGCGGATCGTCGGCGTCAGATTCAGCTTTGCAGGCTAGCCAACCACGCGATGGAAAAGAGACCTCTAAGGAACCGGAAAGCTCGCAACCCGATGTGAGTTTAATCGGGCTCAAAATGTCACGGATTGCCGCACACATCGCGAAAGCACGTCAGCAAGACGATCCTTTTGGCGCTGTGGTCCAGACTGTGAGTCCTGGGTTACCTGCGGCCCAGGCGGGCATCAGACCAGGTGATGTTATCCTCACTATCGATGACATGCCCATAAACTTGCCCGGCGATCTACCGCAGCTAATTGCCAAAACAACGGTCGGCCAGATTCTCATCATTACAGTTCTGCGGGATAATCAACGGATTCACCTGTCACTCATAACTGTTGGTGCGCGAATCTTGGCCCAATCAGGGAATGTTTATGGAATGATGGGCATCGCCGAGGCCTATCGTAATGGTAGAGTAATCTCAAAGGATTATATCGAAGCTGCTCGATGGTTTCGTCGGGCCGCCGATTTGGGCGAGGCGACGGCAATGTACTCACTCGGCAGTCTTTATATGAGTGGGAGCGGCGTCACCAAGGACTACGGCGAGACGGTACGCTGGTATCGCAAAGCGGCAGATCTGGGCGACGTGAACGCGATGGATGCCCTGGCGGCTCTATTTATCAACGGCCTGGGCGTGCCGAGAAGCGACGCGGAAGCGGTGAACTGGTACCGCAAGGCCGCCGATAGCGGCGACCTTTTCGCGATGGATGAGATCGCGACTTGGTATGCTATCGGGCGCGGAGTGCCTAAAGATGAAGCGGAGGCGGCGCGCTGGTATCGTAAGGCTGCCGATCTGGACGACGACGACGCCAAGAAATGGCTGGATACGCACGGCCATTCATCCCGATAAAAGCTTGTTTTGCCCCGTAGCTGGCCGCATCTTCGCCGAAACGATCAAAGACGGGGCGGGTGCCGGATTCATGAATCACGATGTTTTCATCAGCTATACGACGCAAGACAAGCCGACGGCCGATGCGATCTGCCATACGCTGGAAGCGCAGGGCGTCCGCTGTTGGATTGCGCCGCGTGATATTCAGTTGGGCGACAATTACGCTGAAACGATCATCAAAGCGATCAACGCGGCCAAGCTGATGGTGCTGGTGTTTTCCGGCAGCACAAACAATTCCCGTCATGTCGGCAACGAGGTCGAGCGCGCCTTTAACCGGGGCGTCCCGATGATCCCGTTCCGGATTGAGGATACGGTGGCGACCGGGGCGCTGGAATATGTCCTCCGCATGCCCCATTGGCTCGACGCCTTCAGCCCGCCCCTTCAGCAGCACCTCAATAGCCTGGGTGAATCTGTCCTCGGGCTGCTGGCGGCGCGGGAAGGCCAACCTCCGGCAGCGCCGGCCCAGCAGTCGGCCGTCACCGCGCCGATTTCACCGCCACCTCAAAGCCCGAGGCGTTTGTTGCGTGTGCCGCTGGCTCTGGCAGGCGCCACGGTGGTCCTGGCCGCTGTGGGCTTCGGGGCGTTTTACCTCCGCGCACCGAAGCCGGACGTCAAAATCTCCGTCGTTCCGGAGCCTGTGGTACGACAGATACAATCCGCGTCTGCTGCCCGGGAACGCACCGCCTCCACAAGCGCTATCCGCACCTGTTGCGTCGCCTCAGCCAGCGCCAGTCTTGACGCCGAACCCGGGCCCCGTGGTGCAGGCGGAAACGGCCACGCCGTTAGGTAGGCTAAGGGAGACCGTCGCGCCTGCCGAAGGCAAAGCATTTCTGCAAGACCCCGGACAGATTGGGATGGTGATACGGGTTTTGCCGGAGGAGATGGCCAAGAACATGCCTCGCAAGGAGGAACATGGCGCGGTGGTGCAGGAGGTGGTTCCCAATTCACCCGCGGCAGCCATCGGCATCAGGGCAGGCGATCGCGTGGTCGGTTTTGCCGGTCAGCCGGTAGGCACGCCTGCGGAACTACAGCGAATCATCATGGACATAAAAGGGAAGCGTTTCGTCTTCATCACCTACAGCCGTGATGGGCAGAACACACGACTGGTGATGAAGCTTCCAGCCGCGCAGTAGGAACGGGCTTTACTTCGATGCCAATTCCTTGGCCATCACGAAGTCGATTTCGTAGGTGCCTTCGGGTTTCAGCGGCACTTTGACTTCCTTGGCCTGCTTATAGCCCTTCTTTTCGCATTTGATGGTGATCTTGGACGGATCGACGGTTTCGCCGGCGTCCTTGATCTGGGCGCCGATGTCGGGGCTGCGGTAATGGCCGGGGCTGTCGTTGTCGAAGGGGAAGGTCATGCCGATTCCGTCGACGTGGATCGTCATTTCGGCATCGTCGAGATAGTTGCCGTCCGTGTCCTTGATATGTCCGAAATAGACCAGATCGACATGACCATGTTCAGGCGCCGGAAGGAAGAATTCCCCGCCATTGGCCAGCGCGATGCCTGACGCCATCAAGCCTAGTCCCAGAACGCTTCCCCCCAGGGAAACTGCAAATCGATGTGGGCGTTTCATTCGACCCCTCCGTTGAAGCGCGCACCATATTGCGCACGACCGTTTCAGTCAAAAAATGGGCTCATCCGCGCCCGGGATCAAGATCAAAGAAACCAGCGTTTCTCATAAATCAAAACTGCCACGATCAGGATCGCCGGGGTCAAACCAGCCCACAGCGGCGAAAGTCTGTCGGCCCATTTGCGTGGCACGATCAATGCGATCGGCAGGCTGACGATCAAGGCAGTTGCGAGCCAGCCATACCAGGAGATAGGTGGGCCGGCTGATTTTCCCTGGTCATCGATATGGAACTGGCCGTTCAGCGGATAATATTTGAACAGCGCCAGGCTGAAATAAAAGGCGAGGGTGTAGACGAGGCCGAAGACGATCGAAAACACGGAGAATTTGCCGTGACCCTTCATTGGAATAGGCCCCGAATATTATTGAGGACATGGCCGACCAGGAAATTCCACCAGATGATGAAGGCCAAAATCCAGGTCAGATAGCGACTGGCGACTGCGCCTTCTGGGGCGAGCGGCGTGCGCCAGAAAACCCAATAGGCAGGCAGCAAACCCAGACCGATTGCAGCCAGATGCTCCTTGATCTCGAAGACGCCGTTCGCCTCCCTAAGGCCGAGATCTTCCAGCGTGGGGCGAACGTCGAGGCGATATTGCGGATAGAGCAGGCCGCCGCCGATGCTGGTCACGATAAAGAGGACGATCACCGCATTGGTATAGGACGCAGCTCCGACCGCGCGGTACTTGTCGATGAATGATCGATTGGCCGCCGGTGTACGCTTGGTCGTGCTGAAGGCTTGATGGGTTATGGCCCCAAGCAGCGCAACCGCAAGCAAGCCGTGAATGATAAGAATGGTTGTGATCATTCGACCAGGACCACAGAATGGTCTTGCCCTGTGCGGCAGCGGCCGCCCGATGTTGTCATTTAATCGTTCCCCGACCCTGAATATGTCGCGACGATATATGATTCTGCGCCGGGCGCGCGAGGAAATTCAGGTGCGGCGGACGATCAGCCTTCCGAAATGCTGCGTGGCCGGGTCAAATGAGCGGGAAGGGAGGCAGGCCCCTCGTCTGCGTCCTCATCGGTATCGGAATAGGGGCGCGGTTGGTGCTTGCGGCCGATATGGGGCGCCAGCGCCTGAAGCTCCAGGAAATGGTCGGCCTGCCGGCGGAGTTCGTCTGCGACCATCGGCGGCTGGGAACGGACGGTCGATACGACCGTGACGCGCACGCCCTTGCGCTGAACGGATTCGACCAGCCGGCGGAAATCGCCATCCCCGGAAAAGAGCATTATATGGTTTACATGCTCAGCCATCTCCATCACATCGACGGCGAGTTCGATATCCATGTTTCCTTTGATTTTCCGCCGACCCGACGCGTCGGTGAATTCCTTGGTCGGCTTTGTCACCATGGTGTAGCCGTTGTAATCAAGCCAATCGACCAGCGGCCGTATCGGTGAATATTCCTGATCCTCGATGAGTGCGGTGTAGTAAAAAGCGCGGATCAGACGGCCCTTAGAAGCGCCCCACTTCAGAAGCTTCTTATAATCGATCTCGAAGCCCAGTGCGCGTGCCGCGCCATAGAGATTGGCGCCGTCGATGAAGATGGCTGTCCGATCTTCTTTGTAGAAGATACCGTCATCGTCACCGCGGGGCGAATTATCCGAATCTTGATCCATTGACCTTGTCGAATTTTCGTTAAACATGATGTCTCTCAATATATGGGGTGAACACCCCCGATAAATTTATGGTTCCGGCGATAAATAAGCCGCAGCTAATTGCTATAATGTCAGATGTAAATCGCGCCACTCGACCTGCAACCCTTGCGCTTGGGAGGTTGCCGATTTACATCTAGGAATCAAGCTAACATTGTCGGGACACTAGAATTATGGCGCGGGTTACTGCCGAAGATTGCGTTCTCAAGATTCCCAATCGTTTCGAACTGGTCATGATGGCCTCTCAGCGCGCACGCGAGATCGGCGGCGGGATGACCTTGACGGTTGACCGGGACAACGACAAGAACCCGGTTGTCGCTCTGCGCGAGATCGCCGAAGAGACGGTCGTTCTCGATGAACTGAAGGAATCGCTGGTTCGCGGCCATCAGAAGGTCATTCCTTCCGACGAGCATGAAGACGACATCATCGACCTCATGGAAGGCGAACAGGGCTGGATCCGACCCGACGGCGAACTTCAGACTTTGGCCGAAGAAGGCATGATCGATCACGGCGACGAGGAAGACCTCGCGTTGGGCGACGATGCCAATCTCGATGCCGCGATGGACGATGACGAGGAAGCGATCCCAGGCCACGGCATGGAGCCGGCTGACGATTTCGTGACCGAAGACGAGTAATTTTGTCGGGCAAAGGTCCAAACCTGCGGGCGCAGCTGAGCCAACCTGAATATTTGGGCTGAATGAGCGCGGCCGCCGAACCATCCAAACGTCCTATGATCCGCCAGTACGAGCTGGTCGAGCGGGTCAAGGCCTATGATGCGAATGCGGACGAAGACGCGCTGAACCGCGCCTATGTCTATTCCCTGAAGATGCACGGCAGCCAGCTTCGTGCATCCGGGGATTCCTATTTTTCCCATCCGCTCGAAGTCGCCGGCATTCTGACGGGGATGAAGCTGGACAGCGCCTCGATCGTGACGGCGCTGCTCCACGATACGATCGAGGATACATCGGCGACGCTTGCCGATGTCGAGCGGCTGTTCGGACCCGAGATTGCCCGTCTGGTCGACGGCGTGACCAAGCTGTCGCGAATCGAACTGCAGAATGTCGAAGCCGGCGAGCCGAACGATCAGACCAAGCAGGCGGAGAATTTCCGCAAGCTGCTGCTGGCGATGTCCGAGGATATCCGCGTCCTTCTCGTGAAGTTGGCGGATCGGCTGCATAATATGCGGACGCTGCATTATATCGGCGACAAGATGAAACGCCGCCGGATTGCCCGCGAGACGCTGGAAATTTATGCCCCGCTGGCGGAGCGCATCGGTATTCACGGTATCAAGGACGAGCTGGAAGACCTGGCTTTCGCCGAGCTGTACCCCGATGCCCGCAACGGCATTCTGTCCCGGCTGGCCTTTCTGCGGCAGGAAGGGGGCGATGTCGCCCACCGGATCGTCGACGCGCTCGAGCGCGATATGGCCGCCGAAAAGATCGTCGCTTCGGTCTCAGGCCGGGAGAAATCGCCCTATTCGATCTGGCGCAAGATGCAGATCAAGAATGTGGCGTTCGAGCAGCTTTCGGACATCATGGCATTCCGCATCGTCGTGGAGACGATCGCCGAATGCTATCAGGTGCTGGGCGTCGTCCACGGTCGGTATCCCACCGTTCCGGGTCGATTCAAAGATTATATTTCGACGCCCAAGCCTAACGGGTATCGCAGCCTGCATACAGCCGCGATCGGCCCCGAGCGGCAGCGTATCGAGATCCAGATCCGCACGCGCGAGATGCATGAAGAGGCCGAACTGGGTGTCGCGGCCCACTGGGCCTATAAATCCAACACCCGGTCCGACGGCAAGCAATATCGCTGGCTGCGCGAACTGCTGGAAATCGTCGATCAGGCGCAGAAGCCGGAAGAGTTCCTCGAACATACGAAGCTGGAACTGTTCCAGGACCAAGTGTTCTGCTTTACGCCGAAGGGCGACCTGATAGCACTCCCGCGCGGCGCGACTCCGGTCGATTTCGCCTATGCCGTGCATTCTGAGGTTGGAGATCATTGCGTCGGCGCCAAGGTCAACGGACGCATCGTCCCGCTGAACAGCCAGTTGGGTAACGGCGACCAGGTCGACATCATCCGGTCCAAAAGCCAGACGCCGTCGCCGGCCTGGGAACGATTCGTCGTCACCGGCAAGGCGCGGGCGCGCATCCGGCGCTATGTCCGCAACCAGCAGCGACAGGAATATGTGACGCTGGGCAAGGCCATGTTGCAGAAGGGATTTCGCCAAGAGGGTCATGATTTCAGCGAAAAGCTGCTCCAGTCGGCGATAAAGACGCTCCATATCGAGACGCTGGAAGATCTTTATGCCGAGATCGGTGCGGGCAACCGGACCACGCGGGAAATCGCCGTGGTGCTGTTTCCGCCGGATAAGACTCAGCCGGCTCTGGGCGACGATGGGAGCGAGACCAAGGTTCTGCCGTTTCCGCCCAAGGCGCGGCTCAAAGGCAAGGAGCGGCCGCTGCCGATCCGCGGTCTTATTCCCGGCCTCGCAGTCCATTTCGCGCGCTGCTGCCACCCGCTCCCGGGCGACAGAATCGTCGGCATCGTGACCACCGGCAAGGGAGTGACGGTTCACACGCTGGATTGCGAGACGCTGGAAAGCTTTTCCGAGACACCGGAACGCTGGCTGGATATTTCCTGGGGCGATGATGCGGATGCGACCGAGCATGTGGGCCGGCTGTTCGTCACGATCGCCAACGAGCCCGGCAGCCTCGGCACGCTGTCGACCGTGATCGGGCGTAACGGCGGCAATATCATCAATCTCAGAATCACCAGCCGGTCGATCGATTTCTGGGAATTGCTGATCGATATCCAGGTCCACGACCTGAAGCACCTCACCAATATCATTGCCGTATTGCGCGCGACGCCGGTCATCAACCAGGTCGATCGCGCCCGCAGCCACTGAAACAACGAAATATGACAGTCTCAATTCCCCGGCTCGGGGTAAATATCGACCATATCGCAACTTTGCGGAATGCCAGGGGCGGCTTGCACCCTGACCCCGTGCGCGCCGCAATTGTTGCGGCCGAAGCCGGGGCGGACGGGATTACTGCGCATTTGCGCGAGGATCGCCGCCATATCCGCGACGAAGACGTGCCGCAAATCATGACCGCGACCGGGCTGCCGCTCAATCTCGAAATGGCCGCGACCGAGGAAATGCTGTCTATCGCGCTCAGGCTCAAGCCGCACGCGGTTTGTCTGGTTCCCGAACGGCGAGAAGAGCGGACAACCGAGGGCGGCCTCGAGGTTGCGGGCGATTCAAACTGGATATCGCATGTCGTCCGGCGCCTGGCCGAAACCGGAATCCGGGTATCGCTGTTTATCGGCCCGGCCGAGGCGCAAGTTCGCGCCGCACGGGATGTCGGCGCGGCGGTCATAGAGTTGCATACGGGCGCCTATGCAGAAGCCGAGGGTGAGGAGCAGGCTGTCGAGTTGTGCCGACTGACCGCGGCGGCGACGCTGGGGGCTGGGCTTGGTCTGGAAATTCACGCCGGACATGGGCTGACCTTCGAGAATGTCGGCTCGATAGCCGCGATCCCTGAGGTGAAGGAGCTGAATATTGGGCATTTCCTGGTCGGCGAAGCGCTGTTTACCGGGTTCGATGCGGCGATCCGGGAAATGCGGTCGCGGATATCCCAAGCCCGCGAGCGATCCGCATGATCCTGGGGCTGGGCAGCGACTTGATCGATATCACCCGCATCGCCCGGTCTATCGAGCGTTTCGGCGACCGGTTCATCGACCGCTGCTTCACCGAAACGGAGCGCGCCAAGGCTGCGCGCAGACCGCTGACTTCGGCAGCGACCTATGCCAAGCGGTTTGCCGCGAAGGAGGCATGTGCTAAAGCGCTCGGCACCGGTCTTCGGGCTGGGGTGTTCTGGCGCGATATGGGTGTGGTGAATTTGCCGGGCGGTCGACCGACGCTGATTTTAACCGGAGGCGCGCTGGCCCGACTGGAGGCTATAACGCCCCCCGGCATGAGCGCGCGGATTGATTTGACGATCACCGATGAACCGCCATTGGCGCAGGCCATGGTGATCATATCGGCAGTACCGCTGGTTGAGGCGACTTGAATGGATATGGCATGAAAAATCGCGACATCGATCTGGTGAAAAGCGCCGCAGTCGGCCTGCCGGTACGCAAGCAAGAGAGCGTCGGGGAGGTGATTCGCACGGTCATCTATGCGCTGATCATCGCGCTGGTCATCCGCACGCTGGCCTTCGAGCCGTTCAATATTCCATCGGGCTCGATGACGCCGACATTGCTGACCGGAGACTATGTCTTCGTGTCCAAGTTTTCCTACGGCTATGGCCGCTATTCCTTGCCCTGGTCACCCGATTTTCTGCGTGGGCGCATCCTGGGCAGCCTGCCCAAGCGCGGCGACGTCGCGGTCTTCGTCAATCCGCATACCGGCGAGGATTATATCAAACGCATCGTCGGCCTGCCGGGCGACAAGATCCAGGTCAGCCACGGTATTCTCACTATCAACGGCGAGGCCTCGAAGCGCGAACGGGTAGACGATTATCTGGTTCACGATTGGAGCGAAAACTACAATCGTCCCGAGGAAGAGCTTCGCTATCACTATATCGAGACCATGCCTAACGGTGTGAAGCACGATATTCTGGGCGATGTGACCAGCGAGCCGGAAGATTCGTTACCGCAGGACGATACCGGCGTGTTCGAGGTGCCCGCTGATCATTTCTTCGCGATGGGCGACAACCGCGACAACTCTAGCGACAGCCGCTTGGGCCTGGGTTATGTGCCGGTCGAGAATCTGGTCGGCCGGGCCGACAGACGGTTCATCTCGCTTGAGGCCGGCTCTCACCTTTGGGAAGTCTGGCGCTGGCCCTGGAGCTTGCGGATCAGCCGCTTCTTCGGGGCGATTCATTGAAGCGGTCGATCCGTTGAAGACTTCGGTCGGGCCTGCGGCACTCGGCGGGCTCGAACAGGCGCTGGGCCATAGTTTCCGTGACCCCGGCCTGCTGGTTCAGGCGACGACCCATTCCGGTGCTGCCCACGGCCGCGGCGAGCCGGTGGACAACGAGCGCCTGGAGTTTCTGGGCGACCGGGTCCTGGGCCTCGTCATCGCGCAGCTTTTGATCGAGACCTTCCCCAGGGCCAGCGAAGGCGAGCTTGGACCGCGGCTGACGGCATTGGTCAGGCGCGAGGCCTTGGCCGAAGTGGCGAGCGAGATCGATCTGGGCGCCTATCTGGTGCTGTCGGCAGCGGATTCGGCGACAGGCGCGCGCAGCCACCCCAAGCTGCTGGCCGATGCGTGCGAGGCGGTGATCGCCGCCCTCTATCTCGACGGCGGGCTGGAGGCGGCGCGCAGCTTTGTCGCCAAGGGCTGGGCGCGACAGATCAGGGCGGTGTCGGTGATGCCGCTGGAGCCCAAGACCGCGCTTCAGGAATGGGCGCAGGGGCGCGGACTGCCGCTGCCGTCATACAAAGTTACACATTCCGCCGGTAAGGCGCATGATCCGGTATTCGAGGTTCAGGTGGACGTTCAAGGATTGGAGCCGATGACGGCTAAAGGCTCATCGAAGCGCATCGCGGAAAAAGCGGCCGCGCTCGCCCTGTTGCGCAGACTCGGTGTCGTGCCGGCGGAGGCATCGTGACGATCGCGGGGAACGCGGTCGGCGGCCCGGCAGGCCCAGACACGCGCTGCGGCTTCATCGCGCTGATCGGCGCGCCGAACGCCGGCAAGTCGACCCTGCTGAACGCGCTGGTCGGCAGCAAGGTGGCGATCGTCAGCCCCAAGCCGCAGACGACGCGGATGCGGGTTCTGGGCATCGCCATCGAGGGGCAAAGCCAGCTGATCTATGTCGACACGCCGGGTATCTTCTCGCCGCGCCGGCGCCTGGACCGGGCGATGGTGAAGGCGGCCTGGAGCGGGGCAGGGGACGCGGACATAGTCGCGCTCCTGGTCGACGCCAGCCTGGACCGGATCAGCAAGGACACCAAGGCGATCATCGCCAAACTGATCGAGAGCAAAAGTTCGGCGATTCTGATCCTGAACAAGATCGACGCCACCGAACGCTCACGCCTTTTGACGCTTGCGGCCGACCTGAACGCGGCCTTTCCCTTCACCGACACCTATATGGTTTCGGCGCGGACGGGCGATGGGCTGGAGGATTTGCGCAAAGTCTTCGCCGAGCGTGTGCCGCCCGGCCCCTGGCATTATCCCGACGATCAACTGTCGGACCTGCCGACCCGGCTGCTGGCGACCGAGATTACACGCGAACAGCTCTACCTGCAGTTGGAGCAGGAACTGCCCTATGCCACAACGGTCGAGCATGAGAAGTGGGAGGAAAAGGACGACGGCAGCGTTCTGATCCACCAGGTGATCCTTGTCGAGCGTCCCAACCAGAAAGCCATCGTCATCGGCAAGGGCGGGGCGCAGATCAAATCCATCGGCGAGGCGGCGCGGCGCGAACTGATCAAGGTACTGGACCAACCGGTTCACCTGCTGCTGCATGTCAAAGTCCGCGAAGACTGGGCCAACGATTCCGGCCATTTCCGGGATATTGGGTTGGATTGGAAGGCTTAGAGCCTTTTCGCGTCTCTTGTCTGCCGGCAATCTTGGCGTATTTGCGGGTATGTATCTACGGGTGAGACGCTCATGACGACTGCTCGCATATTCAAGTCCGGCAACAGCCAAGCTGTTCGGCAGCATTCTGCGTCGGAACACGGCGTCTATGCGCATCAACAAGGAAGGGAATAAGCTCTCCGGAGTGCGAACTGAACGGAGCCTCAAAAACCCCGAAAATCCTCCGGCTTCAGCCGGGGGAAGATGTTAAATTGGTAACGAATAACGAGTGTGAGTTTCGTCGAGTACCGGGCCTTATTGTCGAAAACTGGGTCAACTGACCCCTGCTGCTGTAGACTTCCCCAATGTCCGTTGAATGGTGCGAATCGGCGATTGTTTTGGCGGCGCGGCCGCATGGGGAGTCCAGCGTCATTGCCACGCTGCTGACTGCCAATTACGGCGCTCATGCGGGGTTGGTGCAGGCGGCGCGGGGGCGTAAGGGCGGGGGCATTCAGCCGGGCAACCGGGTTGTCGCCCGCTGGCGGGCGCGCCTGCCGGAGCATCTGGGCAGTTACACGATAGAGGCGGAATCGAACGGCGCGGCGGCTTTGATGCATGAGCCGCTTAGGCTGATTGCGCTGCAATCGGCCTGCAGCCTGGTGGCCGTCTCGGCGCCTGAGCGTGAGCCCCATCCCGGCCTCTATGAGGCTACAGCGGCGCTGATCGACACGCTGCCCGGACCGGCCTGGGATGCGGCCTATGTCGCCTGGGAAGTCGGTTTGCTGCGTCTGCTGGGATTCGGCCTGGACCTGGAGCGCTGCGCCGCGACCGGGGTCAACGATATGCTGACCTATGTTAGCCCCCGCACCGGACGGGCTATTTCGGAATCGGCGTCCGAACCCTGGCGCGACCGTCTTCTGAAGCTGCCGGGCTTTCTGATCGGCCGCGGCCCTGCCGAGCCGCCGGATGTTCTGGACGGGCTGATCCTGACGGGTCATTTCCTGGAGCGGGTCGCCTTCGCCGCGACCCATAGCCCGCTGCCGGCTGCACGTACGCGATTCATCGAAAGCTATCGCCGTTACGCAGGAGATTCTGCTATTCCGGCATCATGAACGATCCGACTCGGGGCAATATCGTCGACCAGCAGATGGCCGACATTCTGGGTGAGAAATATCTCGCTTATGCCCTCTCAACCATTATGTCCCGCTCGCTGCCCGATGTACGCGATGGGCTGAAGCCGGTTCACCGCCGCGTACTCTACGCGATGCGGGAGCTGAACCTTGCCTCCAACACGCCGCCGCGCAAATCGGCGCAGGTGGTGGGCAGCGTGATCGGCAAATATCACCCGCACGGCGACACCGCGGTCTATGACACGATGGTGCGGCTGGCGCAGGATTTCTCCAGCCGGTATCCGCTGGTCGACGGCCAGGGCAATTTCGGCAACATCGACGGCGATGGCGCGGCGGCCATGCGCTACACCGAGGCGCGGCTGACTGCGGTGGCCGAGGCAATGCTGCTGGCGATCGACGAGGACGCGGTCGATTTCCGCCCGACCTATGACGGGCAGGAGAACGAGCCGATCGTCCTGCCCTCGGCATTCCCCAATCTTCTGGCCAACGGATCGACAGGCATTGCCGTGGGCATGGCGACCGCCATTCCGCCGCATAATGCGGGCGAGCTGGCCGATGCTCTGCTGCTGCTGATCGAAAACCCCAAGGCCGAGACGGAAGACTTGGTGAAGCTCGTGCCGGGCCCCGATTTCCCGACCGGTGGGGTGATGATCGAGCCGGCAGAGTCCATTCTGGAGGCCTATAAGACCGGCCGCGGCGGCTTTCGCGTGCGGGCCCGGTGGGAGATCGAGAAGGGCCAGCAGGGCGCCTATAACATCATCGTCACCGAGATTCCCTATCAGGTTCAGAAATCCCGCTTGATCGAGCGGATCGCGGAACTGCTGAACGACAAGAAACTGCCGCTACTGGACGATGTGCGCGACGAATCCTCGGATACGATCCGCCTGGTTCTGGTGCCCAAAAGCCGCAATGTCGAAGCGCCGATGCTGATGGAACAGCTGTTCCGCGCGACCGACCTGGAAAACCGCATCCCATTCAACATGAATGTGCTGGACGGCGGTCTGGTGCCGCGGGTGATGAGTCTGAAGGAGGCGCTGAAAGCCTTCCTGGACCACCGGCATGAGGTTCTGGAGCGCCGCAGCCGTTTCCGACTGGCGGAAATCGACCGCAGGCTGGAGGTGCTGGAAGGCTATCTAATCGCCTATCTCAATATCGATGAGGTGATCCGCATCATCCGCGAGGAGGATGAGCCCAAGCCGATCATGATGAAGCGCTGGGGCCTGACCGACGTACAGGTCGAGGCGATCCTCAATATGCGGCTGCGGGCGCTGCGCAAGCTGGAAGAGATCCAGATCACCACCGAGCGCAACAAGCTGTCCGATGAGCGCAAGACGCTTGCCGGTCTGCTGGCCAGCGAAGCCAGGCGCTGGTCCGCGGTGGGGCGCGAAATCGAAGAGATGAAAAAGAAGTTCGGGCAGGCGACCGCACTGGGCAAGCGCCGCACCACGCTGGACGTGGCGCCGGTCGTCGCCGAACTGCCGCGCAACGCCCATATCGAGCGCGAAGCGGTGACCGTTCTGGTCTCCGAAAAGGGCTGGGCCAGGGCCATCGGAGGCCATGACGTCGACCTCGATGCGGTGAAGTTCAAGGAAGGCGACAAGGGCCGTTTTGTGGTCAAGGCCGAAACCACCGACCTGCTGCTGATCTTCGCCACCGACGGCAAGGCCTTCACGGTTGAGGTCGACAAGCTGCCGCGCGGGCGAGGCTTCGGCGAGCCGCTGCGCCTCATGGTCGATCTGGGCAACGATGCGGAGCCGCTGACCGTTCTGCGCCACTCGCCGGGGGCCAAGCTGCTGGTCGCGGCAGGGGATTCGCGCGGGTTCCTGGTGGCCGAAGACGAGATTATCGCCCGCACGCGCTCAGGCAAGCAGGTGTTGAACATGCCGGCCTCGGTCGAGGCCGTGGCCTGCCGCCCCGCGACCGGCGACCATGTGGCCGTGGTGGGGGAGAACCGCAAGCTGCTGGTGTTCCCGCTGTCGGAGGTGCCGGAAATGGCGCGCGGGCGCGGCGTGATCCTGCAGAAACACAAGGACGGCGGCATTACCGACGTGAAAGTCTTCAACCTGGCCGAGGGCTTAAGCTGGCCTCAAGGCGGCCGCACCCGCACCGAAACCGACCTGCGCACCTGGATCGGCGCCCGCGCCAGCGCCGGCCGCATGGTGCCCAACGGGTTTCCAAAGAGTAATCGGTTTAGCTGAAGGCGCGTGAGGCCAAGAGGCTGGATGTCCGGATCAGACGAAACCGCACTGAACCCGACCGGCGGCTAGAACGGAATTTATAGCTAACCCAGCGCTATCGAACTGACCCCTTTAGCGCGACGCTGGATCGCGCCCGGTAGGTTGGATCACTGCCCTGATTCCCGTCGTGGCGAGAAGCGCAGCGACGAATCAATCCAGAGCCGTTAGCCCAATACCGATCGGTAAGGCTCTGGATTGCTTCGCTGCGCTCGCAATGACTAGGAATGAGCTCGGCGTCGCCACATCGCTGCTATGCCGGAAATGTAAGAAACTTGTGGCCACCAAGTTGGGAGCATGTTTCCATCGGATCATGCCGGCTGTCCAGGGTGGTGGCGTGCGTGACACATGACGTTAGTGAGTAATTCACTGCGACCCGGTTTCGCTTCCTGCCCCGCCGTACCCGAGTGGAGGCGCTCGGATTGCCCTGTCGCCGAATTCCCGCGTAACGCCAAGTTTGTGAAGCGGCGCCTAGTACTGCTCATGGTGGCGGTAGCGATCAGGCCTGCGGCCTATGCCGAGGATGCGGGCGTTAAGGCGAATATAATGCCGTTGCAAACGGCCCCACAACCCGCGCAGCCCAACATGCCGCGGATCGACGATCTGCCCAGCTTTCATTGCGATATCGATTATTGCGGCTTCGATTACCTGCAGGACGCCTGGAAGCGGGAGCTTCCGAAAGCAGCACCGTCGAACGAGATGAACGCAAACACGATTCTCGCCAACAGATCTCGTTTTGCTGCTGAAGGGAAGCGTTGGCCCGACACACCGCCTGTTTTGCATGTCGCAATTCCCGGAACCAACTGCGCGTTCGGCGGCTATCTGAACGGCGACATGATCGGCATCGGCTGCGGCAGCCACCACCGCGACACCG
>Ga0182030_10008644_pt1 | contig 21023 bp, 20 predicted proteins | sample 812S3MmetaG_FD_121299 | JGI IMG/M metagenome (GOLD analysis project Ga0182030, IMG submission 121299) | Permafrost microbial communities from Stordalen Mire, Sweden - 812S3M metaG (Illumina Assembly) | ecosystem: Environmental > Terrestrial > Soil > Wetlands > Permafrost | place: Sweden...
CCGACCTGCTGCCCGACCGGTGGAGACCTCCGCCGAAGCCCGCCGTCGCGACGATCTTCGACGCGTAGCCCGTCAGGTGGGGGCCGGATCTGGTCGTCAGGTCGATGCCCGTACGGTTACGCGAATGCGTCCGGGCGGGATGGGTCACGATGGACCCGTCTGGTGTCCGATAAGCGTGCTTTATCGGACGCCAAGTCCGGTCCGCGGTCGCAGGGCCGCGGGTAGGGACCGCGGACACTCGTACCCGAGACCATGCGTCCGTCGTTCCCGCCTGGCGCTCGAGAACCGCCCTTATCGAGCGCGAGCGGCGCCCCGAACCAGCGGCCTCAAGCCACGCGACTGTAGCGCTCGTAGACGTGCTGGAACACGACGCCAGCCTTGCTCTTGAACACGTCGGGCGTGTAAGCGCGAGGCAGGCCCTCATCTAGAGCCTCCTCGATCGCATCGCGAACGCGAGCGCGAGATTGCGCGGTCTTCTGCCAGTCCATGGTCAAGATGCCGCGCACTCTCGTGAGCAGCTGCCGAGCGACCTTCTTCACCTCATCGCGCTCATTGGTGGAGAGATCGGGGCCGGGGCGCGTGAGCAAGTCGAACACCACGAGCTCCTCCTCGCTCAGCTGCTCTCGAACGTGCCGCGCCTCCTCCTCTGTCAGGGCGGTACTCAGCTTCAAGAGCTCGAGGAAGAGCTGCTCGATTTGCGAGCTGCCCAGGTTGTAGGCCTCGATCAGCGCCTCGAACTTCTCGCGAAAGTCCACGCGGGTCTCGTTCAACGAGATGAGCCGATCAAGCCGCGCGCGGATCGCGGCTTTGAGGCGCTCCAGATCGAGGTTCTTCGTCGTCGACGCCTTGAAACGAGCCGCGAGCGCCTTGAAGTCGATGCGAGACAGGTCGATTGCGGGCGGTGCCTCACGGATCTCGACGCCATCGATCGACCGGTCGAGGACATCGCCGATCCGCTGGAGCACCCCGGCGATGTCCTTCTTCTCCGGCGCCGTCGCCTCGCCGATCTTGTCCGAGAGCGCCGCTACCGTAGCCATCCTCACGGCGAACTCCGAGGCCCGCTTGTGAGGCTTGAGCGCGGCGTAGAGACGGTCCGCGAAGCGCGCCTGCGCAAGAAAACTCTTCCGCCGCTCGTCCGGCGCCAGGAGAAGGTTCACAGCTTCGCCCACGCGCGTCAGCCGCTCGAGCGCGGTAACCGCCGCCTCGATCGCGCCAAGGTCGACCCCGACCGTCCGACAGAACGCGTCGAGCTCGGCCAGCGCCGCCCGGAGCTCGTCGACGAGCGTGTCCTTGTCGCGCACCGGACTACGCGTGCTCCCGGCGGTCCCATAGATCGCGAGCGCGCGTTCCAGCGACGCGAAGACGTTCGCGTAGTCGACGATGACCCCGCTCTGCTTCCCGGGATACACGCGGTTTGCACGCGCGATGGTCTGCATGAGCGAGTGGTTCCGCATGGGCTTGTCGAGGTAGACCGTCGAGCAGCTGGGCGCATCGAAGCCCGTGAGCCACATCGCGCAAACGAAGACCAGCGAGAGCGCGTCGTTCGGGTCCTTGAATTTTTCGTCGAGTGGCGGCTGCGATTCATTCATGCGCTTACGATGGGGGACGATGTCGAGACCGAGGCTCTTCATCTCCTCGATCTCGTTTTGGCCGGGGGAGACGACCACCGCCATGTCGACGGCGTCGAGCCGGTCGAGTCGTTCCTGCAGGGGCGCCCGCGCCTCCTTCGCGAGGTCGTAGCGGAGGAGCGCATCGCGAACGCGCTTGGTCTCCGCGGCCCATGCTCGCTGGACCTTCTCGTACATCCGAAGCGCGGTGGCCTTGTCGATCGAGACGACCATGGCCTTGCCTTGGAAGCCACGGCCCAGGAAATGCTGCACGATGTCTTCGCCCACCGTGTCGAGGCGGTCGTTGCGCGTGATGAGGTGGTAGCTGCGGCCGAGGAGCTTCTCGAGGCGCGCCTCGCTCTCATCGTCGAGCCCGGCGTCTTCGATGACTTGGTACATGTCCTCGTTCAGGTCCGGATTCTTGAGGTGGAGCTCCGGCGTACGATTCTCGTAGAACAGGCGTACCGTAGCGCCGTCCTCGATCGACTGCTGGAAGTCGTACACGCTCACGTAATCGCCGAAGACCTCGCGCGTCCGCTCCTCACCCGCAATGAGCGGCGTGCCAGTGAAGGCCACGAAGAGCGCGTTCGGGAGCGCCGCGCGCATGTTCATCGCGAGGGCGTCGTACTGACTTCGATGCGCCTCGTCGACGATTACGATCACGTCCCGGCGATCGCACAGGACCTCCTGGGTCTGGAACTTGTGGATGAGCGTGAAAACGTAGCGGTGGTTCTCGCCGAGGAGCTGGCGCAGGTGCGCCCCGCTCGTGGCGTGACACTTCTTGGCGTCCGCCACGGCGCCGCATGCGGCGAAGGTCTGCGCGATCTGGTCGTCGAGCTCGACGCGGTCGGTGACAACGACGAAGGTCCAGTTCCCCGGAACCGTGCGCAGGATCTTCTGCGCGTAGAACACCATCGAAAAACTCTTGCCGCTTCCTTGCGTCTGCCAGAAGACGCCGGCGCGACCATGGCCAGCCTCTCGCGCCGCTAGAGTCGCGCCAATAGCGTTGTTGACGCCGAGGAACTGGTGGTTCTGCCCAAGTATCTTGGTCAGCCCTGTCTTGTGCTCCGAGAAGAGCGTGAAGTTCCGCACCAGGTCGAGAAGGCGGGCCTTGTCGCACGTGCCTCGGAGTAGGACCTCGAGGGACACTCGGCGTGGCTCGTCTTCACGCTCGATGCGCTTCCATTCGAAGAACCGGCCCCAGTCGGCGGTGAGAGAGCCCACCCGGCTGTCGGTACCGTTCGAGGTGATGAGCAGCGCGTTGTGGACAAAGAGTTGGGGAACACCGTTCTGGGGGTGCTTGTAGCTCGTGAGGTTCTCGTCAAATCCTTGGCGTGCAGGGACGCTAGGGCGCTTCAGCTCGACGACGACCCACGGAAGGCCGTTCACGTAGAGCACGACGTCTGGGATGCAGTTATAGAGCGGGCCCTGCAGCTTGAGCTGCCGCACCGCGAGAAACGCGTTGGCGTCCGGCTGATCCCAGTCGACGACACGCAGCGTGCGCGGTTCCTCCTTGCCCGTGAGTTCGTCCTTGACGGTGACCTTCACGCCGTCCACGAGCAGCCTGTAAAGTTCCCTGTTGGCCGCAGCTGGCCCCATCGCCGTGCGGTCCCGCGTAATCTCATCGATCGCGAGGTCAAGTGCCGTCTTGGCGGCTCCAGGATTGAGCCGGGTGAACGCGGCGCGCAGATGCGAAAAGAAAACGATGTCTCGGGTGGAAGCGCGTCCCAGGGTTCCCGCGGCGCCGAAGGTCTCTTCCGCTGCCCAAACCGGAGTCCAGCCGAGTGCCCGGAGAATCTCCTCCGCGGATTGTTCGACCAGAGCCTTCTCGGAGTAGGCGTTCGCAGTCATAACAGTTCATCGACGGCCAGCTGACCGGAGAGGAGGCGGGGAAGGAGGAGATCGCGTGTCCGGCGGAGGATGTCGGCCTGACGTCGCAGCATCGAAGACGGCCGAAGAAATCCCTCCGCAAGGTCAGCAAACCGCTGTACGAGGTCATCAGGCGGAACGAGTGTTTCCAGGCCGTACGCTTGGGCGCGACTCAACCCCGGAACCGCGGCGTCGCCGTTGATGAAGTTCTTCCGTTGCAGATCGAAGTAGAGAAACCGCAGAGGCAAACGCGACGACACGAAATACGCCGTGTCGATCACGAAGAAGTCGGTATCGCTCCAGAAGATGCTCCCCACGTTTCCCTTGCGCCCTACAATGATGCCAGGTCCGGTCGTCAGGCTCTCGTCGTGCTGCCCGACAACGCCACTCGACCCAAACACCGGAACCTCGCCACCTCTACGGGCATCGGCCTTCAAGGCCTTGCCGTATCGCAGTTCGAGGACCTCCCCGAGTTTTCGTAGACTCCACCTCCTCGGGACCCGCCCGAGCGGCGAATCCACGAGCGGCACTTTTTCACGCCCTGGGTACCGGAAGAGCACGAACCACTCCCGGTAGAGCATGCTTGCCATCTGCTCGAGCACGAAGACGCGCTGCTCACAGTTCTCAATGAGCTCGTCGTACGCCGAGAGGATTTGAGCGATGCGGCGCTGCACCGCGGGCGCGGGGACGCGAATTCGCACGGCTCCGATCCGAGACGGCGAGGTGTGTCGCACCTTCGTTCCTGTTGCGGATCCACGGATCTGCTGCCGGACCGGAGGCGAGTTGAAGAGGTGGTACACAAATCCTAGGTCGGCCTGTGTGCCTCCCAGGACTTCAACGAGCCCGAGTCGTTGGTTGTGAAGGTAGTGGTCGTCGGCAGGGATGAGTGCGCTCGACCCAAGGAGACCCTCAGCCTGCTCGGTCATGGCAACGATCAGGCTGCCTTTGCGGAGCACGTACTCCGCTTGGATCGGCCCCGTGTACCACTTCTCCTTGTCTGCCTTCGCACGGAAGCCGCCTCCCTCGAAGAAATTCCCCGGAGTCAGAACCACGTGCGTGCCTCGATCCGAGAAGTATTCGCCGAGGAATGCGAAACCGTGTTTCACATGGATCAGATCGCCGAGGGTGCAGTCGCGCCAGTCAGCCATCACGCCCCCAGAATCTCCGAGGCATTCTTCGCGATGGTTTTCTCCAGCTTCCGCGCGTCCGCCGTGAGCTTCTCGAGCTCCTCGTTCAGCGCCTCGAACTGCGCCTTGAAGTCTTCGTCGCTAACCTCCTCCCCTGGCGCAGCGCCAACGTAACGACCGGGGTTGAGGCTGTAGGTCTGCGCTGCGATCTCGCTCAACTTCGCGATCTTGCAGAGACCGAGGACGTCGGCGTACTTCGGCTTCGTCCCGAAGACCTCGTGCAGCCTGGCGGTCGCTTCCTCACCACCGAACGTGAGATCGAGGTTCTCACCGCGGTAGAGCCGGACGATGTTCGCCAAGAAGCCGATCTGCCCCCGAGTCCAGTCGCGGTGCGCTCGGTCGATCTGCCGAAACACGCGACTCGCGTCGAGAAAGAGCACTTCGTCTTTCCTCTTCGAGCGGGCCTTGGCGCGGTCGAGGAACCAGAGCGTGCACGGCAGCGTGACCGTGTAGAACATGTTTGGGCCTACGGAAACCATGACATCCACAACCCGCCCCTCGATCAGCTGCTTTCGGAGTTCGAACTCCGACGATCGGGCGTCGGATGCCGAATTAGCCATCACAAAACCCGCCCGTCCCGTAGGGCTCAGAGCTGAATAGAAGAGCTGGATCCACAAGTAGTTCGCGTTGTCGGGCTTGGGGACGCCGAATGGAAAGCGCCGACCCACGCCTACTGAATCCTGGATCCGCTCCTTGTCTACATTGTTCACGTTGAAGGGCGGGTTCGCGAGGACGAAGTCGAAGCGGCCGACGAGATTGTGGGGGTCGTCATAATAGCTGTTGACCTCGCCGCCGTGCCGGATGTCGCCCTCGAGGCCGTGTACCGCCAGGTTGAGGCGGCATAGGCGACCGGTGTCGTCGACCTTCTCGACGCCGTGGATGGATAGCTCGTTCGCGCCGGCGTTCTTTTTTTGCCCGTTCGCGCGATGCTCGCTCACGAAACGGGCGCTCTGCACGAACATGCCGCCGGAACCACACGCGGGGTCGAGAACGCGGCCCCTGTAGGGCTCAAGGACCTCGACCATGAGCCGCACGATCGCGGTGGGCGTGTAGAATTCGCCCCCGCCCGAGCCTTCGGCCATCGCGAACTCGGCGAGGAAGTACTCGTAGATCTTCCCGAACGAGTCGCCCTCGATGTCCGCGGGGATGGTGGAGAAGGTCTTGAGGAGCTCTTTCAGAAGTCGAGCATTGAAGACCTGGTAGGTCTTTGGCAGCACGCCTGAGAGTTGCGGGTTCTCGCGCTCGATGGCGCGCATTGCGTCGTCAAGAGCCTGACCGAGGGTCTTGTTCTTCTTTCCGCCCTCGGGAAACTCCAGCAGGTCGAGGAAACGGGCCTCTTCCGGGAGGAAAAGCACGCCGGCTGCGTGGTAGCTGCCCGGGTCGTCGACACGCGGACCGCGGCGCCCAGCTACCCCCTTCTCGAGTTCAGCACGCCGCGCGGCGAACTTGGCGTCCGCGAATCGGAGGAAGATCAGCCCGAGGACAGGTTGCGAGTACTGTGCTGCCGTGAGCCCGCTGTTGGCGCGGAGCTCGTCGGCGGCGTTCCAGAGGCGCTTCTCGAGGTTGGCGGTTGCGGTGTCCTTCTCGGGCGGGGCAATCCAGCGCATGGCTCCGGGGCGCCGCGGGCGATCTCGGCGGTGCCTTTACCGTACACGGGGGTGATGAACGCGTGAAGGTGGCCTAGCGGCGGCACTCGTCGGCCGCGCGGTCGCTATGACGCGCTGGGCAAGCGGCGGCTACTAGAACGGCACATCCGCGAGCTGCTCCGGCGTATACCGCGGGCGCGGCGGTCCGCGGCGCAGATCGCGACGCGCCTCCCGCTCCTGCTCCTCGAGCCGCCGGATCACTGCGTCCGTCTTGTCGTCGATCGCGACGAGGACCTCGTCGGCGTGCTCCTCGGCGTAGTGGAGAAACGCTTCCGTGCGCGACATGCGCGGCGACGCCTTGATCGAGCGCTTCACACGGTCGAAAAGCGGCACGAGGTCGGGCGGGATGTTGCCGCGGACCTCGTCGTCGCTCTCGCCCTGGCGCTCGATGCGCGTCACGCGGGGCGCGTCCCTGCGGCGCTGGCGGTTCGCGCGCTCGATGCGGCGCAGATCAGCCTGGTACCGATTCTCCGCCAGGAGCTCCGCGCGGGAGCGCTGGATGTCGTCCTTGATGGCGCGGGCCTCCCCGAGGCGCACAGCGCAGGCCTGACGCGCCCCGCCACGTTCCGCGCGTATGGCCTCGCGGAGCTCCTCGAGCACCCGGAGCCGCATCGCCCGTGCCCGCTCTCGCGCTGCGATGCGCTCCGCCCTGCGCCGCTCCTTCGCGTCCCGCAGAGCGAATTTGCGCCGACGGCGCGCCTCGCGGAGCTGCTCGCGCAGGCTGACGATCTTCTCCTTCGCCTTGCGTCGGTGGTCGCGGTTGATCTCGCGCATCAGCTGACGCCGGTCCGTGGCGGCCTGAGCTCGCGTTCTCATGCGGGCAAGACCTCCCGCCGTGGATCGCACAGCCGCACGCCGACCCCGGGGTGCCAGTACGGGATCTCCTCGTTCGGGCCGTGGAGCTCGCGGCGGAACTTGTAGACGCGCCCCCGGAGCTCCTCGACGTATTCCGTCCCCAGCGGCGCGCCGAGCGCTTGGATCTCCTTCGCGCGACGAATGACGTCGGGCGGGATCGGATCGGGGATGGCCCACGTGCACCGCGACGTGTCGGGCGCCGCCGTGAATGGACGACGGCGCGAGCTCGCGACCGCGGCGAGCGTCCCCGCGAGGCCCAGGAGCGGGACGAGAACCTCGGCTCTCACGCGGACTTGCGGCGGCGAGGGCGGTGGGCGCGCGTGACGGTCTTCTGCTCCTCGACGACCGCGACGACCTCCGCCACCTCGCCCACCTCCTCCGCACCCGCGGCGTGCTTGTCGAACGCGAGGAACTTGTCGAGCGTGTCGCGCAGGTTCGCGGCCTGGTCGCGATCGAAGCGGATGAAGTCCTCGCCGGTCTGGAGCTCGAGCAGGTCGGCCGTGATGGCGACCATGTCGAGCGTCCCGTACAGGCCCCCTTCGAGGTTGATGAACCGCCCCAGCTTGCGGGGGAAGTGGTGGTGCTTGGCTTTCTGCGTGGTGGGCATGATCTCTCCTCCTCGCAGCCGTCGGCTGCGTCTCGTCGCATTGGGGCGGGCCATCAGCGCCCGCCGTTTCTGGGGGGCGCGGGGTTCACGGATGGGGGAGTTTCGCGCTCGGACCCTACCCTCCGAGGGGAGATTTCGTCCTCGACGAGCACCCCGTCGATGACGATCGCGCCGCGTTGCGCGAGCTCGTGCTCGAGCTCCTCGCCCTTCTCCTTGAAAAACTTCCCCGAGTCGCCGAAGACGGCGTCGAAGAACATGCGGCCCGCCTTGGCAACCTCCCCACCACGCTGGTTGAGGATCGCTCGCTTGCGCTGGTTCATGCGTGACTCCCGTTCGCGGCGCCACTGGCGCCGCCGTTGACGCCGTTGGTCTTCTTCTTCGCCTCGCGCTCGTCCTCCTTCTCGACGTACGCGACGTAAATCTCGTGGATGAGTGCTGCTTGCTCGGGTGAGAGGTGGCCGACGAGCTGCGAGAGCTGCTGGCGCGTGAGCGACTTGAGCAGCTGGCGCATGAGCTCCTCGCCGAGCGCCGGTGTCTTCGACGCGGGGATCACCTTCGACATCGCGATCGGGACGAGCATGTCGAGCTTGTCGAGCAGGTGGTCTTTGCGCTTCTCGCTGTTCTGCGCTCACGGATCCGGCCGTCCTTGCGCTCGGACTCCTCCTTGTAGTGCCGGATGATGTCGACGGTGTGCCCGAGCGCGCGCTGGGCGCTCGCGTGCCGGCTGCTTCATCAGCAGGCCGACGAGGTTCGCGGGGGAACGGCGCGGACGGCATGCCCGTGGAGCGTGTGGCCGTCGACCCGCTCTCGATGCAGCTCTCTCCGAGCGGGGCGTCGCGCGCTGTCCCGCCTCTCGCCACGGGGCATCCGAGAGACCAGGTCAATTCCGGGCTGCGACCCGGCAAGACCCGCCGGAAAAAGATCAACAATCGACCGACCCGACGGCACATCCGCCGAAAGTCGAGCCCCTATACCAGTGAGGGCGACGCGAAGCCGGGCAGCAAGCCGGCCCGATGCCCGCCCTCGAAGCCTCGAAGGCTCCCTCGATCTCCCGGCGTGCCCTCGGCACGCCCGGGGCTCAGGAGAGGTGCGCCCTCGGACTCACTCAGCGCACCGCAACCCGACGAAACCCAACCCACCCACCGCAGCCACCCGAACCCTGAAGGAGACCCCACCCCCATGAGCCGAATCAACCGCACCACCGTCCGCCGTACCCGCTTCATCGACCTCGTCAACGGAGAGGAGCTCACGTTTCATCCCGAGCTGGTCCCCATCGACGAGCGCGTCACGGACGCGCAAGACCGACGCGCCCTCGAGGCCGTCATTCGAAGCCACCGCGGCCAGCTCGTCGCGGCTGCCCGCGAGCAGCTCGGCGACGACCCGCGCGAAGCCGAAGACCTCGTGCAGGATCTCTGCGTCGCGGTCCTCGAAGGGCAGCTCCGGCTGCCGAGCGACCCCGCCGACGCGCTCCGCTTCCTTCTCGGCGAGCTCCTCGAGTAGTGCGCCGACGGCGGCCGCTGAGGCGGGCCGAAGAAAAGAGCAACAATCGACCGGCCCGACGGCACATCCGTAGAAAGTCGAGCCCCTATACCAGTGAGGACGACGCGAAGCCGGGCAGCCAGCCGGCGCGCCGCCGCTTCCGAGGCCCCGAAGGCTCCCTCGCTCTCCCCGACGTGCCGCTCGGCATACCCGGGGCCGGGCGACGTGCGCCCTCGGGCTCCCTCCGCCGCAACGCAACCCACCAGCCGAACCCCATCACCCAACCCACCCCGAACCCAGAAGGAGACCCAACCCCCATGAACCGAACCAACGACACCATCCTCGCCGCCGACGAGCACCCCACCGACCCCTGGGCCGACCGCTTTATCGAGGACCGCTGGATCGAGCCCCTCTTCCGCATCCACGGCCGGCAACTCGTCGACGCCGCCGACCTGCACCTCGGCGGCGCCCCTCGCGAGGCCGCGGACATCGTGCAGGATGTTCGCAGGGACGTCCTCGAACGCCAGATCCGCCTGCCGCGTGGCCCCGCCGAAGCGGTCCGCACGCTCTTCCGCGAGACCGTCGATCGGTGCGCCCGACGGCCCCTGCAGAAGGCGACCGGCTGAAGAAAAGATCCAGATCGTCCGACCCGACGGCACATCCGCCGAAAATCGAGCCCCTATACCAGTGAGGGCGACGCGAAGCCGGGCAGCAAGCCGGCGAGGCGCCCGACCTCGAAGCCCTGAGAAAGGAGCTCCCCGTTCCTCCGACGTGCCCCCGGCACGCATCGAGGCCCGGGAGAGGTGTGCCCACCAGTCCAACGCCGCGAGACCCAACCCGAAACACCCAACCCCAACCCAGAAGGAGACCCAAGACCATGAGCCGAACCCACCGCCACAGCATCCGCCGCAACCGCCTCGTCGACTTCGTCGACGTGGAGAACCTCGAGCTCCACCCGGAGCTCGTCCCCCCCGTCCAGCCCACCACGGAAGCCCAGCTCCGCGCGGTCCTCGAAGCGGTCATCCGCGGGCATCGCTGGCAGCTCCTCGCCGTCGCGCGCCGCCGCCTCCGGGGCGACCGGAGCCAGGCCGAGGACGTCGTGCAGGATCTCTGCGTCGACGCGCTGCGGGGACACGTGCCGCTCCCGGCCGACCCTACGGAGGCGCTCGTCGCCCTCGTCCGGGAAGTGATCGAGCGCTGCGAAGGAGGCGCCTGGTGACCCCCCACGGCCGGACGCCCGCGAGCCGGCAGCCCACAGATTCCACGCGAAGGCGGTCGACCGCGATGCAATCCGGCACCACGCCGGCCGCCTTCGCACGCAGCACCTTTCCAACCATGCAGGAGGACACATGAGAGTGAGAATCAGAGACCGCAGCACCAAGCAGACCAAGGATCAGGAGCTCATCCAGGGGGTCCAGAAGGACCTCCAGACGATGTCGAGCATCCCTCTCGGAGGCACGACATACACACCCGGGTCGCTCGTGGCTTTCATCCAGAGCCGGATCGACGCGGGGAACGCGGTGGAGACGACCAAGGCCGCGTGGCTGAAGGCCGTCCACGCCTACCAGGCCATCGACAAGCAGGCGGACGTCGTCGCTCACGATCTGAAGTGGTTCGTGATGGGGGCGTTCGGCAAGGCGAGCCCGAAGCTCGCCGACTTCGGCTTCGCGGTCCCCCAGGCCGCGGCGCCGACCCCGGAGCAGCAGACGGGAGCCATCGAGAAGACTGCCACGCAGAAGGCCACGGGGCCGAAGGCGAAGCGGAAGGTGACGGGCGCGAGCCCGACGAAGAGCTGACCTTTCTTTCCCCCACCCTCCGTCCGCCTTCGGGCGGCGGAGGGGCGCGGGGAGCCCCGCGAAAAAAGATCAACAATCGACCGCTCCGACGGCACATCCGCCGAAAACGGAGCCCCTTACCAGTGAGGGCGACGCGAAGCCGGGCAGCAAGCCGGCGCCGCGGCGCACAACCAACCCCGAACCCAGAAGGAGACCCACATCATGAGCCGTACCAACCGCAGCAACGTCCGCCGCAGCACCCCGTCCATCGAGCTCGAGTTTCACCCCGAGCTCGTCCCCGTCGACGAGCACTTCGCCGGCCATCCGACCCGCATCGTCCTCGAGGCGGTGCTCCGGAGCCACCGGTGGCAGCTCGTCTCGGTCGCCCGGCAGCACCTCGGCAACGAGCGCCGTCTCGCCGAGGACGTCGTGCAGGACCTCTGCCTCGAGGTCCTCGAGGGACACCTCGTCCTCTCGACCGACCCCACCGAGGCGCTCGACGAGCTCCTCCGGGAGATCATCGCGCGGTGTGACGGATAGCCGCTTCCCGGTGCGATGACCCACCCACCTCCCCAAGACTCCGCGAGTGCGGCCGACCGCGATGCAATCCGGCACCACGCCGGCCGCCCTCGCACGCAGTAACTCACAACCAATAAGAGGAGGACACATGGGAACGACGACGAGATCCAGTCAGCAGGGTAAGGACCAGGAAGTGATCCAGGGGGTCCAGAAGGACCTCTCCACGATGTCGAGCCTGCCGCTGGCCGGCACGACGTACACGCCCGCATCGTTCGTGGCTCTCGTTCAGAGCCGGATCGACGCGGGAAACCAGGTCGTCACCACCAAGGCCGCATGGCTGAACGCGGTGAAGACCTACGACACGATCAACAAGCAGACGACCGTCGCGGTTCACGATCTGAAGCAGCTCGTGATCGGGGCGTTCGGGACGACGAGCAGCAAGCTCGCCGACTTCGGCTTCACGGCCCGCAAGGTCGTGGTGCTGACACCGGAGCAGAAGACGGCGGCCGCGGCGAAGAGGGCCGCGACGCGGAAGGCCAGGGGCACCCTGGGTCCGAAGGCGAAGCTGAAGGTCACGGGCGCGACCGCGCCCGCACCGACGGCGGCGCCGGCGGGGAACGCGGCGGCTCCCGCCGCGGGGAACGGAGCGCCCGCAGGGGCTCCGGCGGCGGCGCCCGCAACGGCGCCCATGGTGACGGTGAACGTCACGGCGGCTCCGGCGAACGGTTCGCCGGGGACTCCGACGGCCACGGTGGCGACCACGGCGCAGGCGCCGTCGCCGACGCCCGCGCCGTCACCCGTCGCGCCGGCGAAGAGCTGACGCGGCGCACGAAGTAGCAGTCACGCCGTAGTCACGAAGTAGCAGTCACGCAGTAGCGGCAACGCTCCTCTCCCGGCCCTCCGTCCGCCTTCGGGCGGCGGGGGGCTCGGGGGAGGAGCACCCCGCGGGCACGGAGCGACAACCAAACCAACCAATACGACCAAAGGAGACACGATCATGGGCAAGGGAACCAAGAGCAACACCGCCGAGCGCATCACGATCGAAGCGAAGGACCAGGACCTCATCGAGCAGCTCGACGGCCTCGTGGGGGACGCTGCGCGCGGAGACTCCCGCGCGGTGGGCATCCTCGCGATGGTCTACGGACCGATGCTGAACGACGAGGCGAGAGAGGAGCTCGGAGCGAGGTGGGAGCAGGACACCGCCGACGTCCTGCAGACGATGTTCCTCACGATGTGCGAGGGCGGCATGCTGTTCCCGGCGATCCGCGGAGCGGCGATCCCCTGGATGAAGCGCACGGTGCGCGAGATCGCCCGAAAGTGGGTGCGGCAGCGAGAGGAAGAGGCGGGGCCGGGGGCGGCGGAGTAGGGCACCTGGTCGTGCGCATCAGCGTTCTCCAACGACCCTCGATTCTCGTCCTCGATCCGAATCGCCGCGGCGGGTCGACCTCCCCCGGGGAAGCGTTCCTCGAGGCGTCGTAGCCGTCAAGACACCAGCGGGCACTTGAGCCCAATCGCGAGCGCGAGCCGTCGCTGGCGGGCGTCGGTCGTGATGAACGATGCCGCGCCGACTCGCTGCGCCGCGGCGCAGTGGAGCACGTCGAGCGACCGGCACCCCGTGGACCGAGTGTGCGCGATGGAGAGCGCCGCTGCGCTGCGCAAAGCGTCTTCCCAGTCGACGGCCGGCCGGTGAAGCACCCCGGTGGCGATGTCCTCTTCGACGAGCGCCCTCGTGGCGCGCACCTGCGATGGCTTCGCTTCCTTGCGAAAAAGCTTCAGCTGCAGCGCGTTCGAGAGCTCGAGCTCGTGAATCGCGAGGAGAACGATGCTTTGCCCCGCGATGAGGCGCACGACTTTGGCGCTCTCCGGCTCCGGATAGTAGAGCTTCACGAGGCACCCCGTATCGAGATAGATCATCGCTCGCCGCGAGACGCCGACACCGTATCGCTGAGCGAGCTCCCGGCCGGCGCCTTCCCCCAAACCGCCCTGGCGCGCGCGAGAAAGTCGGGGGCGGCGGGCGGGCGCGGGTCGGGCGGCACCAGCTTGGCGACCATCTTCCCTCGGCGGAGGACGGCGACTTCCTCCCCGCGTGCCACGCACGAGAGCACCTCGGCGAGGTGGTGCTGCACTTCGCGTATGGTAGCCGTCTTCATGTTAGACATGATGACGCACACGGAGCGGCGGTCAACAGACGAGAGCGTTCAGTGCGCCTCCGCCCAGTTCTTGCCGATCCCCACGTCGACGACGAGCGGCACCGCGAGCTTCATCGCCCCCGCCATCTGCTCTCGGATCGCCTCCCCCGCCGCCTTCGCCTTCCCCTCCGGCACCTCGAACACCAGCTCGTCGTGCACCGTGAGCACCATGCTCGCCCCCGGCGCCGCGTCGTCGACCCCGAGCTTCACCATCGCCAGCTTCAGCACGTCCGCCGCGGTTCCCTGGATCGGCGTATTGCGCGCGACCCTCTCCGCCTCGAAGCGGAGCCCCCGGTTGGCCGAGTGGAGGTTCGGCAGGAAGCGTCTCCTCCCGAGGAGCGTCCGCACCGCCTCTCCCTGACGCGCCGCCTCCACCGTCTTCTCCATGAACCTCGCGACGCCCGCGTACCGCTCGAAGTACGCCGCGATCCAGCGCGCCGCCTGCTCGCGCGGAACCCCGATCTGCTTGCCGAGCGCGCTGTCGCCCATCCCGTAGATGACGCCGAAGTTGATCGTCTTCGCGGCCCTCCTCTCATCCGACGTCACCTCCCCTTCCGCCTTGCCGAAGACGAGCGCCGCCGTGCGCGTGTGCACGTCGACGCCGGTGGAGAACGCGTCGATGAGCTCCGGATCGTCCGACAGATGCGCCAGGATCCGGAGCTCGATCTGCGAGTAGTCGGCGCTGAGGATGACGTGACCCGGCGGAGCCACGAAGGCGGCGCGGATGGCCCGACCGAGCTCGGTGCGGATGGGGATGTTCTGGAGATTCGGGTCGCTCGACGACAGGCGACCCGTGGCGGCGACCGCCTGATCGAAGCGCGTGTGGATGCGACCCGTCGTCGGGTTCACGTAACGCGGGAGAGCGTCGATGTACGTGCCCTTCAGCTTGTCGAGCTCGCGGTAGGCGAGGATGGCGCGCGGCAGCTCGTGCTTGTCGGCGAGGGCCTCGAGGACGTCGGCGTCCGTCGAGCGGCCTCCTTTCGGCGTGCGCTTCACGACGGGGAGCTTCAGCTCGTCGAAGAGGATGGTCTCCAGCTGATCGCGCGAACGGAGCGCAAAGTCGCGGCCGACGACCCGCTTGCACTCGGCGTCGAGGTCCCGCATCTGCTGCTCGACGTCCTTGCCGAGCTTCTCCAGCGTCGGCAGCTCGACGAGGACTCCGCGCATCTCCATCGCCGCGAGCACGCGGGCCAGCGGCATCTCGACGTCGCGCATCAGGGCATCGAGCCCCTCGGCCGCGAGGCGCGGCTCGTAGCGGCTCCGGAGGGCGAGGGCCACCTCGGGGTCCGCGGCGGCGAACGTCGTCGCGCGCTCGACGTCGATCTCCTCGAAGGTCGCGTGCGGGCCGCGCGCCTTGGGGAGCGAGTCCTCGAACGGCGACAGCGTGATGCCGAGCTCGCGGCGCGCCAGCTCCTTCAGGTCGTTCGGGGACTCGGGATCGATGAGGTACGCCGCGACGTGCGTATCGAACGTGGGTCCCGTCAGCGGCACGCCGGCACGGGCGAGGATGATCGACGTCTGCTTCACGTCCTGCCCGACCGTCGTCACGCGCGCGTCGGCGAAGAGCGGCGCGAGGACGGCGCGGACGCGCTCCCAGGAGAGCTGCGGGGGGCAACCGAGGTACCGGTGCTGGAGCGGGACGTAGTGTCCGCGGCCCGGCTCGCTCGCGAGAGAAAGCCCCACGATCTCCGCGCGCATCGCGTCGGTGCTCGTCGTGTGAAGCGCGACGCCCACCTGGCCCCGCGCGCGCGCTTCGTCCGCGATGCGCTGGAGGCTCGCCTCGTCGAGGACACAGGCGACGGTGCGTTCGACCGCGACGATCTCCGTGCGACCCCCCACGCGCGTGGTCGCCGACGCGCTGCCGCCCGGGCCTCCCCCCTCGTCGCCCGCGGGCTTGGCGAGGGCGCCCAGCTGGTCGAGCTGCCGGTTGAACTCGAGCTCCGTGTAGAGCTTCCGGAGCTCCGCCACGTCGGCCCCACCCCAGACGAGCTTGTCCCGGGCCCAGTCGAGCGGCGCGGTGGCGTCGAGCGTCACGAGCTTCTGCGACATGCGCGCGTCCGCCTCGTGCTCTCGCAGGCTCTCGCGGAGCTTCGGCCTCGCCACCTCCTCGAGGTGGCCGTAGATGCCCTCGAGGGAGCCGAGCTGGTTCAGGAGATCCGTCGCCGTCTTCGGTCCCACGCCCGGGACGCCGGGGACGTTGTCGCTCGTGTCCCCCGTCAGCGCGAGAAAGTCGCGCACGCGGCTCGGAGCGACGCCGAGCTTCTCCCGCACCTCGGTGGGACCGTAGACGCGGTCGCGCATCGAGTCCCACAGGACCACGCGGTCGTCGTCGTCGCGCACGAGCTGCATGAGGTCCTTGTCGGCGCTCACGATGACGACGCTCCACCCCTCCGCGAGGGCGCGCGCCGTGACCGCCGCGATGAGATCGTCCGCCTCGAGGCCCTCCTTCTGGAAGCACGCGGCGTCCCACGCGTGGATGATCTGCTCGACGCGCGCCATCTGCTGCGAGAGGTCCGGCGGCGCGGCGGGCCGGGTGGCCTTGTAGCGGGCGTCGAGCTCGTGGCGGAAGGTGCGCCCCTTCGAGTCCATCGCAATGGCCAGCATGTGCGGCTTTCGCTCGCCCACCACCTTCTGGAGCATGTTCACGGTGCCGAGGACGGCGTGCGTGGGCTCCCCCTTCGAGCTCGAGAGGGGCGGCAGCGCGTGGTAAGCGCGAAAGACGTACCCCGAGAGGTCGACCAGGTAGAGGACGTCGGCGGCTCCGGGCTTCGGAAGGGCTGCGCGGGGGCCTCCGCCCTCCGGGGTGCCGGCGGCAGGGCCAGCCCCGGGCGACTTGGGTGTCTTCGGGGAGGTCGCTCGGGGCATCGGTCGAATGCCTAGCCGACCTTCGGGAGGCTGTGCATCGTGATTCACGATGCCTTGTTAGCGGCTGAGAGGAGACTCGTCTAATGTAGAGCGGGGACACGCGATGGATCCGCAGCCGACTCCGCCTCGCGGCCTCATCGCCGGCAAGTACGAGGTCCTCCGTCTCATCGGGCGGGGCGGCATGGGCTCGGTGTGGGAGGGGCGCCACGTCACGCTGGGGACGCGCGTCGCCATCAAGTTCATCGATCCCGAGTACGCCGAGAGCAAGGAGGCGCGTTCGCGCTTCGACACCGAGGCGCGCGCGGCCGCCGCCCTCCAGAGCAAGCACGCCATCCAGATCTACGACCACGGCGTGACGGACGACGAGCGCCCGTACATGGTGATGGAGCTCCTGACCGGGGAGCCGCTCGACGAGCGCATCGACCGCCTCGTTCGCATGTCCCTGCCGGAGACGGCGCGCATCCTCATCCAGGTCTGCCGCGCCCTGCAGCGCGCGCACGAGGCCGGGATCATCCACCGCGACCTCAAGCCGGAGAACATCTTCCTCGTCCGCTCGCCGGACGACGACGACGAGATCGCCAAGGTGCTCGACTTCGGCATCGCGAAGATCAAGCAGCTCCCGGGCGAGCAGGGGCTGACGAGCAGCACCAAGACCGGCGCCGTGCTGGGGACGCCGTATTACATGGCGCCCGAGCAGGCCCGCGGCCTTCGCAGCATCGACTACCGGGCAGACCTCTGGTCGCTGGGGGTCATCGTACAAGTGCGTGACGGGGGTGCTCCCCTTCGAGGGCGAGAGCGTCGGCGATCTGCTCGTGAAGATCTGCACCGCGCAGCCTCCCGTGCCGTCGATGGCGATCCCCGGGCTGCCCGCGGCCTTCGACGCGTGGTTCGCCCGGACGATGGAACGCGAGCCGGGTCGCCGGTTCAACAGCGCCACGGAGCTCGCCGAGGCACTCGCCATCGCGGCCGGCGTGAGCGTGCGCCGGGGGCCGATGTCGAGCCTGCGCGAGACGGGCGCCCTCCCGGGCCCGGGGACGCCGGCGCCGCCTGGCGCGCACGAGCGCACGCCGCTCCCCGCGGCCGGGCTCACGTCGGCGCCGTTCGTCACGTCGGCGGCGCTGCCCCGGTCGTCGCGCGGCCCCGTGTTCGCCGTGATGGCCGCGGCGCTGCTCGGGGGGACGCTCGGCGTCGTCGGGGTCGTGAAGCTGCTGGCCCACCCGGCCGTCGCGACGGGCACCGTGCCGGTCGCCAGCGCGACGATCGCGACGAGCGCCGGGGTCGCGGGTCTGGTGGCCGGCCCCGGTCCCACCCCGACGGCGAGCGCGACGGAGACCGCCTCGGCGGCGACGGCGGCGAGCTCCGCGTCGGCCGTCGCGGTGAAGCCCCCTCCGGTGGCCACGGCGCACGGACCGGGAAAGCCCGCGCCGACGGGCAAGCCGGTGGCGACGACGGCCCCCGTCGCGACCAAGGCGCCGGCTCCCAAGTCCACCGCAACCTCGTCCGATCCCGGCTACTGACCTTCTCGCGCACGGCTTCCCATGCGAACGCTTCGCCTGCTCTTCTTCCTGGCGGTTCCCTGCGCCGCCTCCGCGCTGGGCTGGTCCACGCCCGCGCAGGCGCAGGTGACCGAGTCCGAGCGCGCCGCCGCCCGCCAGCTCTTCAAGGAGGGCGACGAGCTCCAGCGCGCCGGGAAGTTCGTCGAGGCGCTCGACAAGTTCCAGCGCGCGCAGCAGGTCTTCAGCGCGCCGACCAACGTCCTCCGCATCGCGGAGTGCGACGCGGCGCTGGGACACCTCGTCGCGTCGGCCGAGTCATACCGCGCCCTCGTCCGCACGCCGCTCCCCGCCGGCTCGCCCGCCGCGTTCCAGGCGGCCGTCGATCAGGCCCGCGGAGAGCTCGCCCAGGTCGAGCCGCGGGTCCCCAGGCTCGTCGTCCAGGTCGAGCCTGCGAATGTGCCCGGCCCTCAGCTGCAGATCGACGGCCAGGCGGTGCCGGCGGCGCTCTTCGGAGAGCCGTTCCCGCTCGATCCGGGCCCGCACAAGGTGCTCGTCTACGCCTCGGGCTACGTGAGCGCCGAGCAATCGGTGGTGCTGAAGGAGCGGGAGACGCGGTCGCTCCAGGTGCCGCTGAAGCCCATCGCGGGCGTGACGTACGCGCCGGGTTCCGCTCCGCCGCCCCCGGTGACGACCGACACCCCGCCACCGACGGAGCCAGCGCAGGGCATCCCTCCCCCGCCGCCGGCCATCGTCGACGCCAACGCCCCCGGCGCCGTGCGCAAGCGCCCGCGTGTGGCGCTCATCCTCGGCCTTCACCTCGGCCTCGAGCTCCCGGCCGGGCAGATCCCGGCCCCCAACGGCACCGCCATCAACACGACGGACGCGTCGGCGGGCGGGTTCGCGTACGCGCTCGACGGCGGCCTGCGCTTCGCCCGCTACGGATACATTGGGTTGACGGTGGAGCACGCCGGCCTGGGCGCCGGGAAGAACCCCAGCAGCGTCGACCAGTCCGCCCAGGCGCTCTCGTCGAACACGACGGCGCTCGGCCTCGTCGTCGGGATCATCGCGAACCCCGACCGGGTGAGCTTCTTCGGCGAGATCGGCGCACAGGCGCGCTGGTACTCCCTTTCGTGGACCAACCCGCAGGGCAACCAGTCCGCCAGCTACTCGGGAGGCGAGCTCCTTCTCGGCATGGGGCTCTGGATCCCGGCGGGACACACCTTCCGCCTCCTTCCGGAGGTCACCGGGGGCGTCGGCGCCTTCAGCCCTCCCACCGGGTCGGCGTCGGGCGACACCAGCAGCCCCGGGCACGGCTTCGTCATGCTGGGCATCGGTGGGCTCTTCAACATCGACCTCTAGACGACCTTCGGGAGTCTGCGGCCGTGTGGTTCATACGGCCCGAGTCGCGCCGGACATTCGCGTGCAACGAAATACAAGTCGCTGACAATTGTCTGGAGCGCGCTCAGCTATCTCATCGGGCATGCACTTCGCGCTGTGCGCGGCCTATTTCGCCGTGCTCCTCGTCCTGGCCATGTACGGCCTGCATCGTTCGCATCTGGTGCTCACCGTCCTCCGTCATCGACGCGCGCTGAAGGCCCTCAAGGAGGGCGTTCCGGCCCTCGCGACCGGCTCGGTCGAGGGCCGCGACGATCTGCCCTGGGTCACCATCCAGCTGCCGCTCTACAACGAAGCGACCGTCGCGGGACGCCTCCTCGACCACGTGGCCGCCATCGAGTGGCCGCGCAGTCGCCTCGAGATCCAGGTGCTCGACGACTCGACGGACGAGACGCGGACGCTCGTGCGCGCGAAGGTGGAGAGCCTGCGCGAGGGCGGCCTCGACGTCGTCTACATCCACCGCGTGGATCGCACGGGGTACAAGGCCGGCGCCCTCGAGAACGGGCTCCACGTCGCCAAGGGCGAGCTCGTCGCCATCTTCGACGCCGACTTCCTGCCGCAGCCCGACTTTCTCCGCGCCGTCGTCCCGCACTTCATCGCCGACCCGAAGGTGGGCATGGTCCAGGCGCGCTGGGGACACCTGAATCGCGCGCACTCGATGCTGACGCGCACCCAGGCCCTCATGCTCGACGGTCACCACCTCGTCGAGAACCGCGCCCGCATGGCCGCGGGCTGGCTCTTCAACTTCAGCGGCACCGGCGGCATGTGGCGCAAGGAGGCGATCGCGAGCGCCGGCGGCTGGCAGCACGACACGCTCACGGAGGACCTCGACCTCTCGTACCGTGCGCAGCTCGCCGGGTGGCGCTTCGTGTACCGCGAGAACGTGGTGACGCCGGCGGAGCTACCGGAGGACATCAGCGCCTTCCGCGCGCAGCAGTTCCGCTGGGCCAAGGGAACCGTCCAGACGGCGCGCAAGCTCCTCGGGCGCATCCTCCGGTCCCCGCTGACGCGGATGCAGCGCGTGGAAGCGCTCTTCCACATGACGCCGCACTTCGCCTACCCGCTGATGGTGCTCCTCAGCGTGCTGCTCCTGCCGGCGCTCGTCCTCATGCCGGCGACCGACACCAAGGCGATGCTGCTCATCGATCTGCCCCTCGTCATCGGGACGACCGGGTCGCTCGCGGCGTTCTACGCGATGGCCGAGGCCGCGCAGGGCCGGCGACGCCTCGACGCCCTCAAGCAGCTGCCGGTGCTCCTGGCGCTCGGGGCCGGGCTCGCCCCGCACCTGACGAAGGCGGTGTGGGAGGGCCTTCACTCCATGGCCGGCGAGTTCGTGCGGACGCCGAAGAAGGGCACGACGGAGGGCCGGTACCGGGCCGCCGCCGACCTGCCGATGATCGAGATCGCACTCGGTCTCATCTCGGCGGCGAGCACCGTGGCGGCCATCGAGACGGGGCACTGGTTCGCGGCCCCCTTCGCGATGCTCTTCACGTTCGGTTACGGCTACGTGGCCTTCTTCGTCGCGTTCGAGCAG
>Ga0182030_10008645_pt1 | contig 21022 bp, 18 predicted proteins | sample 812S3MmetaG_FD_121299 | JGI IMG/M metagenome (GOLD analysis project Ga0182030, IMG submission 121299) | Permafrost microbial communities from Stordalen Mire, Sweden - 812S3M metaG (Illumina Assembly) | ecosystem: Environmental > Terrestrial > Soil > Wetlands > Permafrost | place: Sweden...
GCGTTCCTGTTCGCGTACTTAGCGCTGCGGTTGCTGATCCCCGAACAGCCAGCTTGGAAGCGCTTCGTCCTGTTGCTATTGCTCGCCTCCTTCTGGGAGACATCCTTACGCACGACCCTCCCGGTGCTTCTCTTCGCGCTATTTCTACGCGGCTGGTATTCGGTGAGGGAAGGACGCACTCGACCCTACGTCTTTGGAATTGCCGGGGCTTTGCTTTGGGCGATTGCCTTCCTGATCGCCGGCGACACTGGCATCTATGCGACGGCCGCATGGGTTATCGTCTGCGCCGCCATCGCCGTCGAAACTTGGGGCGAGAATTTCCTCGGCAAGCTGCTTTCCACTTTACTGGCGTTCGCTGTGGCTGCGGTCGTATTCGTCATTACGATCAACTGGGTGATGGCCAGGCCGTTAGACTTCCGCTTCTGGCGCGAGTCGCTCGCCCAGGTCGCCGCTTATCGCTGGGCCACGCCCGCGGCGATGACCGCCGTGGGCGAACTCCATCTGTTCAGTGCGCTGTTGATCGGACTTGCGATTTTCCTGGTGCGGGCCCAGACCCGCCAAGGCAATCACGCCATAACCCAACGTGCCGGCTTCCTGCTCGGTGGCTTTGTCTTTGCGCTGGCCATGCTGCAAAGCGCTCTGGTGCGCTCCGACATCGGACACGTGATCATCGGCGAATTCGCCCTGACATTCTTTGCCGGCACGATACTGTTCTCGTTGGCGGGCCGTGCCTCGGCCGTGGGAGTCTTGATCGCCATTGCGGCTTGCATGCTCTTTTCTCACCCGGTTTTCCGGCCCTCCAGCGTCATCCGGCTGTATGCTCAGTTGCGAAATCCATTAACTGAATGTCCGCCCGGTTCCAGTGAGTTTGACCGCGCCTGTTATCAAGAGCCGTTGACTCCGCAGATGCTCACCGCCGCCGCCGGCTTTCTGCAACAGCACAGCCGACCGAATGACTCCGTTTTCGTATTTCCCTACCAGACCATGTTTGGCTTGGCATCGCGCCGCAATGTTGCGGGCGGTCTGATGCAGGCCTACACCGCCAGCGGCGCATATCTGTCGCAACTGGAAATCGCCGGACTGGAGCGAACACCAGCCGCGGCCGCGCTCTACCTTCCCGACGCCGACCTCAATCGGTGGTCTGCGGCCGACGTAGCACGCTGGTCGCGCAACTACCTGAGCGTGCCGGTGGACGGAGTTCCCAACTTCACCCGCACTCCGGAAGTGTGGTTTTGGACGCTCCGCCATTACCGCACGGTGCAGCCATTAACTCCCGGTGTTGTCGGTCTGCAACGCGATGACTCGCGCGCCGCGCGTCTCGCGATGCAAACCCAATCGCTGGGTCTGGCGGCGCAAACTTATGCGATCACCAAGCGAAGCTCGACCACCGATCTGGGACCGCCCAGTTGGCCCAGCGGCTTCGACTTCCTGCGGCTGCGACTTACGGTTCATTATCCTGTGTGGTGGAAGTTGCGCAAACCTGAGCGCCTGCAATTGGAGATCAGCCGCGCTGACGGAACACGCGACTTTCAATGGATGCTGGTGCAGCCCAATGTTCCCACCGACCTCTGGTTTTACCCGTGGGACGCGCCCGACCTGGCAGCCTACTTCAGCGCCGATGAGGGCCAGTGGCGGCCGAATTCGCGCTCCGCTATTACCGGTCTGCGGCTTTGGGCCGTGCCCTTGGATTGGGTGTCGCAACAGCCGGATGCTATCACCCTTGACGCCGCCGACGCAGTCCGGATTACACTGCTACCCCAGTAGCGGCACTGAATGTATTGGACTGTTCCCGGACTATTAGAGCGTGTTTCACGAATCGCTCGCAAGCCAGCGGCTTGTTGACTCAGGGGCTGAAGCCCACGTTTTATGCGGCTCGGGACGGCGCGGCTGAAGCCGCACCCCTGCAAAGAAGCATTCCTGAAACACGCTTTAGGAATGTATCTCCGGCCTGGGACCCTACGGCACCGGGCCCATTCGCTCCAGCAGCACCGTCGTTCCATCCTGATAGTTACTTTTCCAGCCGGAGTTGTGCCCCAGCAGATAGGCCACTGGACTTTCTTGCGGAAAGAGGACGTAGCGTATGTGGTACTTGTCTAGAATTTCCAGAGTGTTCTTAATGCCCATGGCGTCAAGGTAGTCGGCAAAGACGCCGTTGTACTCATAAATATCGATGCGGGAATCGATGAACACCGGAATGTTGCGCGCGTTCCAAGTTAAATAGCCGCCCCACAGACAATCGTTGAAGACGCGGCCCGCAGGCCGGAATTGCTGCAGATAGGGCAGCGCCTTCACCGGATAGTACCTCACCGTGTCGCGAAGCAGGTATGCACTCGATGGAAATCGCCACACACAGCCGGCCAGAATCGCGACCATGAGCAGGCCGTTCAGCCAAGGTTTATCGACCTCCCGACGATAATGGGGAAAGAAATCCAATTCCTCGGCCAGGATTGGGGTCAACAGAATCGCGGCCAGAAACAAGAAGCGGCTGTAGGTCATGGCCGCATAGTAGCCAATAATCAAGAACCCCACCTGATCGAGACCCCAGCGTCGCTTACGCGCCAGGGCAAGAAGAATGGTCACCGCCAGCATTCCGAACAGTATCTTTCCCCGTACTCCATGAAAATCGAGGCTCATCCACTCATCTACGTGGTTCACGTTGAGCCGCTGGCGAAAGGCGAAGTTGAAGGGATAGAAAACCAGATGATAGGTGTAGGGATTCAGAAATAGCCCAGCCACGCTCAATGCGCCTACCATGGCTAGTTTCGTTCGCTGGGCCGGAATCCATCGCGAACTTTCAATCCTGCCCCAGCTTGCTTCCACAAAGCCGCTCGCAACAAATACTACGAACAGCACCATGCCAATCAGCCACGATCCATGTAGGTTGGCCCAAAGTACAAAAAGAGGAGGCAGCAGCCAGGTCAAGTCTCTGCCTCGCTTGAACTGAGCAAGAATGAACAGCTCCGCCACCAGGCATATCCAGCCTACTAGCAAAGTGCGTGGTCCGAAGGAAACCGTGGCCAGCCATACTGCCAGCCACGACGCGACAAATGCGGCCTTCACATTCTTTGAGCTGAGATATGCCAGTCCGAATACGCCCAAGAGAATGAGTTCCACTGCGGCCAGCATCACCAGATAAACGCCTCGAATCCCCAACCACCGCCAACCAAAGTAATAGGGGAGTTCGCCTAGCCACGCTTCATTGATCCATCTCGAGCCAGCTGCGGTAAAGGAATAGAAATCGTGGTGCACCACGGAATGACTTTGGACAAAGACTTCCGCATTGCGCAGGTGCCACCAGATATCGGGATCGGCAATGCTGCCGCTGTCAAAAACAAAGATCGATCCGCCTAGAACGACCGCGAGTAATACCGGAAAGGAAAATACTTTCTGCCACCAGCCTGCTCTGGGCCGAGCTTCAGACCGGGCCGGTGAAGCTACCGCAGGCGATAGGAACTTCGAAGTCGCGACTGGCTGGGACAGCACAAATCAGGCTATCGCCGTTGCGCAAAGCTGGCCATAGTTTGGTGGGGAATGCACTAACTATTTCAGGGTCGCCAAACCCATTCTGGGCACTCCTCATATTGGGAAAAGATTGTCTGCCTACATAGGAATAATCCTTGGTCGCGGGTCGTCCTAGCCATACCATTTCCAGAGAGCGTAGTTCATCCATGCGTCATCTATCTTTGGAAGGAGCGGCCAAGAACAACCAGGGATCGAGCCTGATCGAGACTGCCTTGGTCATGCCGGTCCTCGTCCTCATGCTTTGTTTCGCCATTGACATTGGCTATTTCTTCATCGTGGCTGCCAACCTGGTTTCATCGTCCCGTAATGCCGTGTTGTACTCGGGACAAGGATTTGTATCGCCCGCGCAAACCCAACTACCTTCGCCGGGAAGCGCCGGCTCGCTTGCCGACACCGCGGGAGCTGCGGGGCTGGCGGGCGGCGATTTGTCTGGGCTGGCCAGTATGAGCAGCGAAACTTTTGTCGAAGTCTGCTCCAAGGAAATTGGAATCACCCATACTTCCAATGGCTATATCACCAACTGCAGTACGTTTCCTTCCGGCGCGCTGACCTTCACTCCCGACCAGGACCCCGAATCGAACAACGGAATGCTGACCCAGCGGGTGGACGTCGTGTATACCGTGGCCCCTCCTATTCCCGTCAATTTCTTCACCTTTACCATGCCGCCTTTGACGGTGCATTGGAAGGCAGAAATGAGGGCAGTTGATTGATGATGGTCGTGTCCTATCTTCGGCGTTACTGTCGGCGCAGAACCACCCTAGGCTGGGACGAGTCTGGCTCCATGATGATTGAGTTTTGCTTGTCAGTGTGGACTTTATTTCTGATGGCCTTCCTGATTTTCGAATTCTGCATGGCCATCTATACCTACAGTGTTCTGGGCAATGCGGCGCGCGAGGGGGTGCGTTATGCCATCGTCCATGGGACCGACAACAGTTCATGCAGCGGCCCCAGCAGCGGCTGCGCCGACAGCGGCGGCAACAACGTTACTGCCGTGGTCAACAGCTATGCCTCCATTTCTTTTCACGACACCAGCGGCATGACGGTAACGCCCTCCTGGCCCGATGGGACATCGACCCCTTCCAGCCGCGTGCTGGTCACCATCTCTTATCCGTACGTGTCGTATCTGGCCCTGCCGGGGTTCAACTCGCCGCAGATGCAGATCAAAGCCGAAGGACGGATTGTCTTCTGAGGGGCCACCTCATGGATTGTTCTTTTATCGATCGGACTAAACGGCGCGACCGTCGGCCGAGCCAAGCCGGACAGGCCAGCATTGTGGTGGTCCTTATGCTGAGCTTGTTCTTATTGGCCGCTCTGGCCTTCGCGGTGGACTACACCAACATTTGGTTCCAGCGCCAGCAGGTGCAGACGGCTGCCGACGCCGCCTGCCAGGCGGGCGCCATGGACATCTATCAACTGGCCGCCGGCGCGAGCTTGCCCAACATGGGTTACATCCTGGGCACCGCCGGTAATTGCAGCGCCTACGGCTCGGCCGGTCCAACCATGTGCTGGTACGCCGCCAAGAACGGATTCAGTGGGTATAGTGGCGGCGCAGCTAGCGTTTCCTGGACCTTTCCCAGCAGCGTCCCCGGCGCCACCGCGCCGCCTTCGGCCTCCACGCAATATCCTTTCATGCAAGTCTCGGTTTCGCTGCCGGTGAAGACCTACTTCAGTACGCTGCTCACCGCCAATCAGACGCAAACCGTGTCGGCCAGCAGCAGCTGCGGGGTCACCCAGATCATGCAGGGTGCTCCTATCATGGTGCTCAACCCTTCGGTATCAGGGGCCTTGTCGTATTCCGGCGGCGCGTCGCTGGCCATTGTCGGCGGTCCGCCACGCAGCATCGTGGTCAACTCCAGCAGTGCGACCGCGGTGCTGTGCGGATCCAGCGGAGTGATTGACACCCATCTCGGCGGCCCCAATTTTACCGGCTCCGACGTGGGCACCTACGGCGGCCCGACCACCGCTCCCGGTGCCTCCACTGGCTGCTACGGAAGCAACGGCAACACCGGACTGCCGGCCGGCTTCGACGGAGGAACTACCGGCCACTGGGACTGGCCCGCCAGCCCGGTCGCCGATCCCTACGCCGGCGTGCCCGCCGCCGCCGGCATGAAAACCGTGACCCCGCTGACCAAGTCGGCGAACGGTTACTTCATTCCTGCGGCGGCGGAGACCGATGGTTGTCCCGACCAGAGCCCCACCAACTACTTTGGCTGGGGACCGCCTAACTATCCCCTAAGAGGCTGCAAGGAATATGCGCCGGGATACTATCCCAGCGGCATCTCGGAAAATGGCAATGACGTTATTACCTTCCTGCCGGGCGTGTACTACATGGATGGCAACCTGGCCATTGGCGGCAGCGACAGCATTCGCATGGCGAAGCCTTGCGCCAATTCGACCGGAGTCATCACCGGCACCACCTATTGCAGCTACCTAACCAAGACGGCCGGGCCCAACGGCGCCGGAGGGGGCGGAGCTTGGACCTGGCACCAGACCGACGGGGTCATGTTCTACTTTCACGGGTCGGCGGCGCCGATAATCAGCGGCGCCTCGGGCGCGCCTGCTTATCCCCGGGTCGACAAGGTCCCGGTCACCGACCTCACCTGCGATGGCAGTACTCCACCTGCCTATCTAGGCTTAGCCAGCTTGCTGGACACCAACATCATGTTGGCCCAGTGCACCACCAAGGGCACCTACTGGGACAATGCCGGCGACACTACCGACTCGCTCGGCGCCATCCGCGGCCTGCTTATGTTTATGGACCATGCCGACTCCGCTTCGCCGCAATTGCAGGGTTCGGGCAGCCTAGCTTATACCGGTACTCTCTATTTCCACTCCAGCAGCTACGCCACCATCTTTCAGATCCCGGGAGGCACCAGCAACGGTACCTTGATTTGGGGCAACGTAGTCACCGACCAGATGCAGCTTAGCGGCAGCGGGGCCTTGACGATGGCCCTCAATCCCGCCGCTACCACTCCCATGCTGAAAGTTTCTTTACTAAAGTAAAGCCCTGCGGGTTTTCGCCGATAGGTAGTACGGCTGCAATTGGCCTGCCTCACTCCCAGCGTGCCGGTCCTACTGGCGCGGGCCAGACCATCGGCGCTCCCGCGCGCATAAGACCCGTCCCCTGGCCTGCAAGAAAGAAGGCAGACGATGAAACTATTCCCAATAGGCAATTTCCTGCGGGAAGACAGCGGTCAGGACTTGATCGAGCATGCTTTGGTGGCAGCGGTCATAGCGCTGGCGGCGGTCGCCGCCATGAGCACCCTGGCGAGCACGGTCAACAATGCCTTTAGCGCCGTCGGCAGCAAGCTCGGCGGCGCGCTGGGCGGTTAGCGACGATCTGCTCAGATCCAGGGCAATCCTTGCCGGGCTAAAGCCTTTCTTTCATACTCAATAGTTAGGACGGCCTGAAGGCTGTCTCTTCAACCTATAGACTTAATGTTTTCCTGGTCCTTGGAATAATCTGTAGTCAACTATTATTTAGTTATCAATTCCCGCTTTGGCAGCTGGCCCAATCTAGTATTACTAAGCGCGATCTCTATCGAATATCCATTGCAATGCCGATAGGCGTGATTGAGAGTACTAACTAGCTGCACAAGCTGCAGACAGAATGGTCTGTCTCTCAGGCTTCGCAGGGGAGGAAGGTTGAACATGAAAATCCAAACGCTTAGCAATCTGCTGCGGGACGAATCCGGTCAGGACTTGATCGAATACGCTCTGGTGGCAGCCATCATTGGTTTAGCGGCGGTAGCGGCGATGAGCACTTTGGCCAGCAACATCAGCAATGCGTTCAGCGCGGTGGGCAGCAAGCTCAGCAGCGCCGTCGCCTAACCATTAGGTATTTCCGCAGGCCGCGGTGCCGGGCCTGGCCGAGGCCCGGCGGGCAACTTAGGGCGCGGCAGGAATGCAGTTGACCGGCCACTGGGCTGCGACGCCCGGCGGGAACAATCAGCGCCGAAAGTGGTTGCCGAGCGCAGCCACTTGCGGAAGGCCAGCGGGCGGGGCCGCGCGCCGCAGCGGGGCCCGGAGCGGCAGGCCGGGATTTTATGGCAAACGGCGGCGGGCGCTGGCCCCCAGCCCGGGGATCGAGGCGATAGGTGCACGGTTTCGCCATGGACACGGTGTATGGGTTAGCGTCATTCGTCTGTGCCGGCATCGGCGCGGTCTACGACGTTCGTACCCGCCGCATTCCCAACTGGCTCACCGGCTGGGGCATCCTGGCCGGTCTCCTGCTTCATCTGGGGCTCGGGGGATGGCGCTCGCTCAGCGGCGCCGCCGTCGGCGGCCTGCTGGCGGGAGCGATTTTCCTGCTGTTCTATCTGGCCGGAGGCATGGGCGCCGGCGACGTTAAGCTGATTACTGCGGTGTGCTGTCTGGCCGGGTTAAGCGCAGTCGCCGGAATTCTGCTGGGCACGGCTTTGCTGGGCGGACTGTTTGCCGTGGTCCTGGCCCTGCTGCGCCATCGCCTGCAAGATACCTTCACCAACATGGGCCGCTTGCTGGTGTACCACGGCAGCGCCGGTCTGCGGCCCCATCCTGACCTGAACCTTAGCAACCCCGGAACCCTGCGTCTGCCTTACGGGCTGGCCATTGCCGCCGGCGCCGGATCGTCCCTGTGCAGTGTTCTGCTGAGATGAGGACATGAACTTCCGTCGTCTGGCTACTGCTCTTATCGCCGCGCTGCTGCTTTCCGGCGCGGTCACCTTTTTCCTCAGCCGCAAGCTTAACGGCCACAACTCGCACTCCACCGTGCAGCGCTATGTCGCACCCTCCCGCTCGTTGCAGGCCGGAGAGGTGCTCAAGCCCGAAGACTTGGTGCTGGTGGAGTGGCCGGCTGCGCTACCGCTGGCTGGCGCCTTCACCAGGATTGGAGACCTGGCGGGCCGCGCCGTGATCTATCCGGTGGCCGGCTCGCAACCCATTCTTGACCCCTATCTGGCTGCTCCGGGCTCGGGCATCGGGCTGACGGTGAAGATTCCCGAAGGCATGCGGGCCACCTCGGTCAAGTCCGACGAGGTGGTGGGCGTGGCCGGCTTTCTGTTTCCCGGCTCCCACGTGGATGTGCTGGTCACCTTCCGTTCCGACCGCTTTCCCACCCCCGCGACCCAGATCGTGCTGCAGGACGTCGAGGTGCTGACCATCGGCCAGAAGGCGGAAGCCGATCCCCAGGGCAAGCCCGAGAACGTCAACGTGGTGACCTTGCTGCTGACCCCCGAGGACGCCCAGAAACTGGTGCTGGCCAGTACCCAGGGGACCATCCAGTTTGTGCTGCGCAACGGCGCCGACCACACTCAGGTCAAGGCCATGCCGATCCAGATTGCGCAACTGTCGGGCGTGGGGCCGATGCCCGCCCCGGCAGTAACGCCGCGCGGGCGCTTGCCGATAAGACAACCAGACGTGGTCGAGACCATCCTTGGCGACAAGCGGACCACCAAGAGTTTTGAGTGACCCCATGAAAACGCCCCCTATTCGCCGCACCTCAATCCTGGCCGCGATGCTATGGCTGGCGGCCGCAATGCTGGCGGGCCAAACCCCGTCAACCGGTCCACCCCCGGCGGCTTCGGCCGTCGCCGCCGGACCCAGTGCCGCGTCCCCACCGGCGGCCACGGGGGAGGGGCCGGCAGCGGTGCAGAAGCATGCCGCGCCTTTCGCCTTGAGCGCCAGTCTGCCCCCGGCACCGGCCGGCCCGCAGGAGCTGGCGGCGGCTGATCGGCAGAGCCTGCACCTGGTCGTGGGGCGCTCGCTGTTTATGGATCTGCCGGAGAAGCTGCGCCGGGTCTATGTAAGCAATCCTCAAGTATTGGACGCCCTCGCCGCCAGCCCGCTGGAGGTGGTGATCACCGCCAAGGCTGCCGGCACCAGCAGCCTGGTGCTGTGGAGCAATGGCGGGCCGCCGCAGATGTACACCGTGCTGGCCGACGTGGACGTTGCCGGGTTGCGCGCTGCGCTCGCCCAGGCTTTGCCCGGCGATCGGGTGGAGGTCGAGGCCCAGCAGGGGCGGGTCCATCTCAGCGGGGTGGTCGATAGCGATGGCGCGGCCGAGGAAGCGGCCCGGCTGGCCGGGGTGTACTCCAAGGACGTCATCAACGCGCTGGTGGTCGATCCCCGGCACCTTCCCCAGGTGCAGCTGGAAGTGCGTATTGTCGAGATCGACCGCTCCAAGCTGACCGCCTTCGGCATCAACCTGTTCAGCCTGGGCAAGAACAGCGGTTCGACCAGCACCGAGCAGTTCAGCCCGCCCGGCTTCAGCTCGCAAAACGGCAGCAACAGCGCCGTGATCAGCGACTTTCTGAATTTGTTTTATTTCAATCTGCCGCACGGCTTGGGGACCACCATCAAGGACCTGCAAACCAAGGGCATTCTGGAGATCCTGGCCGAGCCCACCCTGATCACCATTCATGGCAAGACGGCCCGCTTCCTGGCGGGCGGAGAGTTTCCTTACCCCATCGTGCAGCCCGGGGGAGTGGGCAGCGTGCCCACCATCACGGTGCAGTTCCGTCCCTACGGGGTCAAGCTGGAGTTCACCCCGTGGGTCAATTCCGACGGCACCATCCGGCTGCGGGTGGCGCCCGAGGTCAGCGCCCTGGATTACACCAATGAAGTGGTGATCGCCGGATACGTACTGCCGGCGCTGTCCACTCGCAAGGCGGAAACCGAAGTCGAGCTTAGGGACGGGCAGAGTCTGGGCATCTCCGGCATCCTCGACCATCGCACCACCGACAGTCTGAGCAAGATGCCGGGCATAGGCGACATTCCGGTGCTGGGACAACTTTTTCGTTCCAAGAACCTGAACCGCTCCACCATGGAACTGGTGGTGATCGTTACCCCCAAGATCATCGACAACCTAGCCAAGGCAGATCTGCCGGCGCCGTCGACGCCGGCCATGGCGGTACCGTTCCTGCAGCCGCCGGCGTTCGACCACGATCTGCCCAAGAACTGAGACGCGATGCGGGCCCAAGAAGACCAAGTCGGGGAGCGCGAAGTGAGCCGCGAGCAGCTCAAAGAGGGTGCCGCCGGATTGTGCGTGGCCACCCTGTGCGCCGATCAAGAGACGGTGGAGGCGGTCAAGCAAGCGGTGGCGCGCAAGCACGGGAGCTTTGCCGGGGAGCTGCCGGACTACGCCCGCTATGAAGGCGATCATCTGTTCTGGCAGAAGCTGCAGCGGGCCGAGGTCGCGGTTTGCGTCATCGACTTCGACCGTGACCGGGCGCAGGCGGTGGCCGCCGCCAACTCCATGCAACAGACGCTCCACGGCCGCACCACCCTGATCGCGGTTTCGGCCCAGGCCGGTCCCCACCTCATTCTGGAAGCCATGCGGGCCGGGTGCAGCGAGTACCTCACCAAGCCGGTTGTCCCCGACCAGTTGTCGGAGTCGCTGGACCGGCTGCGCGCCCGCTCCAGCGCCCGCCGCCCGCCCCCAGCCAAGCCGCTGGGACGGATCCTGGCGTTATTGGGGGCGCGCGGCGGGGCCGGCACCACCACCCTGGCAGTCCATCTGGGCTGCTTCCTGGTGCGCCAGTACGGCAAGAAGACGCTGATCCTCGACGAACACCGCCGGCTGGGGCACGTCTCGCTTTATCTGGGAGAAGACCAGGCCAACTATCACTTCTATGAACTGGTGCGTAACATCGCCCGGCTGGACGAGGCCCTGCTGCAGGGTTTCGTCATCCATCACGACAGCTGCCTGGACATTCTGCCCTCGCCCGACGTGTTTGACGACTCGGCCAACGTTTCCCTCGACGACATCCAGCGCGCCATCCGCTTCCTGGGGGAAAATTACGAGTTCGTGGTCATCGACTGTCCGCACGGGGTGCACAACCTCAGCCTGACCACCATCGATTGTTGCGACGAGCTTTACCTGATCGCCACCCCCGACGTGCCGGCGTTGCGCGATCTGTCCCGCTACATCGATCGCCTGCTGCAGAGCAATGTGCCGCCCGCCAAGATCAAAGTCGTCATCAACCGTTTTTCGGCGGAGGGGGCGTTGAGTCTGGAACAGATCGAGAAGGCCATTCGCCAGCCCATTGCTATCACCATACCCAACAGCTCGACCGACCTGATTCGCGCCATGAACACCGGCAACCCTATCCTGCCCGAACGCAAGTCGGAGTTCGCCATCCAGATGAGCAAATGGGCGGCCAGCCTGGTCCCGGCCCCGAACCCGAGCGTGGCCGAACCCAAGCGGAGGTTTTCCTTTTGGAACTGATCGGGCCCCCAGACGACCGCTGCTGGAAAGGAGACTTCATGGCCGAGGGCGCCGCCATCGCCATCCCGGACAGCCGTTCGCCGCAAGACATCTCCCGTCGCTCCAATCCCTTGCTGGGACGGGCCCAGCAGGAGGTAAAGTCGGCGGTGCATCGCGAACTGATCGGCAAGCTCGATCTGGAGAAGCTGCTGTTCATGCAGGACAGCCGCGGCCGGCAGCAACTGCTGGGCATCATTCTGCAGCTGGTGGCCGAGCAGAGCGTCCCTTTCAGCGTCAGCGAGCGCGAGCGGCTGGCCAACGAGGTGCTCGACGAAGTCTTCGGCCTGGGTCCGCTGGAACCTTTACTACAAGATCCCACGGTCACCGACATCCTGGTCAACACCGCCGAGGTGGTTTACGTGGAGCGTGGCGGGGTGCTGGAGAAGACCAACGTGGTCTTCAAGGACAATCATCACCTGCTGCACATCATCGAAAAGATCGTCTCCAAAGTTGGGCGGCGAGTAGATGAGTCCTCGCCCATGGTGGATGCGCGCCTGCCTGACGGCTCGCGGGTAAACGCCATCATTCCGCCCCTGGCCATCGATGGGCCCATCCTTTCCATCCGCCGCTTTGGCGCCGACCCGTTGACCGCCGGCGACCTGCTGTCCTATCGCGAGTTCACCCCGGTCATGCTGGACGTGCTGAAGAAAGCGGTCAAGGCGCGGCTGAATATCGTGGTCTCGGGCGGCACCGGCGCCGGCAAAACCACCTTGCTCAACGTGCTCTCCGGATTCATCTCCAGCCGCGAGCGCATTGTCACCATCGAAGACTCGGCCGAGCTTAAGTTGAAGCAGGAGCACGTGGTCCGTCTGGAGTGCCGTCCGCCCAACGTCGAGGGCAAGGGCGGAGTACGGCAGCGCGAGTTGCTGATCAACGCCCTGCGCATGCGGCCCGATCGCATCATCGTGGGCGAGGTGCGCGGCGAGGAAGCGCTGGACATGCTGCAGGCCATGAACACCGGCCACGACGGCTCCATTACCACGGTACACGCCAATACCCCGCGCGACGCCATCTCCCGTATCGAGACCATGGCCCTGATGGCCAATCTCCACCTGCCCGAAATGGCCCTCCGGCAGCAGATTGCCGCCGCCATTCAGGTCATCGTGCAGGTATCGCGCATGAGCGATGGCTCGCGGCGGGTGACCCACATCTCCGAGATCACCGGCACCAGCGACCAGGTCATCAGCATGCAGGACATTTTTCTCTTTCAGAAGCGCGGGCTGGGACCGAACGGCAAGGTGCTGGGCCGCTTCTACGCCAGCGGAATCGTGCCCAAGTTCGCCGAGAAGCTGACCGCGGCAGGCATTCCGCTGGCCCCCAACCTGCTCGATTTCTCCGAGGAGGTGTAGGCGCCCGATGAAGACCTTGGCAGCCCGGCCGCGCTGGCCAGTGCCCGGCCACCTAGCGCGGAAAATCGCCGCCTGCAGCGGACGGAGCCGGCCATGTTTCTGATGGTCCTGGTCTTCCTGCTGCTGCTGCTGCTGAGCTTTGCCGTCATCCTGCTGATGACCCGGCAGACGGCGGCCGAACGCACCATTGAAGGGCGCATCGCCAACCTGCACAACTCGCAGAAAGCGCGTAGCGTTGCCGGCCCCGAAACCGCCGCCATTGTCAAATACAACCGGCTCAGCCAATTTATCTGGCTCGACCAGGTGCTGCAGCGCTGGCCTCTGGCGCACCATCTGCGCTTGCTGATTGCCCAGGCGGAAAGCTCCTGGAGCGTGGCCGGAATGCTGAGCGGCATGGGGCTGCTGGCCGCCCTGGGTTATGGCATCGGATACTACGAGCTGCCCAGCGCCTTACTGCCCCTTCCCGTGGCTTTGGTCGCCGCCGCCGCGCCCTATCTGCTGCTGCGCTACCGGCGGGCGCAGCGGCTGAAGAACTTCAATCGTCACCTGCCCGAAGCTATTGACTTGATGAGCCGCGCCCTGCGCGCCGGCCACTCGCTGACCGCGGCCATCGAGATTGTAGGCGAGGAATGTCCCGAGCCGGTGCGCACCGAATTCGGCGAAGTCTATCGCCAGCAGAACTTCGGACTGCCCGCCCGCGAGGCGCTGGTGCAGTTGGCCCGCCGCATTCCCCTGACCGAGCTGAACTTCGTGGTCACTGCCATGCTCTTGCAAAAAGAGACGGGCGGCAACCTGGTCGAAGTCCTGGACCGCACCACCGCCGTGATTCGCGAGCGCCTGCGCATTGAGGGCGAGATCCGCATTTACACCGCGCAGGGCCGGCTGACCGGCTGGATCCTGTCGCTGTTGCCCATCGCCATGTTCTTTCTGCTGAGCCTGGCCAATCGCGGCTATACCCGGGTGCTGATCGAAGACCCCACCGGCAGGAAGCTGGTTTACACCGGGCTGGGTCTGATGGTGCTGGGGGCGCTGGCCATCCGCAAGATTGTGAACGTGAAGGTATGAATACCATGAGCCCGGCCCTGCTGATCAGCCTGATGGCGACCCTGTTCTGCACCCTGGCCCTGATACCGGTATTTCTTTTAATGCGCTCCTCCAATGAGAGTAAGCGCTTAATCGAGGTTACGCGGGCCCCCTTGCGATTGCAGGAGGGCGCGGCCGAGGCGCGCCACTGGGCGATGCGAATGCTGCTGGGCGGGGTGCACTTCGTCCGCACCCGGCTGGGGCTGGCGCAAGACGAGAAGCTGCGGCAGAAGCTGCTGGCCGCCGGTCTGCGCCAGGCCGCCGACGTCGATACCTACTTCGGCATCCGTCTGCTGGGTCCGGTCACCGCGGTGCTGGCCGGCACCTTCATTCGCAGCAACACCATCGTCTGGATCATGGCCCTGATGGCGCTGGCCTATCTGGCGCCCGATGCCTGGGTAAACTATCGCACTCGCACCCGGCGCGAGCATATCCGCCTGGGCCTGCCCGACGCGCTCGATCTAATGGTGGTCTGCGTCGATGCCGGCCTGGGCATCGACCAGGCGCTGCTGCGCTCCGGCCAGGAGCTGGCCCTCAGCCAGCCGGAAATCTCGGAAGAGTTTATTCAGATCAACTTCGAGCAGCGTGCCGGCAAGCCCCGCATCGAGGCCTGGCAGAGCATGGCCGACCGCACCCGGCTGGACACGGTCAACAGTTTCGTCCACATGCTGGCGCAGACCGACCGGTTTGGCACGCCCATTGTAAAGGCGTTGCGGGTGTTTGCCGATTCGGCCCGCCAGAAGCGCCGCCAGCAGGCCGAAGAGCTGGCCGCCAAGACCACCGTCAAACTGATTTTTCCCCTGGTGCTGTTCATCTTTCCCAGCATCTTCATCGTGCTGCTGGGACCGGCGGTGATTTTGATCGGGAAAAATCTGCACGGCATTTTCAAGTAATGAAGAAGTTACTAAACCTGCTAAGGAGGCAAGAGCGATGGATACCGTCACAGTTGTTCGCGTGATCGCTGCGGCATTGGTCGTAGTGCTGTTGGGCGTCGTCGTCATGAGACGCAAGAAACATGCGTAGTTTCAGCCCGCCGCAAGCTGGGCTGAAACCTCGTGAAATCGAGATCGCCAATCTGACCCGAGGTACCGTCCTCGGCGCCCATGTCCGGGTTGCGGAGACGGCGCTGTCGCGGGCGGTGGGTCTGCTTGGCCAACCACGTCTGGATCCGGGAGGCGGACTGCTGATCGATCCGTCCTCCGGGATTCATACCTTTGGCATGCGCTTTGCTATCGACGTGGTGGCCCTCGATCGCCATCTTCGGGTGCACGGCCTGTGGGAGCAGCTCGGTCGCTTCCGCATTGCCGGCCTGAGTTGGAAGACCAGCTGCGTCCTGGAACTACCCATCGGCGCCATCCGCGACAGTGCCACTCAAGTCGGCGATCAGCTGCAGATCGCGAAGTAGACCTTCCCTGCGGCCAACCCGGCCCAGCGAAGCCGTGGTCTGCCTAGGCACGGTCGCGGCAATTTCAGCTACGCATAGATCCGGCCTTCCGAGACTGGGTCGCAACCGCAACTGCAATTTTCTGGTGCAACAAGAGCTGCGCAATCGTAGCCCTAACCGCCGCAACTCGGCGGCATGGGCCTCTAGTTCTTATTGGCCGAGGACTCGGGTGCGAGCGGGGAACCTGTTCCAGGCGGGTAGGGCACATAGGGCGAGGGTCGCAAATACCGCCGGCGGATAGAGCCAAGCCGTCAGCAGCGGTAGTTGCCACAATGTCAGACCTGCCCCCGGGGCCAGCAGGTTCGCCAGCGAAAGCCCGATGGTGGCGGCCCATCCCACGCCCAGCACGATCCAGGTGCAATAGTAAAGTAGGGCGTGCAGTTGTCCGCGAAATTTGATCTCGCCGGCATGGTTCGCCAGCCACAAGGCGGCCGGCAGCAGCAGAACTTCGTTGTAGATCTGAAAAGGGAAGAGCAACTGGAACGCTGCGATGGAGAAGCTGACCGCATAGAGCAGGTCTTGGTCGCGATACTTGCATCCCACCCCAACCACGGCTGCTAGCAGAATTATCGCACCCGGCACGACCAAGCGGCCCGGCAGCAGGTCGGCCAGCGGCGGCGCGCTCCCGGCATAGTGGGCGTAGGCCTTCAAGGTCCACATCCAATGTGTGATCCAGCCGCGGCTCACCAACTCGGAGGCCAACAGCAGCCCGCCCAGGCCTCCAGCCGCCGCCAACAGAAACCGTTTGCGGGCGCCCCACTGGGCAATCGACCATATTGACAAAGGCAGCAACACCGCAATCGCCAGCTGCGGTTTACACGTACTCAAGGCAGCTAGGATGCCGGCGAGCCCCAGCCGTTCCGAGCGAACACAGTAATACGCCGCCGCCAGCGTGGCCGCGACCATCAGCGTCGGCTGCCGCAACTGCAGACCGAGCACTACGGGATAGCTGGCAAACACGAATACGCAGATCGGACCGGCAAGCCCAAAACTTCGGTGGCGCAGCCATAAGCCAGGCGAAGCCGCGGTCGCCACCATGCAGCCTGCCAGGGCCAGCAACTGAGCGGCCCAGAAGGGCAGTACCGCCAGCGAAAAAAAGAGAAATGCAAAGAAGACGGGATAGGCAAAGCGATGCTGGTTTCGAGCCTCGCCGCCGGCTGCGGCGGCTTTTCCGTAGACCGCAATCTGGATTTCCCGGGTGCTCTGTGGGCTGTAGGGATCGCGGCCCTGCAGCAGAATCTCCCGGGTGCCAAACCACTCAGGAAACAGGCCTCGCCAGACCGTGGGCGCGTTGCTCCCGAGCGCTACCGGAGCGATGACCGCTGCGAAATACCAGGACGACAGCAGGCAGACGATTGCGATTGCCAGCCAGACTGACGCCCGCTGCGCCCGCAGGCTGTCATTCCGCGTGGCCCGGACGGGCACGGCCGGGGCGCACTGCACCACTCCCTCCATCCCAGCAGCTCCTGGCAGGGCACTTCGCCATTCAAGCCATCGGACAGTTGCGGCAAATTCATGAATCGTGCTCCCCGAAAAGACGCCAGGCAGACGCTTCCTGAGACACTTAAGTGGCCTGGCAAGCTTGCTTCAGCAGCGCACTGCTTGTCGTTGTGCAACTCGATGGAAGGGTAGAGACTTACTGGACTTCGGAGGAAAAGCTCCGCTATATTGTTGCAATTCCTTGCACTCCAACCTGCTTAAGTAACGTATTTCTAGGGTATTTTGCGGCACTTGGATTGCACCAGTCTTAGGACAGAAGGCTCGGAAGCAGCCATCCCGGGTAGAATCTGAGGCATTTTTGTGCGGGTTCCGGTTCGGCTAATGATGGGCTTATGGGCTTTCCATCCCGTGGAAGTCGTAGCTGAGAAGCTGGCGGCGACGGGAGTTGTGTAGTTTTAGCAGTCGGTGCAGTGCCGGACGCTGATTAGCCGAGTTAGTGGTCTGAATTCAATGATTTACCGGCATTCCATCCCGCCCCCGTAGTGGAACTGCTACGAAATCCGGCGGGAGTGCAGCTTACGGTTCTTTGAAGTGTGTGCAACGTGGGAGTAACTCTGTCGCGCCACGCGGAGCAATCCCCGGCCAGAAGTGCAGTATTTCTGTGCCCCTGATTTGCGTCGCTTGGCAGCCCGGGTTTCTCCCCTGCAGTCCGCTGGAAGTGTTTTGGCCCTCACTTTCGTCGCCGCCATCTGCGGTCGGGGGATTTTGCGGGCACAGGGAACGGGATAGACTGGCAACCCCTACGAAGGGAAGGGATTATGCGCAAGTTCTTGCTGCTGGCTGTAGTGTTGTTCGGGGCCGTGTCTGCCTTCGCTGGGCCCGTGGAATTTACCTTTCTTGGGTTCACCGACGGGAACTGGCAGCTCGGGTACCCATATTACATCACCGGCGGTCCGGCTACTTCAATAACGGCCGTGATGTGCGACGACTACGTTCATGGAGGAGCGGTCGGCGACACCTGGTTGGCAAACATCACCGACTTGGGCAGCAATAACCTCACCCTGACCCGCTTTGGCGACGTGCAAACCGCCCTCGGTTTGGCTATGTACCGGGAAGCGGGATGGATTTTGTTGGAGACGGAAACTACTCCCATGGGCCAGTGGATGGACATGAACGAAGCGGTGTGGCACATTTTCGATTCCGCCTCGCCCATCGATTCCGGCGGCCAGGCGTGGATCACGGCAGCCTTACATGAAGCCCAACTGGGATACCCTGGCGTGGACTTCAACAAGGTCTACATTGTTACGCCAGTGGATCAGTTCAACCCGGACCCCAATTCTATCCAGGAATTTATGTACATCGGCAACGATCCGTCCTCCTCTTCTGCGGGTTCGGCCACCACTCCCGAGCCGGCTACATTCATCCTGCTCGGTACAGGTGCGTTGGCGGTGTTGCGGCGAAAATTTTTGAGCTGACACGCGGCGTTTGCTTCAGGCAATCGCATTTTCCCTCCCGCGTAACGCTCCCGGATGCAACTCTTTCTTGCCTCCGGGAGCGTTTCCGTTCATAATTGGTCGTGCACGCCTACGCGCTCCACCCTGATCGCGCCAAAACGCCGGCGCACCGGGCTCCCCTGAAAACAGGGCACTCAGGACGCAATCTCCGGCAGCACAAATCTCCACAACAGAGGAATCGATGTCGGCAAAGTATATCTTTGTGACCGGTGGCGTGGTGTCTTCACTCGGCAAAGGGCTAGCGGCAGCCTCCATGGGCTGCCTGATGGAGAGCCGTGGACTGAAAGTCACGCTGCAGAAGTTCGATCCTTACCTGAACGTCGATCCCGGAACCATGTCGCCCTTCCAACATGGTGAAGTCTTCGTCACCGACGATGGCGCCGAGACCGACCTCGACCTCGGTCACTATGAGCGCTTCACTCATAGCAAGCTTACCCGCGACAATAACTGGACGACCGGTCGTATCTACGAAACCATCATCGCCAAGGAGCGCCGCGGCGACTATCTGGGCAAGACCGTGCAGGTCATTCCTCACGTCACCAACGAAATCAAGAGCGCGATGAAGAAGGTGGCGCAGGATGTCGATCTCGCCATCATCGAAATTGGCGGCACCGTCGGAGACATCGAGTCGCTGCCATTCATCGAGGCCATTCGCCAGATGCGCCAGGAGCTGGGGCGCGAGAACACGCTCTTCGTCCACGTCACCCTGGTTCCGTATATCGCCGCCGCCGGCGAACTCAAGACCAAGCCCACGCAGCACTCGGTCAAGGACTTGCTCAGCGTCGGCATCCAGCCTGACATCCTACTCTGTCGTACCGACCGGTTTCTCTCCAAAGACATCAAGTCGAAGATCGCGCTCTTCTGCAACGTAGAAAACGAGGCCGTGATCACGGCGAAAGACGTGGCTTCCATCTATGAAGTGCCGCTAATGTTCGCGCGCGAGCAGGTTGACCGCCTGGCGCTGCGCTATCTGCGTATCGATGCCAAGGAGCCAGACTTAACGCGATGGGAAGAACTCGTCCATCGCGTGTACAACCCCAAAGACGAAGTCACGATCGGCATCGTCGGCAAGTATGTCGAATACGAGGACTCCTACAAATCGCTAAAGGAAGCGCTGGTGCACGGCGCGCTGGCTCACAACCTGAAGCTCAACGTGAACTGGATCGAGGCCGAAGGCCTGGAGCAGAAAGATCAGAGCGTGCAGGCCCAGCTCGAACATGTCGATGGAATCCTGGTACCTGGCGGCTTCGGCAAACGCGGCATCGAAGGCATGTTGAAGGGCATTCAGCACGCGCGTGAAAATAAGGTGCCGTACTTTGGTATCTGTCTGGGCATGCAGACCGCGTGCATCGAGTTCGCGCGCCACGTATGTGGATTGGAACAAGCCAACTCCAGCGAATTCGATCCGGCGACGCCGCACCGCGTCATCTATAAGCTGCGCGAATTGCGCGGCGTCGAAGAGCTGGGCGGCACCATGCGCTTGGCGCCTGGACCTGCAAGCTGGAACCGGAATCGCTGGCCTACGAAGCTTATGGGCAAGCCGAGATCAGCGAGCGCCATCGCCATCGCTACGAGTTCAACCGCGAGTACGAGAGCACGCTTACTGCCGGCGGTCTGCGCATCAGCGGTTCCACTCCCGACGGGACCTATGTGGAGATTGTCGAACTCCCCGGCCATCCGTTTTTCTTGGGCTGCCAGTTCCATCCCGAATTTAAATCGAAGCCCCTGGAACCGCATCCGCTGTTCTCCGCCTTCGTCAAAGCATCGTATGAGAACCGCCTGCGCCACCGGCAAGCCCGCTCGGAGGTTGAGGTAGAGCTGTTCCTTCGGCCGGAAAAGGTCAAACACTAAGGAAGCTCTGATTAAGTCTGGGCCTTCGCAGGGGACGGCCTTCAGCGAGTGTGTCGCAACCGCAACTGCAATTTTCCAGTGGAACAAGAGCTGCACAATAGTAGCCGTAACAGCCGCAACGCGGCGGGATGATGTTAGACGGGGCCGTGAGGCCCCGGTCAAGGGGGAAATTAGTCAGAGCCGCAGAGCGGCGACACCAGTCGCGATACAGTCTCTTCAGGCCGTCCGTAAATGCCCGTTATAAAGGCTGGGCTTTAGCTCCTGAGGCACTCCCACCTGGCTTAATCAGACCTCCCCTAAGCGATGCCAGTGATCAATTAGGGGGAAGTCCCGATATCCAGGAATTGTCATTACGAGCGAAGCGAGGAATCTGCTTTCCTTCTGGCCGGCCGGTATAGTTCTGGTGCTCCTAAAACGCTACAGTATGACCCATTCTTTCCAAGTCGGCGAGGTCACTATCGGCGGAGGCGAACTGTTCCTCATCGCCGGGCCTTGCGTCATTGAAAGCGAAGCACACGCTCTCAAGATGGCCGAAGCGATCTCGGCCATCGCTCGACAAAAGAAGCTGCCTTAC
>Ga0182030_10008646_pt1 | contig 21022 bp, 16 predicted proteins | sample 812S3MmetaG_FD_121299 | JGI IMG/M metagenome (GOLD analysis project Ga0182030, IMG submission 121299) | Permafrost microbial communities from Stordalen Mire, Sweden - 812S3M metaG (Illumina Assembly) | ecosystem: Environmental > Terrestrial > Soil > Wetlands > Permafrost | place: Sweden...
AACGCCAAATATCTTGACGCGGGGTGGAGCAGCCCGGTAGCTCGTCAGGCTCATAACCTGAAGGTCACAGGTTCAAATCCTGTCCCCGCAACCAGATCAAAAACCCCGCATGCTCTCCCGAGCAGCGGGGTTTTCTATTTCCGGCAATCCGCTAACATCCGGCCAAGCAACCATCGGGAACCAGAAGTCGTGGGTTTTTTGCCGTCATGAATGCGCCGCCACAAGCAGGGCAGGTGGAGCGGCGCGTGATTTCCGTGTCTTTCATCGAGGAGGCGCTGGATTCCCTTCGACGCCGGGGCCTTCCGGTGGAGGGCGTGCTGGCGGCCGCTGACCTGCCTGAGAATTTGCGGGAGCCGGTTTCAGCCGAGGCCTATGGTCGGATGTGGCTGGCGCTGGCGCGCGAACTCGACGACGAATTCTTCGGCTTGGCGGCGCGACCGATGCGGCCCGGCGGCTTCACACTCCTATGCCATTGCCTGCTGCACAGCCGCAATGTGGAACAGGCTCTGCGGCGCGCGCTGCGCTTTCTCAATCTGGTGCTGGATGAGCCACGCGGCGAGTTAATCGTTGAAAGCGGCCTGGCCCGCGTCGAATTGCGCGAGAGCGGCCCGCCGCGCTCGGCTTTCGCCTATCGCACATACTGGATCGTCCTCCATGGCGTTATCTGCTGGTTCGCGGGGCGCCGTCTGCCTCTGCGCCGGATCGACTTTCGCTGCTCCGAGCCCGATTTTTGCGGAGATTACCGGCTGTTCTTCGGCGCGCCGGTGGAGTTTGGCGCGAATGTCAGCCTGCTGGCTTTCGACGGCACCTTTCTCCGCCTGCCGGTCAACCGCAACGAGGCGGCGATGCGTGTCTTTCTGCGCCATGCGCCCGGCAATATTCTGGTGCGCTACGCGCATGACGCTGGTCTGGCCGCCAATGTGCGGCGTAGATTGCGAGCCCTGGCGCCCAGCGACTGGCCCAACGCAGACGACCTGGCGCTCCGATTGCGGATGCCCGCCTCAACCCTGCGCCACAAGCTGCAACTCGAAGGCCATTCCTACCGTTCGATCCGCGAGGAGGCGCTGCGGGGGCTGGCCATCGAGGCCCTGACCTCCAGCCGCATCGCCATTGCCGATCTCGCGGCTTCGCTGGGCTTCGCCGAGCCCAGCGCCTTCCACCGCGCCTTTCGCAAATGGTGCGGCGCGACTCCCGCCGCTTATCGCCGGGCCGTCGCGTCCGGGTCGACCGAAAACATGGTAAAAACGCCCGAAAAATAACGCCGATTACGGCATGGAAAGACAGGTTTCCCGGCGTCACTATCCTCGCGTTGCAAGCGAAATCCGGAACCATAATCCGGCTCGCGGGAGGATGATCATGTCTTTGACCGACGCCCCGGCCGGGGCGGCCGACGCTTATGCGCAGGCCTATCAAGCTTACGATTTCAATCGCGCCGCACAGGCCTTCGTTGGCGATTTCGCCTCGGACGTCAATGTCTGCGTCGAATGCTGCGACCGCTGGGCGGACAGCGACCGCATCGCCCTGCATTGGGAGGATATGGCCGGCCGCAAGGCCGAGCTGACCTTCAAGCAATTGCGCGACGGCGCGGCGCGTTTCGCCAATCTGCTCAAATCGCGCGGGGTTTGCCCGGGCGACAAGGTTGCGGTCATGTTGCCGCGCGTGCCGGATCTGCTCATCGTCGCCATGGGAATCTGGCGCGCTGGCGCGGTCTATCAGCCGCTGTTCACGGCATTCGGCGCCAAGGCCATCGAGCATCGCCTGGGCACGAGCGACGCCAAGTTGATCGTGACCGATCCGGCCAACCGGCCGAAGCTGAACGACGTTCCCAATGCGCCCTTGATCGCCGTCATCACTCCCGCCTCCGGACCGGTGAAGATCGCAGAGGGAGACGTCGACCTCGCCGCCGAGCTCCCCCGCCAGAGTGCGGATTTCGCCCCGTTCGCACGCAATCAGGACGATCTGTTCCTGCTGATGTCGACGTCGGGCACGACCGGACTGCCGAAGGGCGTGCCTGTGCCTATCAAGGCCCTGGTTTCCTTCCGGACCTATATGACCGATGCCGTCGACCTGCGCCCGGACGACGTGTTCTGGAACATCGCCGATCCCGGCTGGGCCTATGGCCTCTATTACGCCGTGATCGGCCCGCTGCTGCTCGGCTGCGCCACCACCTTCTTCGACGGCGCCTTCACCGTCGACTCGACCTACAGGCTCATCCGCGAGCATGGCGTGACCAATCTCGCCGGCGCGCCCACCGCCTATCGGCTGCTGATCGCCGGCGGCGCCGAGCCCGCAGCGCCGATCAAGGGCAGGCTGCGCGCGGTCTCCAGCGCGGGCGAGCCCTTGAATCCCGAGGTCATCCGCTGGTTCAGGGATAATCTCGACGCGCCTATCGCCGACCATTATGGCCAGACTGAAACCGGCATGGTGGTCAACAATCATCACGGCCTGCCGCATGAGGTTCGCCTGGGCTCGGCCGGCTTCGCCATGCCCGGCTATCGCATGGCGGTGCTCGACAGCGAGAACCGCGAGCTTGGCCCCAATATTCCCGGCATTCTCGCCGTGGATGTGGCGAAATCGCCGGCCCTCTGGTTCCGTGGCTATCTCAATGAGACCAGCCCGACCATTCGCGGCGGCTATTACCGCACCGGCGACACGGTGGAGCTGGAGCCGAGCGGCCATATCAGCTTCGTCGGCCGCGCCGATGACGTCATCACCTCTTCGGGCTATCGCATCGGGCCTTTCGACGTGGAAAGCGCGCTGATCGAACATCCGGCAGTGGTGGAAACCGCGGTGATCGGCAAGCCGGATCCGGAACGCACGGAAATCGTCAAGGCCTTCGTCGTGCTGAAGCAGGGCTATGAAGCGACGCCGGAGCTGGAGGAGGAATTGCGCCAGCATGTGCGCAAGCGTCTCTCCGCCCATGCCTATCCGCGCGAGATCGCCTTTGTCGAGGCTTTGCCGAAAACGCCCAGCGGCAAGATCCAGCGCTTCATCCTGCGCAATCAGGAAAAGCCGGCGGTGTGAGCCGCTTTTTTCCCTTCCCCATAAGCAGCGGAGTCTCCCTTGCAGCTTCAGGACAAGGTTTTCATCGTCACCGGCGCCGGTTCGGGCCTGGGCGCGGCGGTCGCCAGGGACTTCGCCGCCGCTGGCGCCCGAATGGTTCTGGTCGATCTCAACGGCGAGGCCGCCAAAGCCAACGCCGAAGCGATTGGCGTCCATGCGCGGGCCATTGCTGCCGACGTGACCAGCGAGGCGGATGGCCAGGCGGCGGTCAAACTGGCGCTCGACGCCTTCGGCCACGTTCATGGCCTCGTCAATTGTGCGGGCATCGCGCCCGGGGAGAAAATCCTCGGCAAGAAGGGTGTGCATCGCCTGGAGAGCTTTGCGCGCGCCGTCACGATCAATCTCGTGGGAACCTTCAACATGCTGCGGCTGGCGGCTGAGGCCATTGCACGGGAAGAGCCCAGCGCCGATGGCGAGCGCGGCGTGATCGTCAACACCGCCTCCGTCGCCGCTTTCGACGGCCAGATCGGTCAGGCGGCCTATGCCGCTTCGAAGAGCGGCGTCGCTGGCCTGACCCTGCCGGCGGCGCGCGAACTTGCCGGCCTTGGAATTCGCGTCGTGACCATCGCGCCCGGCATTTTCGAGACGCCGATGATGGCCGGCATGCCGGAGGAGGTGCAGAAGGCCCTGGGCAAGGGCGTTCCTTTCCCGCCGCGCCTTGGTCGTCCCTCGGAGTTTGCGGCTCTGGCGCGCCACATCGTTGAAAACGTCATGCTCAATGGTGAGGTGATCCGTCTCGACGGCGCCCTACGCATGGCCCCCCGTTGAACAGGAGAAAGTCATGAGTCGGACCGACCCGATTGTCATCGTCAGCGCCGTGCGCACGCCCATGGGTGGGCTGCAAGGCGATTTCGCTTCGCTCACAGCTCCGCGACTGGGGGCGGAAGCCATCTCCGGCGCCATCGCCCGCGCCGGCCTCAAGCCTGATGACGTTGAGGAAGTGCTGATGGGTTGTGTTCTGCCGGCGGGGCAGGGACAGGCTCCCGCCCGGCAAGCAGCCCTGGGCGCCGGCCTGCCGAAAGACGCAGGCTGCACCACCGTCAACAAGATGTGCGGCTCCGGTATGCAGGCGATCATGTTCGCCCATGACATGCTCGTCGCCGGAACCAATGACGTGATGGTCGCAGGCGGCATGGAGAGCATGAGCAATGCGCCCTATCTGCTGCCCAAGGCGCGCGGCGGCTATCGGCTCGGCCATGACCGGGTGATGGATTCGATGTTCCTCGACGGCCTGGAGGACGCCTATGATCGCGGTCGGCTGATGGGAACTTTCGCGGAAGACGCCGCGCAGGTCTATCAGTTCTCGCGTCAGGAGCAGGACGCCTATGCTCTGGCCTCGCTGGAGCGCGCGCTAAAGGCCATCAAGGATGGCGCGTTCGCCAGAGAAATCGCGCCCGTAAAAGTCAAGAGCCGCAAGGGTGAGGCCCTCGTCACCATCGACGAACAGCCCGGTAAGGCGCAGCCGGACAAGATTCCGACGCTCAAGCCGGCGTTCCGCGAGGGCGGCACGGTGACTGCGGCCAACAGCTCCTCGATTTCCGACGGCGCCGCCGCCGTGACCCTGATGCGCCTGTCGCAGGCGGAAAAGCGCGGCCTCGCGCCCAAGGCGATTATTCGCGGTCACGCCACTTACGCTTCGACGCCGTCGCTCTTCCCCTCGGCGCCTGTCGGAGCGGTGAAAAAACTGTTCGACAAGACCGGCTGGAGCGCCGGGGAGGTCGACCTCTGGGAGGTCAACGAGGCTTTCGCCGTTGTCGCCATGATCGCCATGCGCGACCTCGATCTGGCGCACGAGAAGGTCAATGTGCATGGCGGCGCCTGCGCGCTCGGCCATCCGATCGGCGCCTCCGGCGCGCGCATCGTCGTCACCCTGCTCGCCGCCCTGGAGAAATATGGCCTGAAAAAGGGCGTGGCCACTTTATGCATTGGCGGCGGCGAAGGCACGGCCCTGGCTCTGGAGGTCGCATGATCCTCAACGAAGAACAGCAGATGGTCCGCGACATGGCGCGGGCCTTTGCGCGCGAAAAACTCGCGCCCTTCGCCGCGCAATGGGACCGCGAACATCGTTTTCCTGCCGAGGCCATTGCGGAAATGGCGAGCCTCGGCTTTCTGGGCATGAATGTCCCGGAGCAATGGGACGGCGCCGGCCTGGACTATGTTTCCTATGCGGTGGCGGTGATCGAGGTCGCGGCGGGTTGCGGCGCGGTCTCGACGATCATGGCCGTGCATAATGGCGTCGGCTGCATGCCGATCCTTACCTATGGCGACGATTCCCAGCGCGACACCTTCCTGCGCCCCATGGCGCGCGGCGAAAAGATCGGCTGCTTCTGCCTGACTGAACCCGACGCCGGCTCCGACGCCGCCTCGATCCGCACCCGCGCCCGGCGCGACGGCGACTTTTACGTGCTGAACGGCGCCAAGCAGTTCATCACCTCCGGCAAGAACGGCCATGTGGCGATTGTCTTCGCCGTGACCGATCCGGCCAAGGGCAAGCAGGGCATTTCGGCCTTCATCGTTCCCACGGAGACCGCAGGTTTCATAGTCGCGCGCGTCGAAGACAAGCTTGGCCAGCACCCCTCGGACACCTGCCAGATCAACTTCGAGGACATGCGCATTCCCGCCAGCCTGCGCCTTGGCGAAGAAGGGCAGGGCCTGAAAATCGCGCTCGCCAATCTTGAGGGCGGACGTATCGGCATCGCCGCCCAAGCCGTGGGCATGGCCCGCGCGGCCTTCGAGGCGGCGCGCGATTACGCAAGGGAGCGCCGCCAGTTCGGCAAGCCGATCGTCGAGCATCAGGCAATCGCCTTCCGCCTTGCCGACATGGCCACGAAGATCGAAGTCGCCGAGCAGATCGTTCTCCACGCCGCGACCCTGCGCGACGCGAAAAGGCCCTGCCTGAAGGAGGCCTCGATGGCCAAGCTGTTCGCTTCCGAAATGGCGGAAAGGGTTTGTTCCGACGCGATCCAGATTCACGGCGGCTACGGCTATCTCGCCGATTATTCGGTCGAGCGCATCTATCGCGACGTTCGCGTCTGCCAGATCTACGAGGGGACGAGTGACGTCCAGCGCATGGTGATCGCGCGGGCGCTGGGCAACTGACGAGGTTTTGGGGGAACGGACGCATGGATTATCGTCACATCAGGGTTGAGCGGGACGGCGCCATCACCTTCGTCACTCTGGCGCGGCCGCAAAGCTACAACGCGCTTAACGCCGAAGCGCATGAAGAGCTGGCCAACGCTTTCGACGCCTTCGAGGCGGACGGAGATCAATGGGTCGCGATTGTCACCGGCGAGGGCGACAAGGCCTTTTGCGCCGGACACGACCTGAAGCAGCAGGCGGTCGGAGGGGGCCTCGTGCTGCCGTCCTCCGGTTTTGCCGGTCTGACCTCGCGCTTCTTGGGCTCGCCGTTCTCGCCACCAAGCGCGGCGCCATGCAGGCGCTGGTCTTGCTGCTGCCCGAGGCCATTTCGACCTGTCACAATGAACCGGCGGTCAAGTCCATGCTGGCTTCGCAGGACGCCGCCGAAGGACCGGCGGCCTTTGTCGGCAAGCGCAAGCCGGTCTGGACAGGGCGGCTGATCGCAGCTCCAGACCGGGGCGCCAACGAAAGGGGAAGTACAGAAAATGGCCGACCCGTCCCATTCGTCCGGCGGCCCGCTGAAGGGCGCGCGGGTCGTGGAATTCGTCGGGATCGGTCCCGGTCCCTATTGCGCCATGTTGCTCTCCGATCTCGGCGCCGAAGTGCTGCGGATCGACCGCGCGGACGGCAATGGCTGGCCCAATCCTGCCCATGACCGGGGACGGGCGACGCTTGCCCTCGACATCAAGTCCGATGAGGGCAGGGCGATGTGCCGCGAGGCCGTGCGCAACGCCGACATTCTGATCGAAGGATTCAGGCCGGGCGTGATGGAGCGGCTGGGGCTCGGCCCCGACGAGCTGCTCGCGCTCAATCCGCGCCTGATCTATGGGCGCATGACCGGCTGGGGCCAGCAGGGGCCCCTGGCCAAGGCGGCGGGCCATGACATCAATTACATCGCGCTGAGCGGCGCCCTCGCGCCGATGGGCCGCAAGGGCCAATTGCCCGATCCGCCGCTCAATCTGGCCGGAGACTTCGGCGGCGGCTCGCTGTTTCTTGCTTTGGGTCTCGTCGCCGCGCTTTGGGAGAGGGAGAGATCAGGCCTCGGCCAGGTTGTGGACGCGGCCATTGTCGACGGCGCCGCCTCGTTGATGGCCATGTTCGCCGGCGCTCCCTCGGCGCCCTGGCTGAGCCTTGAACGAGGCGCCAATCTCCTTTCGGGCGCGGCTCCCTTCTATCGTTGCTACGCTTGCGCCGACGGTCTCGAAATATCGATCGGCCCGATCGAGCCGCATTTCTATCGGTCGCTGCTGACTTCGATCGGCGCGCCGCTCGACCTGCTTGAAAGGCAATACGATCAGAGCAAATGGGCGGAGGACTCCGAACGCCTCGCCGAAATTTTCCGCGTGCGGCCCCGCGCGCAATGGGGCGCCCTGCTGGAGGGGACCGACGCCTGCTATGCGCCCGTGCTGACCCTCGAAGAGGCGGAAGCTCACCCCCACGTGCGCAGCCGTCAGACGTATCTCCGTCACGATGGCGTCGCGCAGCCAGCGCCGGCCCCGCGTTTCTCGCGAACGCCGGCCGAAATCGCGGCGTCCCAGGACGGTTTCGCCGTGCTGGAAAAATGGACGTCAACGCCAAGGGGAGCTCGCCAGAACCGCTCCTGACGGGTGCCGGAGTGGTCAAAGCGGTTCAAATTCTCAGGATGATTGGCGGCATCGCAAAGCAGAGCCAAATGTGGCGTCGGTGGTTGCGGGTCCCAGCAACCAAAATTTAACCCTGTAAGTCGAAAGACTTGCAGGGTTTTTTCGTTTCGGCGTCGTCGCGTTCTTCCTGTGGAGCCGGATGCCCCGCAGCGTCGGCGCCAACGGCTGCGGGGCAAGGTCACCTCGGTTGGCGGAATGTTTCCGATAGGCTTCAGCAGCCTTCGATGATTGAACCAATCGACCCATTCGAGCGTCGCGAACTCGACGGATTCAAAAGTTCCGTTGTTTATTCCGGCGGCTCCCATGCGTTTCACCTCACGAGCTTGGCGCCTGGGCGGTCAATAAGGTTGCAAATTCGGCCAGAAGACCGCAGTTTCGTGACGACAACGCCAGAAGGCTTCCCATTCGCCCCGGCGCGATCATCGGCTTTTGCATCAAATGTGGGCGCAATCAGCCATCTGGAGTTTTGGCGCAATGCGATTGCCGCGACAGGGAACGGCCATGGGTTCAAGATATTTGACCACGACCTTGGCGCCTGAATTGTTCTCTCCCCGCAAGGCTTCAACAGGCGAGTTTCGATGAGCGATTTCCTGGTTTACGAGCAGGTCGGCGCAATTGTGACGCTGACCATGAATCAACCCGCTGCACGCAATCCGCTGACGGGCAATACGGCGGTCGAGGAATTCATCCAGGCTTGCGCCCGCATCTCGGCCGACATGAGCGTCAAGGTCGTTGTGCTGACCGGCGCGGGCAGCGCCTTTTCGACGGGCGGCAACGTCAAGGACATGCGCCGCTTCGCCGAGCAGGATATCCCGGCCATCGACATCCGTGACGAATATCGGGGCGGAATCCAACGCCTGCCGCTCGCCCTTTATAATCTCGAAGTTCCGACCATCGCCGCCGTGAATGGCCCGGCGATCGGCGCGGGGTGCGATCTCGCCTGCATGTGCGATATGCGACTCGCCTCGAAGACGGCTAAATTCGCCGAAAGTTTCGTCAAGGTCGGCATCATTCCCGGCGACGGCGGGGCCTGGCTGCTGCCGCGCGTGGTCGGTCTGTCGAAAGCCGCCGAAATGGCCTTCACCGGCGAGGCGATCGACGCCGAAGAAGCCCTCCGCTGCGGCCTCGTCAGCACCGTGACCGAACCTGAAAACCTTCTCGAGGCCGCCTATGCGGTGGCCCGGCGCATCGCCGTCAATCCCGGCCCAACCTTGCGCCTGACCAAAAAACTGATGCGCGAAGGCCAGCATATGCGGCTCGACAGCCTGCTCGAGCTTTCGGCTGCGTTTCAGGCGCTGGCCCACAAGACGCCGCAGCATGAGGAGGCTGTCGCAGCCTTTATCGAAAAAAGGCCGCCGCGTTTCGATTGACAGGCGACTTCACTCGCCGGGCTCGCATGTCGGTTTCTGCTGTGGGCGCGGCGACCTCGCCTGCTTGCGAAAGCCGCTCGGCGTTTCCCCTGTCCATTGACGAAAGGCGCGGGAAAAACTCTTTTCGTTGGAGAAGCCAAGAGCGAAAGCGACGCGCTTGATGGATTGAGTTGTGCGCGTCAGCAAGTGTTTCGCTCGTTCCTTCCGAGCTGCTTCCTTGAGGCGGCGGAGAGAGGCCCCTTCTTTTTGCAATTGCCGGTGCAGGCTGCGCGTCGAGAGATTCAGCGCCTCGGCCAAATCCTCCGCCAATGGAAAGTGGACGCCCGGCATGCGCAGAACCTGCTCCACGCGCCCGGTCAGATGCTCGTCCCGGCGATAGGGCAGCACGGTCAATGGCAGAGCGCGCTTCAACATCTTGTTGAGGGCGTTTTCGTCGCGTTGGAGCGGCATGGACAAATAGCGCGCATCAAAGGAAATGCTGCCGCGCGGGGCGCAAAAATTCAGATTTTTTGCGAAAATCGTAGGGTAGATGGCGCTGTGCTGCGGCGCGGCATAGGGGAAATCGGCGCTGGCCAGATTGATCTTCATATCGATGGCCCAGCAGGCGAAACCGAGCACATAGCGAAGCAGCGTGACGATGCAGAATTCGCGGCACTCGCCGAGATCGCTGCGCTCGATGATCGAAAAGCACGCGACGCCGTCCGCTACGGTCAGGTCCAGCAACACCTCGTCGACGAGGATGTGATGGTGCCGTCGCCAGCGTTTCAAGGCTATTTCAAGAGTCGCCGAGGTCAGCGACGCGCGGCACAACATCCCATATGCGCCCCAGCGAAGCCTGCGGGAAAACCATCCCAACGCCTCATCGTCCAATTCGCGCATTGCGAACCAGGAGAGAGCCTCGAATTGGGCTGCGTTGACGCGGCCATCCGGTTCGCTAACCAGATCTGGCGAGATATGCGCCATTTCTAGGGCCTTCGCGGGATCCGCGCCATATTTCCGGTAGGCGAGCAAAATGGCTCGCACAAAGGCCGTCGGGACAAGGGCCCGTCCGGATTTCCGGGAGACAGGGGAGGGAGCGGTCGCCAGCATGGCGGGAAAGATCTCCCTCGCTGGCCGAAATTGCAACCTTTTTGGCTCCGATAGCGTCAAGGCTCAGGATATGACTTCCCAACAAGGATACCGATAGCGGGAGGAGCCTATGACAATTCCGAGCCTCGACTTCGATTGCGGCGAAGAGCTGACAATGTTGCGCGACTCTGTGCGCGCCTTCGCCAAGGCGGAGATTGCGCCACGGGCCGCTCAGATCGATCGCGACAACGAATTCCCCGCTGACCTCTGGAAGAAATTCGGCGATCTCGGTCTGTTGGGCATGACCGCTTCGGAAGAATATGGCGGCGCGAACATGGGGTATCTCGCCCATATCATCGCGCTGGAGGAGCTTTCCCGCGCCTCCGCTTCTGTCGGCCTGTCCTATGGCGCCCATTCCAATCTCTGCGTCAATCAGATCCGACGGAATGGAACGGCTGCGCAAAAGACCAAATATCTGCCGAAACTGATTTCAGGCGATTATGTCGGCGCTCTCGCCATGTCGGAGCCCGGCGCGGGCTCGGACGTCGTTTCGATGCGTCTGCGCGCAGAGAAGAAGGGCGATCGTTACGTCCTGAACGGCTCGAAAATGTGGATCACCAATGGCGGCGACGCGGATACGCTGGTCGTCTACGCCAAGACCGATCTCGACGCCGGCGCCAAGGGCATGACCGCCTTCATCGTGGAAAAACAATTTTCCGGCTTCTCGCATGGCCCCCATCTCGACAAGCTGGGTATGCGCGGCTCCAACACATTCCCCCTGTTCTTCGACAATTGCGAAGTGCCCGCCGAGAATATTCTCGGCGGGATCGGCAATGGCGTCAAAGTGCTGATGTCCGGTCTCGACTACGAGCGCGCGGTTCTATGCGGCGGCCCGCTTGGCATCATGGCCGCCTGCATGGATGTGACCCTGCCCTATCTGCATGAGCGCAAGCAGTTCGGCCAGAAGATCGGCGATTTTCAGCTGATGCAGGGCAAGCTCGCCGACATGTATTCGACTTGGCAGGCGACGCGCGCTTACGTCTATGCCGTCGGCAAGGCCTGCGACAGATCCGATCATTCCCGCGGTTTGCGAAAGGATGCAGCGGGGGCCATCCTGTATTCTGCGGAAAAGGCCACCTGGATGGCCGGCGAGACGATCCAGGCCCTCGGCGGCGTCGGCTACACCAATGAATTTCCGGCGGGCCGCCTCTGGCGCGACGCCAAGCTCTATGAGATCGGCGCCGGCACGTCGGAAATCCGGCGCATGTTGATCGGACGCGAGCTTATGTCGGAAACCCGCTGACAGGAAACGCGCTCATGTCCGTATTGAAATCCTCGGTCAATCCCAGGTCGGAAGAATTCCGCGCCAATCAGACCGTCATGCGCGGGTTGGTCGGCGATCTCCGGACGCGATTTGCGGGCGTCGCCAGCGGGGGCGGCGCCGTCGCCCAGGCCAGACACGTCGCGCGGGGCAAGCTGCTGCCGCGAGATCGCATCGCCCATCTGCTCGATCCGGGCGCGCCGTTCCTGGAGATCGGCCAATTCGCGGCCAATGGCATGTATGGCGACGAGGCGCCGTCCGCTGGACTCATCGCCGGCATTGGCCGCGTACAGGGCCAGGAGTGCATGATCGTCGCGAATGACGCCACGGTGAAAGGCGGGACCTATTATCCTCTGACCGTGAAGAAACATCTTCGCGCTCAGGAAATCGCCGAACAGAATCATCTTCCTTGCATCTATCTGGTCGATTCCGGCGGCGCGTTTCTTCCCAGGCAGGACGAGGTTTTCCCCGATCGCGACCATTTCGGCAGAATTTTCTTCAACCAGGCCAATATGTCGGCCAAGGGCATTCCGCAGATCGCCGCGGTGATGGGCTCCTGCACGGCGGGCGGCGCCTATGTGCCGGCCATGTCCGACGAAACCATCATCGTGCGCAATCAGGGCACGATCTTTCTCGGCGGCCCGCCCCTGGTCAAGGCCGCGACAGGCGAAGTGGTGACCGCCGAAGATCTCGGCGGCGCCGATGTGCACACGCGCCTATCAGGCGTCGCGGATCATCTTGCTGAAAACGATGCGCACGCCCTGTCCATCGCGCGGCGGATTCTCGCCAATGTCAATCGCTCCAAGGCCCTGAACATGGCTTTGGGAGGCGGTGAAGATCCGCTTTACGATCCTGAGGAAATCTACGGAATCATTCCCCTGGACACACGCAAGCCTTATGACGTGCGGGAAGTCATCGCTCGCATTGTCGACGGCTCGCGGTTCGACGAATTCAAGGCGCGCTATGGCGTGACGCTCGTGACCGGCTTTGCGGAACTTTACGGCTATCCCGTCGGGATCATCGCCAATAATGGCATCCTTTTTGGCGAATCCGCCCAGAAGGGCGCGCATTTCATCGAGCTCTGCGCTCAACGCAATATTCCGCTGGTGTTCCTGCAAAACGTCACCGGTTTCATGGTCGGTCGGAAATATGAAAACGCCGGAATCGCCAAGGACGGCGCCAAAATGGTCACGGCCGTGTCAACGGCGCAGGTTCCCAAAATCACCATGCTGATCGGCGGCTCCTTCGGCGCCGGCAATTACGGCATGTGCGGGCGCGCCTTTTCGCCACGTTTTCTTTGGACCTGGCCAAACAGCCGCATTTCGGTGATGGGCGGAGAACAGGCTTCCAGCGTTCTGGCCACTGTTCGCCGCGACAGCATCGAGGCGAAGGGCGGGTCCTGGAGCGCGGAGGACGAAGAGGCGTTTCGAGCGCCCATTCGCGATCAATATGAAACCCAGGGCAACCCCTATTACGCGACGGCCCGGCTTTGGGACGACGGCATTGTCGATCCGGCGCAAAGCCGCAGGGTGCTCGGGCTTTCGCTGTCGGCGGCGCTCAACGCGCCGGTCGGCGACACCAAATTCGGCCTGTTCAGAATGTAAGGCGACCGGGAAAAGCCATGTTTGAGACCGTCGAAATTGAAGAAGGCAATGGCGTTGCGACAATCTGGATGAATCGCCCGGATGTCCATAACGCATTCAACGCCCAACTCATCGCCGATCTGACCGCAGCTTTCCAGGCCTTGAGCCTCAGCGAGAGCGTGCGCGTGATTATTCTGGCCGGAAGGGGCAAAAGCTTTTCGGCCGGCGCCGACTTGAACTGGATGAAAGCGGCGGGCGAAGCGAGCCTTGAGGCCAATGTCGAGGACGCTAGGAAACTGGCCCTCATGTTGCGCGCCCTGGCCGAATTGGAGAAGCCGACGATAGCCCGCGTTCAAGGCGCCGCGCTCGGCGGCGGAATGGGTCTGGCCGCCGCGTGCGATATCTGCATCGCCTCGCTCAAGGCGAGTTTCGCGACGTCCGAGGTGAAGTTCGGCATCATCCCCTCGGCCATCAGTCTCTATGTTCTGCGCGCGATAGGCGCCCGCCAGGCGACGCGCTATTTCCAGACCGCCGAACGCATCGACGCCCGGCGCGCCCAGGACATTGGCCTCGTGCATGAGGCGGTTGACGACGATGGCCTCGATGCGGCGGTCGAAGCGATTGTTCGATCGCTTCTCGCCGGAGGGCCGAAAGCGCAAGCCGCCGCCAAAAAACTGATCCGCGACGTCTCGGACCGTCCGATCGCCGATGAACTGGTCGAGGAGACGGCGCGGAGAATCGCATCCCTGCGCTCAACCCCAGAAGCGAAGGAAGGCCTCGCCGCCTTTATCGAAAAACGTCCGCCGCGCTGGACGGCTTGAGGCGTTTCCGGAATTCGATCGCGTCGGCCGCATCAGCTTCGACGCCACACAGGATGCTTGGTATGTTCGACAAAATCCTTATCGCCAATCGGGGTGAAATCGCCTGCCGGGTCATCAAGACCGCGCGCCGCTTGGGAATACAGACGGTTGCTGTCTATTCCGAAGCCGATTCCGAGGCCCGTCACGTCCGCCTTGCCGATGAAGCGGTTTTCATCGGCGGGTCGCCGGCCAAGGAAAGCTACCTCGTCATCGACAAGATCATCGCCGCCGCCAAAACGACCGGCGCACAGGCGATCCATCCGGGTTATGGCTTCCTGTCGGAAAACGAGGATTTCTGCCACGCCTGCGATGAGGCCGGCATTGTCTTCATCGGGCCGCCGGTCGGCGCCATCCGCGCCATGGGATCGAAATCCGAAGCCAAGAAGCTGATGGAAGCGGCCAAGGTGCCGCTGACTCCAGGCTATCACGGCGACGATCAGGACCCTGAGCGTCTTCTCATGGAAGCAGATGCAATCGGCTATCCGGTGCTGATCAAGGCCGCGGCGGGCGGCGGCGGCAAAGGCATGCGCCAGGTCGAACGCCACGAGGATTTCGATGCGGCTTTGGCCTCCTGCAAGCGGGAGGCGGCCTCAAGTTTTGGCAACGACCATGTGCTGGTCGAGAAATACATCATCCGGCCACGCCATATCGAATTTCAGGTCTTCGGCGATCAATTCGGCGATTGCCTCCACCTGTTCGAACGCGATTGCTCCGTGCAGCGCCGCCATCAGAAGGTGCTGGAAGAGGCCCCGGCGCCAGGCATGAGCATTGAGCGGCGTCGTCAGATGGGCGAGGCCGCCGTCGCGGCGGCGAAAGCCGTCGGTTATGTCGGCGCCGGCACGGTAGAATTCATTTCCACGCAGGAAGGGCAATTCTTCTTCATGGAGATGAACACGCGGTTGCAGGTCGAGCATCCCATAACAGAAATGATCACCGGGCTCGATCTGGTCGAATGGCAATTGCGCGTCGCGTCCGGCGAGCCTTTGCCCTTGACGCAGGAGCAGTTGCAGATCGCCGGCCACGCCCTGGAAGCGAGAATCTATGCCGAGGATCCGGCCAAGGGCTTCCTTCCCTCCACCGGCAAGCTGCTGCATCTGGCGTCGCCGAGGGAGAGCCTGCATGTGCGGATCGACGCCGGCGTCGAGGAAGGCGATTCCATCAGTCCCTACTATGACCCGATGATCGCCAAGCTGATCGTCTGGGACGCAAATCGCGAAAGGGCTTTGGCGCGGATGCTGCAAGCTCTGGCCGACTATCGCATTGTCGGAGTCTCGAACAATATCGATTTCCTGTCCCGCCTCGTGGCCTGTCCCGCCTTCTCGCGCGCCGATCTCGACACCGGCCTGATCGAACGCGAAAGCGCCTTTCTCTTCGCCGAAGATCAGCCCGCGCCCAATGACGTCTATCTTGTCGCGGCTTTGGCCCAACTCCTCTGGGAGGCCCATCTGGCGCAGGACGACGCCGGGCGGGGTCCGGACGTCCTGTCGCCGTGGAATGCCCGCGACGGCTGGCGGCTTAACGCCAACGCCGCCAGGGCGCTGGTTTTTCGCCATGGCGATCATCAGAAAACCGTGTTCGTTTCCTACCGGCCTTCAGGATATTGCCTGACGATCGACGGCGGCGAAGTCGCGGCGCGCGGCGAAATCGATGCGCGCGGTCAGATGCGGGTCGAGTTTGACGGCGTGCGGATGGATGCGGCGGTGATCGCGGCCGGAGGCTTGCGACATGTTTTTCTGCAGGGACGCACGTGGCGGCTCGCCAACGTCGATCCTTTGCATTTTGCGGGCGAGGGCGGCGGCGTACAGGGCGGCCTGCTGGCGCCCATGCCGGGGCGCGTCACGGCGCTGCTGGCCGAACCGGGAACGCAAATCAAGAAGGGCGCCCCTTTGCTGATCCTGGAGGCGATGAAGATGGAGCACACGGTTTCGGCCCCTTCGGAGGGACTGCTCAAGGCCTATCGTTTCGCCGTGGGCGACCAAGTGCACGAGGGCGTCGAGCTCGTCGAGTTCGAGCCGGCGCAAAAATAGGACGGATACGCATCAAAACAAGAAACGAGATCCAGCTCCGACGCAATCGGATCGGCGATCCAAAACAGGCGCCTCAAGGCGTCGAACAGATAAAGAGTCGGGGAGGACAGAATGTCACTGAGCTATGTAACAGGCGCTACCGAAACGCCGCTTGTCGAGGCGACCATCGGGCAGTTCTTTGATCAGGCATGTCTCACGCATGGAAATCGAGACGCATTGGTTTCGCGTCATCAAAACATGCGCCTGACCTATGCCGAACTCGCCGTCAAGGTTGACGCGCTGGCTTGCGCGCTGCTGCGGCTTGGACTGGCAAGAGGCGAGCGCGTCGCGATCTGGTCGCAGAACAATTTCGAATGGGTGTTGACGCAATTCGCCACCGCCAAGGCGGGATTGATTCTGGTCAATATCAATCCGGCCTATCGTCGCTCGGAGGTGGAATACGCCATCAACAAGGTCGGCTGTCGCGCTCTCGTCGTCTCGCCTGCCTTCAAGAGCAGCGACTATCTCGCCATGATCGCAGATCTTGCGCCGGAGTTGGCGCATTGTGCTCCCGGCGAGCTGGTTTCCTCGCGTCTGCCGACGCTGAAATGGGTGATCCGGCTTGGCGAAGACAAGACGGCGGGCGCGCTGAATTTCGTCGATCTGCTCAGGGCCCCGGCGCAGGCCGAGATCGATGCGCTCGCCAAGCTCGGCGCGAGCCTTTCCAACCGCGATCCGATCAATATCCAGTTTACCTCGGGCACGACCGGAGCGCCCAAAGGCGCCACCCTGACTCACCGCAATATTCTGAATAACGGCCGGTTCGTCGGCGACGCCATTCGGCTTGTCCCAGGAGAGCGCGTCTGTATCCCGGTTCCGCTTTACCATTGCTTCGGCATGGTCATGGGCAATCTGGGCTGTCTGACGCACGGCGCGACCATGGTTTATCCTGCGGAATCGTTCGATCCGCTGAATGTGCTCAAGACCGTGGCGGAGGAGCGCTGCTCGGCGCTCTATGGCGTGCCGACCATGTTTATCGCGGTGCTCGATCATCCGGATTTCTCCAGATTCGATCTCTCCAGTCTGCGCACCGGAATTATGGCGGGAAGTCCTTGTCCGACCGAAGTCATGAAGCGGGTCATCGAAAAACTGCACATGCGTGAAGTCACCATCGCCTATGGCATGACCGAGACCTCGCCGGTCTCCTTCCAAAGCGGCGTCGACGATCCGATAGAGCGCCGCGTTTCAACCGTCGGCCGGGTCCAGCCGCATTGCGAGGTCAAGATCGTCGATGGATCGGGCGAGACGGTCGCGCGCGGCGTTGCCGGCGAACTCTGCACGCGCGGATATTCGGTCATGCACGCCTATTGGGACGATCCAGCCAAGACCGTGGAAGCCATCGACAAGGACGGCTGGATGCATACTGGCGATCTCGGCGTCGTGGACGACGAGGGCTATGCCAATATAGTCGGGCGGATCAAGGATATGGTCATACGCGGCGGCGAAAATGTCTATCCTCGCGAAATCGAGGAATTTCTCTATCGGCATCCGAAAATCGCCGAAGTTCAGGTCGTCGGGCTGCCCGATCCCAGATACGGCGAAGAGCTCTGCGCATGGATCATGGTGCGCGAGGGTGATGACCTTACGGAAGACGAGGTGCGCGCGTTTTGCGTGGGGCAGATCGCTCATTACAAAGTGCCCCGCTATGTCAAATTCGTCGATGGATTTCCAATGACCGTCACGGGCAAGATCCAGAAATTCCTTATCCGCGAGCAGATGAAGGCAGAGCTTGGGCTCGCAGACGCCAAAACTGCCTAATCAGCTCAATTCAGGACAAAGCCATGGCGCTTCCCGCCTATGTCAAGATCGTCGAAGTCGGTCCCCGCGACGGGCTTCAAAACGAGCCGCAGCCCATTGCAACGGACATAAAGGTTGCGTTGATTGAAAGGCTCGTCGACGCCGGCTGTCGCTCCGTTGAGACGACGTCGTTCGTGGCGCCGCGCTGGTCGCCGCAAATGGCCGACAATGCCGACGTCATGCGCTTGTTGAAGCGGAGGCCCGACGTCAATTATCCCGTGCTGACGCCGAACCTCAAGGGGTTTGAAGCGGCTCTGGCGGCCGGCGCGACGGAGGTGGCTGTGTTTACGGCGGCCTCGGAGGCTTTCTGTCAAAAAAACATCAATTGCACGATCGCGGAAGCCTTGGCCCGATTTGAGCCCTTGATGGAGGCTGCCAGGACGGCCGGGGTGAAAGTGCGCGGCTATGTCTCCTGCGCGCTCGGCTGTCCTTACGAAGGGACGATCGATCCGTCCGCCGTTGCTGCGGTCGCTGAATCGCTCCACGCCATGGGTTGCTACGAAATCAGCCTCGGCGATACGATCGGAGTTGGAACGCCGCTTGGGGTTAAGCGGCTGATCGACGCCGTTGCCCGTCATGTTCCGATCGAGAAGCTCGCTGGCCACTTCCATGACACTTACGGAATGGCCGTCGTCAACGTCTATGCCGCCCTGGAATTGGGCGTGACAGTTTTCGATTCCTCGGTCGCGGGACTGGGAGGATGTCCTTATGCGAAGGGCGCCTCCGGCAATGTCGCAACCGAAGAACTGGTGTGGTTGATGAATGGTCTCGGCATCGAGACCGGTATAGACTTGGACAAGATCGTGGATTGCGCGATCTGGATCAGCGACAAACTTGGTCGGACGCCTGGGTCGCGCGTCGCGCGAGCGCTGGCAGCCAAAGGAAGATAAGCTTCAAGAGCGCCTGGCGACGGCGATCCCGATTTTCACGCCGAATGCGTATCACCCATTGAAAACACTGGCGTCCCGGAAGGGAATCCCACCCTTGCAAAAAATCTGAGTCAGCCGAAACGGGGAAAGCTAATTTCCGGAACGGGTCAGGAGTTGCTCCCGCCACAGCGGAGCCTGACGGTCCGCTTCGTCTTCATAAGCGGCCCGAGTGGGCGATCGGGTCGAGTCGGCTTAGAATCTAAGGATGATTGGCGGCAGCACAATCCGGCTCAACATGTGGCGTCGGTGGTTGCGGGCCCCCGCAACTATATCAAAAACCCAGCATGCTCTTCCGAGCGGCGGGGTTTTATCGTTTCATGGGCGTAAGCGCGCCCTAAATCGGTCTTCCGCTCACGGTTTTGCGTTATCGGAAACAGGCGTGGGAGGCGTTCGGACCGATCCCGCGTCGACGCGCTCCGGGGTCCTGAAAATAGAAACGAGCGCCAGGCCGAGCAGCAGCGCGATGATGATGGGAACGGCGGGGCTCCAGCGAGGGACGACGATACCGGAGGCGACGGCGGGAATGATGATGTTTTTCCGCGCGACAGGAAGGAGCGCGAAAAGCCTTGCAGCAATGGCGGCGCTCTCGGCGCCGTGTCGATCCGGGACCATGCGAACCAGCACATCCAGGGCGATGTTCCTGGGCAATTTCCCGATGCGCGCCGCCTCCTTCCAGGGATCGGCGCCGGAGCGGGCGATCGCCGAGATGAGCGTCAGCGGCATCCCATTCCCTTCATTGCACACGATTGCAAAGAGGAAAGGCTCGAATTCCTGCCCCAGCGGTGGAAAGGCTTGTGACATGCTCACTCCGATTCCGGATCAATCGCGTTCAAATGAAAGCATAAGCGCCGCGACCTCTCGCGGCGCGGCTTTGCAATCGAGGTGTTTCGTCTCGAAAATATTTACCCACTGCGTCTGCAGACTACCGAGATATGGGTTGTATTCAGATGACTACAAGTATTAGTGTAAGTAATATTAGTTCACCAGGAGCGTCGGGGGGAGGGCGCCCAAGGGCGCCGCGGGTGTTCGCGATGGAGCCGGAAGTTTGATCACGCTTCGAATCCAGCACAAGACCACATATCGATATCGGCAGCGGGTGAGTCTCGGACCGCATCGCCTGATGCTGCGCCCGCGCGAAAGCCGCGACCTGCATCTCAACTCGGGCGCAATCGAAATCAGCCCCCCCGCGACATTGACCTATTCGCAGGACGTGTTCGGCAATTCCATCGCCGCCGCGGTCTTTCACGAGAGTGCCGACACGCTGGTGATCGACAGCGTCACGCGGCTGCGTCTCGACGCGGAGCCCTGGCCTGTCTTCGATGTCGCCGTGTCGGCCATGGTCTATCCGTTTCGCTACGCCGATGAGGAACAGACCGATCTTGGCGCCTTGACGTTCCAGCAATATCCCGATCCAGACGGGCGATTGCGCGACTGGACCTGGGCCTTCGTCGGAGGCCTGCGCACCAACACTTTGGCTTTGCTCAAGGACCTTTGCGCCGGCGTCACGCGATGGATCAGCTATCAAAGCCGCGATGACGAGGGGGTCCAATCGCCGATCGAGACGCTGGACCGCGGCTGGGGCTCCTGTCGCGATTTCGCCGTGCTGTTTGTGGAGGCCGCGCGCTGTCTCGGCTTCGGCGCGAGGATCGTGTCAGGTTATCTTTACGTTGGCGGCGCCGGCTTGACCGGCTCGACCGAGGCAGGATCAACCCACGCCTGGGCGGAAGTCTATGTGCCCGGCGCAGGCTGGATCACCTTCGATCCCACCAACCGGAGCGTCGGTGGACACAATCTGATTCCCGTGGCGGTCGCGCGCGATATCAGGCAGGCGATGCCGGTAACCGGCAGCTTCGTCGGCGCCGCCGACGCATTTCTCGGAATGTCGGTTGAGGTTCAGGTGACGGAAGCGTTGCCGAACAAGTGAATCTGTTACGATTCCGCCTTGGCGAGACCGCCATCGTCAGGGACAGTAGAGGCTGACGACCAGGCGTCGGCTTTCGTCGGCACAGCAACGGGCGCAGGGAAATTCGGTTGAGACGCGCCTGGTTGCTGGCGCAGCGCGAAACGATCCGGCAACCTGCGGTCGTCGGCATCTTCGTCCAACTCCTGCTCCGTCGCGCGCGGTCCTGCCTGTGCCGCCGCATTCAGCCGGATATAGTGTTCCGCGTGCTGGAGATAATTCTC
>Ga0182030_10008647_pt1 | contig 21020 bp, 19 predicted proteins | sample 812S3MmetaG_FD_121299 | JGI IMG/M metagenome (GOLD analysis project Ga0182030, IMG submission 121299) | Permafrost microbial communities from Stordalen Mire, Sweden - 812S3M metaG (Illumina Assembly) | ecosystem: Environmental > Terrestrial > Soil > Wetlands > Permafrost | place: Sweden...
CACGAGAAGATGAAGCAGGCCATCAACAACGTGGCCCAGGTGCTGCAGGGGTTGCAAAAGGAGTTGGCGCGTCTGACCGAAGCGGCCAACGCCGGCAAGCTGATTGAACGAGGGCATCACGACCAATTCCGCGGCGCTTATGCCGAGATCGTGCGCGGCGTGAATGCCATTCTCGACGCAGTGATCCTGCCGCTGAATGTATCCGCAAAATATGTGGACCAGATCAGCAAGGGAGACAATCCGCCGCTCATCACCGACACCTACAACGGCGACTTCAACCTGATCAAGAACAACCTCAACGCGCTGGTCACAGCGATGAACGAGATCACCGGGGCGGCCGAGGAGATTTCCAACGGCAACCTGACAGTCGAGCTCCGCGAGCGTTCGCCGCAGGACAAGCTGATGCAGGCGCTGGCTGCGATGGTCGGCGGCCTGACGCGTACCGTATCAGACATCAGGGGCATTGCCGGCGAAGTGGCCGCTGCCAGCCAGTCCATCTCGACGGCTTCGATCCAGGTCTCAAAGGGCGCCAGCGCCCAGGCAGCTGCAGCTGAGGAAGCCTCCTCTTCGATGGAGCAAATGGTCTCGAACATCAAGCAGAACGCCGATAACGCGCAGCAGACCGACAAGATCGCCAACAAGTCCGCCAAGGATGCGCAGGAGAGCGGAAAGTCGGTTCTGGAAGCTGTGTCCGCCATGAAAGAGATCGCCAACAAGATCTCGATCATCGAGGAGATTGCCCGGCAGACCAACCTGCTGGCGCTCAATGCCGCCATCGAAGCCGCCCGTGCCGGCGAGCATGGCAAAGGCTTTGCCGTGGTAGCGGCCGAAGTGCGTAAGCTTGCCGAGCGCAGCCAGAAAGCGGCGGCAGAGATCAATCAACTCTCCTCGACGACGCTACGGGTCTCGGAGAAGTCAGGTGAGATGCTGGACAAACTGGTTCCCGATATTCAGCGGACAGCCGAGCTGGTCCAGGAAATCACCGCAGCCAGCAAGGAGCAGGACACCGGCGCCGAGCAGATCAATAAGGCGCTGCAACAGCTGGAGAAGGTCATTCAGCAAAATGCATCCGCATCCGAAGAGATGGCTTCTACGACCGAGGAGTTGACCGGCCAATCCGATCAGTTGGTCAGCGCACTGGGCTTCTTCCACACCGGCGACGAAGGAGGATCAGCGCGAAAGATCGCAGGCTCCAAGGGCGCCAGACCCTCCCAGGCGGCGCATTCAGTGCGGCCCACCGCGCATGCTACACAGGTCGTCCGGCCGACGGGCGGCGGATTCAATCTCCGCCTCAAAGACAAACACGATGAACTGGATGGCGAGTTCGAGCGTTATTGACCGGTCAGGCGCGGAGCGCACCGCGGTCCGCGCCATGTCTTCAGGATAAGAGAGGAGTTTACGCATGAGTGTTAGCGAAATCACGGAGACGCGGCAGTATCTCACCTTCAAGCTCGGCAACGAGGTCTTTGCCATTGACGTGGCAAAGGTAAGAGAGGTGCTCGACCTGACCACCATTACACAAATTCCGCGGACGCCCGACTTCATGGCCGGGGTCATCAACCTTCGCGGAAGCGTAGTCCCGGTCGTTGATCTCAGGCTGTGCTTCGAGATGTCGAAGACAGAGAGCACACGCAACACCTGCATTGTCGTGGTCGAGGTACTGCTGGACAACGAATCAACCGTTATCGGCGCCCTTACCGATTCTGTGGAGGAGGTCATCGATCTGGAGCCGGACCAGATTCAGCCCGCGCCGAGGATCGGAACCCAGATACGGACAGATTTCATCAAGGGGATGGGCAAGCGCGACTCCCAGTTCATCATGATTCTGGATATCGACCGAGTGTTTTCAGCCGACGAGCTGTCTGCAGCGCGCGGGCTCGAAACCAGCAAGCCGGAGAGGGGCAAGCAGCCTTCGGAAACGCATACTGTCGACAAACCATTGGTGGAAGCAGCGGCGTAATGGAAGGGATGAGGCGGATCATACCGCCTCAATCAAACGATGAATGCACATGATGAATCAATCTCCGCAAGAGACTATGCGCGGCTCTGCAAGTTGATCTACACAGAGGCGGGCATCCACCTGGGCACGGGAAAAAAGACGATGCTCGAGGTGCGGATCAAGCGGCGGCTGCGGGACCTTAGCCTTCCCTCCTACAGCCAGTACTGCGACTATCTGTTCGGGCACAAGGGGCTCAAGGAAGAAATCGCTCACCTGATCGACGTGGTGACGACCAACAAGACCGACTTCTTCCGCGAGTCGGCGCATTTTGATTTTCTTGTTGAGAAAGTGTTGATGGAATTCAATGAGCGCGGCTCAGGACGGCAGTTTCTCATCTGGAGCGCGGGCTGCTCGACCGGCGAAGAGCCCTACACCATGGCCATCGTGCTCAGCGAGTACTTGCAGACTCACCCCGGCTTTCGTTTTCGCATCCTGGCAAGCGATATCTCGAACGTTGTTCTGGCCAAGGCCGAACGAGGCGTTTATGCCAGCGACGTTGCCACTCCGGTGGCTCCCGCGCTAAGGCGCAAGTACTTCATGCGCAGCCGTGAGCCCGGATCCGGGCAGGTGCGTGTTGTACCGGAGCTGCGGCGCTGCGTGGAGTTTCGCCGCTTGAATTTCATGGATGCCGACTATGGTTTGGTCGAGAAGGCCGATGCCATATTCTGCCGCAACGTGATCATCTATTTTGACCGGCCAACCCAGGAGCGCATTCTGCAAAAGCTCTCCAACTGCCTTGCGCCCGGTGGATACATGTTTGTTGGACACGCCGAGACGCTGCACGATATGGATCTGCCGCTGATTCCGGTGGCCCCCGCGCTTTACAGGAGGGTCAATGGCCGAGGCTGAGACAGCATTGCGGGAAGTGTACGTGCAGCCAGGAGAATCGCACCTGCTCCAGAAGCCTGCGATCCTGCGGACTCTGCTCGGTTCCTGCGTCGGCATCACGTTCTGGGCTCCGCGTCTAGGCTTGGGAGCGCTCTGCCATCCGATGCTGCCCAATTACGCGGCAAACCGGGCCGCGGATTCAAGCCGCGAAGCTGGCCGCCGATTTGTGGATTTCGCGATTCGCGATCTGGCTCGGCAATTCGACGCGCTGGGTGCGCGGCGCGGTGAAATTGAGGTGAAACTATTCGGGGGTGGAGATGTGCTCCTGATGGCGACCGATTCGAGGCGCCCGACGGTGGGGAAAATAAATTGCGAGGTAGCGCTGAACGTGCTCGAGGAGGAGGGCTTTCAAATTGTGGCCTCTTCGTTGGGAGGCAATTGCGGTGTCAACATTCAGTTCAATACAAGAACTGGAGAAGTGCTGCTCCAGCGCCACTCCTGAGCGACGATGTGCGCGGCATCGTCCCTGGGTTCGCCGGCATCGGCGGCCAGGGGCAAAGGAAAGCTACGAGGTTCGAATCATGGGCATCCAGAAAATTCGCGTTCTCATCGTGGACGACTCCGCGGTGGTTCGCCAGACGCTGCGCGAGGTGCTCGAGTCTGACTCGGAGATCGAAGTGATTGCCACAGCCGGCGATCCGTTCGTGGCTGCCGACCGCATTTCCGAGCAAGTCCCGGATGTGATCACTCTGGACATCGAGATGCCCCGCATGGATGGGCTTACGTTCCTTAAAAAGCTCATGAGCCAGCATCCTATTCCGGTCGTGATCTGTTCTAGCCTTGCCGAAGAGGGCGCGCAGAGTACTTTCAGAGCGCTCGAATATGGCGCAGTGGAAATCATCGCCAAGCCTCGGATGGGCACCAAGCAGTTTCTTGAAGACTCTCGAATCGAAATCTGCAATGCGGTCAAGTCAGCGGCGGCCGCCAGGCTGAGCTCTTTGAAGCCCAGCCACACGGTCGAGCCCAAGCTCAACGCCGACTGCATTCTTTCCCCGGCCACTCGCGCCATGGTCGAAACCACAGAAAAAGTGGTGGCAATCGGCGCGTCAACGGGGGGGACAGAAGCGCTGAAAACGGTGCTCGAAGCGCTGCCCGCTGATTGTCCTGGCATCGTGATCGTACAGCACATGCCGGAGTTGTTTACGCGTGCCTTTGCGCAGCGGCTCAATGGCCTGTGCGCCATCACCGTCAAGGAAGCGGAGACAAACGATACGGTAATTCGCGGGAGGGCGCTGATTGCGCCGGGAAATCATCACATGCTGCTCAAGCGCAGCGGAGCGCGCTATTACGTCGAGATCAAGGATGGTCCTCTGGTCTGTCGTCACCGGCCGTCGGTCGACGTACTCTTTCGCTCCGCCGCTCGCTACGCCGGACAGAATGCGGTGGGAGTGATCCTCACCGGGATGGGCGACGACGGCGCTCGCGGCATGCTTGAGATGCAGCAGGCCGGAGCTAGAACACTCGCTCAGGACGAAGCGACCTGCGTGGTCTTCGGCATGCCCAAAGAGGCCATCAAGCTCGGCGCCGTTCAAAAAATTCTCTCGCTACAAGCGATGGCCGGAGCGATCGCTTAGGAGCAAACCGATGCAGCGTACGGCGGTTCGTTGCAAGTCGCTTGGCTCCCCACCTTTGAGGCGAGAGGAAGAAGCGTCTTCTCTCTGCTACCGCAGGTGATAGCGTGGGCAGATCATCGATGCCCTTTTCTCAATAGAGATCTTTAGGAGCTTGTTGAAAAACCGAAACCCAAACGCTTTGTAACCGGGCGCGACTTCAGTTGTTCCAATAAAGCCAACCAAAACAACAGGGCTTTAGCCCCGGCTGAACCTGTTTCGCCCCGACTGCCATCGAAGGCGGACTTTTTCAACAAGTTCTTAGAGCGAGTAGGCCGCGTCCGATCTGACGCTTTTTCCCCTTTCGTAACTCGGCTGCGTCCTCGAGCGGCCCTTAGAATGATGGAGCAACTTTGGGGGCAACCTCAACACTTATCGTGTTGATTCTCACACTTTGCGAAGTAATTTTCGACTATTCGGTAGCGCCCTCCGCCACCATACGAATTCATAAGATGCGCTGTAACTGGCTCTCCGGTTCCCGCTGAAATCCACATCGGCTGGGCTGATTCCGTCGCCGGGATGAGCCATGGATTTCCACCTTCGCCTAAAGGGGCTTTAGCCTTCCCGCCGCCGCGACGACCTGGATTCGTGCGTTGATCCCGGTGGAAGGATTACGGTCACGTCGTGTCGCGACTCGGTTTCAATTCGGGATGCTCCTGAAGTCTCCCTGTTTTGAAATTCTTTCGGCATGTTTTTCCATGTTTCTAGTGGCATAGGTTGTGTTGATGGTTTGAGAGTAGAACTCGTCAGTCATGAGTGCGCTCCTGTCCGGTCGCACCATTCGAAAATCCAGCCGGCCGCAGATGAGCATCCGCGCGTCGAATCAAGACTCAACTCAACAGTTTGAAAGGAAAGGAACATGGCGCTCGTCAGGAAAGCAGTAGTGCAGACAAAGTCAGCTTCAATGGATGGAAGGCTCTCGGTCGCGACCTCACGGGAGGCGGAGGCTCAACGCAAGAAGGCAAGGACTTTGGCCAAGCAGCAACAGGCAGCCGAGCGCATCGCGGCGGCGACGGGTCAACTCGCTTCGGGCATCGCTGAAGCTTCGTCGGCTGCCGAGGAACTGAAGCGCGCCAGCGATCAGATCGCGGCCGGCGCTGAAGAGGCATCCAGCGCAGCGCAAGAGTCCCTGGCCGCCTTCCAGCAAGTCGGCGTCTCGATCACCCGGCAACTGCAGAACGCCGACATCAGCCGCGACAAGGGAGAGGCCTGTCAGGCTCTGATCATTCGAACCAGCGGAGACGTGGCTGGACTGATCACCAATGTCGGTGTGGCCGCGAAACGGCAGGCCGATTCCGTCCAGATGGTCGTCGAGTTGGAAAAGCAGGCTGCCACCATCGGTGACATTGTCAAAGCCGTGGCGCGCATCGCGGACCAGACCAATTTATTGGCGTTGAATGCGGCTATCGAGGCCGCACGCGCGGGAAAGCACGGCAAGGGTTTCGCCGTGGTTGCCGACGAGGTGCGCACTCTGGCCGAGACCTCGGAAAAGAGCGCCAAGCAGATTCAGGAGCTGGTGGGTCAGATTCAGAAAGACGTCAAATCGATTGCCGATGGCATCAATAGCTCGGCAAAGACGATTGAGGAAGAAGTAGAGAAGGGCAAGATCATTACCGCGCAACTGGAGCAGATTCGGGTGAACGCGATAGAGATCGTCCAGGGGGTCACGGAAATCGCCGCCAATGCCGGGCAGTCGAACATCGCCGCTCAGCAGGCGTTGAAGGGTTCACAGAGCATCGCCGCCGCCGCCGAGGAACAGTCCTCCGCTGCCGAAGAGTCCGCCAAGACAGTTGCCGAGCAGTCGCAGGCACTCGGGGAATGCGAGCAGGCCGCGCAGGCTTTGTCGGAACTCGCCGAAGATCTCAAGAACTCCACCGATGTTGCCAAAAGCGCCGAGCAGGTTGCGTCCTCTTCGGAGCAACTCTCGTCCGCTGTCCAGGAGATCAACCGATCCAGCGCGCAGATCATGACGGCGCTGGGGCAGATCCGCAAGGGCGCCGAAGTCCAATCCTCGGCGTCGGAGGAGTCCGCCGCAGCCACCAATCAGATCGAGAAGGGATTGGACGTTGCCCAAAAGCGTGCCCAGGCGAGCGCTGAGAAGGCGCTGGTCATTCGCAATCTGCTGGCAGAGAACAAGGCTGCCGTCAATGCCCTGATTACTGGAATCTCCACCTCCGCGGAGGCGTCACGCGCCAGCATCAAGCAGATGAACGATCTGGAATTGGTATCCCGGCGAATCGACAAGATCGTCGAAGCCATCAGCACCGTCTCCATTCAAACCAACATGCTTGCTGTTAACGGCGCCATCGAAGCCGCCAGGGCTGGCGAGTTTGGCAAAGGGTTTGTTGTGGTGGCCACCGACATCCGCAACCTGGCGCATGATTCGGCAGAAAATGCCGACCGCATCAAGGACCTGGTCAAGGCGGTTCAGGATCAGATCGGCGTTGTCGGCCGCGACCTCACGGAGATCGTAGCGGCGGCAGCTTCGGAAGTTGAGAAAGCAAAAGGCAGCACCACCGACCTGGTGTCGATCGAGAGCGACATATTGGTCGTTGAAAAAGGCACGCAGGAGATTCTGGCCGCTTCAGAGGAAATCGCTGCAGCCATCGCCCAGGTGAAGAAGGGCATCGAGCAGATCTCCGCCGCTGCCACTGAGGCTGACAAGGCGGCCACTGAAGCTGCATCCGCTGCTCAGCAACAGTCGAAGGGAGCCGAGGATCTGGCCGCGGCGATCGAAGAGATTTCTTCACTGGCGGACGAACTCCAGAGCGCAGCGTAAGGGAGCGACCTCATGACAACAAGACCATCGAAACATCGCAGTAGTGGTGTGGCGCTCGAGGAACCGGCGGAGAATCTCATCCCCGATCCAAGCCCTGCCCCGCCGACGGTTCAACCCGCAACCGGATCGCCGTCCTGGAAGGCCAATCCCGGTGCGCGCAACGAGGAGACTGTTGCCGCCACTCATCAGGGTACGCAGCAATTCGTCACCTTCATGGCGGGCGATGAAGTCTTCGCCGCGGATATGTCTCCGGTCAAGGAAATCATTCGTGTCCCCGACGTCGTGCGGGTACCGCTCGCACCTCGGTCGCTGGAGGGGCTGGCCAACTTGCGCGGCCGCGTCCTGCCCATCATTTCCCTGCGCCGCCTGTTTGGTTTCGAAGAACTGGCTCATGACGATGCCACTCGCGCCCTGGTGATTGACGTCGGTCAGCCGCTGGGATTTGTCGTCGACCGGGTATCGAGTGTGGTGGGCGTCGATGCTGGCCATATCGAAGATGTGGGCTCCATCAAAACGACCGTCAATACCGAGCTGCTTTCCAGCCTGATTAAGGATGTCGGTGGCCACGCCATGATCATGGTGCTGGACTTCGCCAAACTGATCGAGAAGGAGTTTCAGCAGATCGCGACTCTCTCCAAAGCCGGCGGGCAGGTGGAAGCGGCTCAGTCCATTGCGCAGGTCGAGGATGAAGACCTCAGCGATGAGCTGCAGCTGGTCAGTTTCGACGTGGACGGTCAGGAATACGCGATCGCCATTGAGGACGTTCAAGAAATCGTGCAGATACCGGAAGCGGTGATTCATGTGCCGCATTCGGAGTCCCATGTGCTTGGCGTGATGACGCTGCGCAGTCGCCTGTTGCCCCTGGTCAATCTGCGTACCATGTTCGCCCTCCCTCATCGCGAGCTGGATGAGAAGAGCCGCGTTGTTGTGCTTACGCTGAACGGGGTATCGGTGGGAGTTGTCGTCGATGCCGTCAGCGAGGTTCTCCGCGTGTCGAAGTCCGGAGTGGACGCATTGCCGCCCCTGCTGGCGCGCGAAGGCAATCTCGCCGAAATCACTTCCATCTGCAAGCTGGACAACGAAAAGCGCCTGGTGTCGATCATCACGGCGCGAAACCTGTTCGGCCATGCCGCGATCCATGCCGCGATCAAGGAGGCGCTGAGTGCCGTGAATGACAGCGAACTGGAAGGCAATCCTTCGACTGGTGAGGCCGACGATCTCCTGGACGACGATGAACAGGTAGTCGTCTTTCATCTGGGCAGGGAGGAGTTCGGCGCCCCCATCGCCAGCGTCCAGGAGATTGTTCGAGTGCCTGAAGCGCTGGTGCGGGTTCCTCAGGCTCCGTCCTTCGTCGAAGGCGTTATCAACCTGCGCGGCACTGTGCTGCCAGTGATTGACCTGCGCCTGCGTCTGGGTATGGAACAGGTTGAACGCAGCGATCGGCAGCGGATCATGGTGTTTCTGATCTCCGGTGTTCGGACCGGCTTCATTGTCGACGAGGTGGCGGAAGTGCTCAAAATCGCCAGGGCATCCATCGAGGCAGCGCCGCAACTCTCCCCTCAACAGAGCCGTCTGCTGAATCGAATGGCCAATCTGGAAAAGCAGAAACGCATGGTGCAACTGCTCAATCTGCCCGAGCTGATGGAGAAGAACGAACTCGTGGCGCTGGCTGCCGTAACTGGGTGAGTCCATGATCAAGCTGTTAATCGTCGACGACTCGGCGCTGATGCGTCGACAGTTGATGAATCTCTTTCAGGCGGAAGGGGATTTTGAAATCCATCAGGCAAGAAACGGCAACGAAGCGGTGCAGGAAAACCGCGATTTCCAGCCGGATGTTGTGACGCTGGACATCAATATGCCGGAGATGGATGGATTGACTGCCCTTTCTCTTATCATGGCCGAGCGGCCCGTTCCGGTTGTCATGGCTTCCTCGCTGACCAACGAGGGAGCCTTGGCGACCTTCGAAGCACTCAACCTGGGCGCTGTCGACTACATTGCCAAGCCGGGTGGGACTATATCGCTTTCGTTAGACAGGATCAGTGCGGAACTGGTCTCCAAGGTACGCCACGCATCGCGAGCCCGTCCCCGCATTCGGCCATCGAGCGCAACCGCTGTGATCAGGCGGATGCAGGAAGAGCGCAGGAAGGCTGCGGTCGCCTTATCGCCGTCCAGGCCGCCCCGAGCCGGCAGGGCTGGTCTTCTGGTGATGGGAGCCTCAACGGGAGGGCCGCGCGCCCTGGAGATTGTCCTGTCGGGCTTGCCGCAGGACTTCCCCTGGCCGGTGCTCGTTGCCCAGCATATGCCAGGCGCCTTCACCAAGGCGTTTGCGGAGCGGCTCAACCAGTGCTGCAATCTGGAAGTGAAGGAGGTATCGAGTACGATGGCGGTCGAGCCAGGCAGGGTCTACATCGGCCGCGGCGGGGCAGACATGGTGCTGGCCGAGCGCGCCGGCAGACTAACTGTGATTCCCATGCCCGAGAATTCTGGCTACCTGTGGCACCCCTCGGTCGAGTTACTGGGCAGGTCGGTCCTGGAACACTACGATCCCCGGCGGGTCACGGCCGTTCTCCTGACTGGAATGGGTCACGACGGATCAGACGCCTTCGCGGAAATCAAAAAGCGCGGCGGTCGAACGATCGCCGAATCGGAAGAATCGGCAGTGGTGTATGGTATGCCCGCCGAATTGGTCGCCAAAAACGGGGCAACCCTGATCCTGGGCGCCGAAAGAATAGCCGGACAGCTTTCCACCTGGTCTGGCCGATAGAGACGAAAAACTTGCACCGGGTCGAAGTCGATTACAGGAAAGGGACAGACCATGACTCTCAGGAGAGGAACGACCGCGCGACAGGAGACTCAGTCTTCGCCCGAACCGTCCAGTTACAACGAACTAACGGCTGCGCTCGAGAGCGCCGATCCGCCCGTTCGCCGTTACGCCGCACGGGAACTCCTCCGCTTTCCGGGGGCCGGCACGATTCTACTGAACCGATTCAAGCGCGAGCCGGAAAACGCCGTCCGCGAAGCGATTTTGACTTCATTGATCCGGCTGGACGAGCCCTCGGTCACAAAGGAACTGGCAGAGTGTCTCCGCAGCGAGGATACAACTCTCCGGAATGAAGCGATTGAAGCATTGCGGGAGCTGGCCTCCAGTGGCGACCGCACCGATTCGATTTCTCCAGTTGTGGCCTCGCTTCTTGTCGATAGCGACCCGGATGTGCGCATCTTCGCCGTCAATATTCTCGAATCCATGCGCCACCCCGAAGTCGAACGCTGGCTGATCGAAGTGATTGAGAGGGATCCTCACGTGAACGTCTGCGCAACCGCGGTGGATCTGCTGTGCGAAGTCGGCACCCAGGCCGCCTGCGAACCCCTTCTGCGTCTCAAGGAGCGTTTTCCTTCCGAGGCCTACGTACAGTTTGCCGCCGATCTTGCCCTCCGACGCATCCGGGAAATCTGACCAGCATGAGCTCTCCAAAATCCCAATCCGCGGCTGATCCTGTCATCAGCAGGGAGGATTTCCTGAAATTCAAGGAATTCTTCTACCGCCGCACCGGCATCCACTTCGAAGACTCCAAGCGCTACTTCGTCGACAAGCGTCTGGCCGAGCGCATCGGCGCGACCTGCACAGGCAATTTTCATGGCTATTTCACCATGCTTCGGTTTCAAGCTTCCGGAGAAGAGCTGCAACTGCTGACCAACGCCATGACGGTCAACGAGACCTACTTTCTTCGCGAGGAATACCAGTTTCGTTGCCTGGTCGACTCCATCCTGCCGGAGATCGTCCGACTCCGCTCGATTTCCAGGCCCATCCGCATCTGGTGCATCCCCTCCTCCTCGGGAGAGGAGCCCTATTCGATCGCCATGTATCTGCTCGAGAACTGGCCGGGAATCAACGAATGGGACGTGGAAATCATCTCTTCTGACATTGACACCAATATCCTGCGCCGCGCCAGCCAGGCCCGTTATTCCGCGCGGTCGGTACAGAATGTCCCCGCGCCATGGCTGCGGAAGTATTTTCGAAGCGAGGGCGACGAGTACCAGCTCTTGAATGAAGTGCGCCAGACGGTCGAGTTCACCCGCGTCAATCTCGCCGAGCCGGAGGACACCGTCAAATACCGTGAATTTGACATCATCTTCTGCCGGAACCTGTTGATCTACTTCGATGACCTGTCCCGCAAAACCGCGGTCGACACGTTCTATGAGGCGTTGAACCCGGGTGGTTTCGTTTGCCTTGGCCACTCGGAATCGATGAGCAGAATCTCGTCGCTGTTCCGGGTTCGAAAATTCCCAGAAGCGATCGTCTATCAGAAAACCAAGGAGTCGAAATGAAACGCGTGCTGGTTGTCGACGACGCAGGTACCGTGCGTCTGTATCACCGAGGCATTTTGGAATCCGCCGGCTACCAGGTCGAAGAGGCGTGGAACGGGGTTGAGGCCCTGGAGAAAGCTCTCGCCACTCCTTTCGATCTGTTGATCGTGGACATCAACATGCCCAAGCTCGACGGCTTTGGTTTCCTGAGGGAGCTGCGCAGCCAGCCGGTGGAGCAGCCGCCGGCCATCATGATCTCGACGGAAGCTGGCGAACAGGACGAAAAGGGGGCTTACAGCGCGGGCGCGAATGTCTACCTGCTCAAACCCATTCTCGCTTCGCAACTGCTGGTGCACGCCCGCTTGATTTTGGGGGAGGTACGTGGATGAACCCTCTGCTGGAACAGTTTCTGTCGGAATCACGCGAGTTTTCCCAGGGGATCGGCGAGAAGTTGATGCAACTGGAGCAAGCGCCCGCCGACCAGGGCCTTATCCAGGAGCTCTTTCGCCTGGTGCATACCCTGAAGGGCAACAGTGGCTTGTTCACATTTCCTGAAATGACGCGCGTCCTGCATGCGGGAGAAGATCTTCTGGGAATGGTGCGCGAAGGCCGCATCGCCTATTCAAGAGACCTCGCCGATCGCCTCCTTGAAGCCGTTGATTTCGTGGGCCTTCTCTGTGCGGATATCGAGGCCACCGAGCGGATCGACGCATCCCGGGTCGAGGACTCAGTCCGGCTTGCCGAGTCCCTGCGGGGGCTGATGCCTGCAGAGTCTTTCAAGCCGACGGTCGCCGATACCAGGCGAATGGCGGCCACAGCGAACATCGAAACGCCCTCGGCGGTCGCCCCCGCAACTTCCCTGTTTCACGACCTCCCTGAGGCCACACGCGCTCACGCCCTAAGTCAATCTCAGGCAGGAGACCTTCTGCATTGGCTTTGCTACACCCCCATGAGTGACTGCTTCTTTCAGGGTGACGATCCACTGTTCCTGGCTCGTCAGACTCCGGGTCTGCTCTGGGGCAAGGTCAGGCCGCACGAACCTCTGCCTGCGCTCGCCGACTTGGACACATATCGCTGCGTCCTGACTTTCGATCTGCTTACCGCCGCGCCTCGGGAAGAGCTGATGGAGCACTTCCGCTACGTGCCCGACCAGGTGACCATGGTGGAAGTCGATCCGCGCTGGTTGGCGCCCGAAAGAGCAGAACACGCGAGCGCCGTGAATCCGCCGGGGTCCTCGGCAAATCAGAAGCCATCCGAGTTACGACCACGACCGCTGCCCGTCCCAGGCTCTGACGCTCTCCCGGCCATGCCCATCGCACTCTCCCATGAGGAGCCGGCAGCGCTCGAAAAGATTCTCTCTGCCCAGCAACACATCCTCATGCTTGACGGCGAACCCGAGTCGCGCGCCGGCAGGCTCCAGGCGGTCGCCTTGGTGCTGGCCAATCTCGCCCAGGGAGCCGGAGATCCCGCTGCCGCCCGTGAAGTCAAGGCTGCGTTGGCGGAATGCCTGTCTACGGGCCGCAACGACCTGCTACTTCTCTGGATAGAGGCGAGCCAGGAGCATCTGCTTCAGGCCTACGCCGCGCGCGCGCACTCGCTGGACAGCCAGCCTGCCCCGGCGAATACCATCAGCCCCCCGGGGACGGACGTTCCCGAACCGAATCCCGCCAAAATGGAGGACGGGATCAAATTTGGACGCCGGTCGGAAGACGCGTTGACCAAACCCAAAAGCCTCAAGGTGGATCAGGCGAAGATCGATCGCCTGATGAACCTCATTGGCGAGTTGATGGTCGAAAAGAACGCCTTGCCCTTTCTCGCCCAGCGGGCCGAGGACCAATACGGCGTACGCGAGCTCTCGCGAGAGATCAAGGGCCAGTATGCCAGCATCAACCGGATCGTGGACGAGATGCAGGACGCCATCATGCAGGTGCGGATGCTGGCGGTTTCGGTTGTCTTTCAGCGCTTTCCCCGGCTGGTGCGCGATCTCTCGCGCAAGCTGGGCAAGGACGTTCAACTGGTGCTGGAAGGGGAACAGACCGAGGCGGACAAGAACATCATCGAATCTCTCGCTGACCCGCTCATTCATATTGTTCGCAACAGTCTCGACCACGGCCTGGAAACGCCCGCCGTTCGTCGCGCATGCGGCAAGCGCGAGACCGGCACTCTGTCGATTCGCGCCGCGCAGGAAGCGGACCGTGTGGTGATTGAGATCCGCGACGATGGCAAAGGCATCGATCCGGCGGTCATCAAGCGCAAGGCCTACGAAAAAGGCTTGATCGACGAAGCAGCCCTGGAGCGCATCGATGACCGGGAAGCTGTCAACCTGATTTTCGCCGCGGGCCTGTCCACCGCGGAGGTCGTCTCCGATTTGTCTGGCCGCGGCGTTGGCATGGACGTAGTTCGGTCCGCGGTTGAAAAAATCAATGGAACAGTCGTCGTCGACAGCCAAGTGGGCAAGGGAACCACCCTTCGCATCTCGTTGCCCCTCTCGATGGCCGTGACCCAGGTCATGGTGATCCAAACCGATGGCCAGCTTTTTGGGGTGCCGATGGACAACGTGGTGGAGACAGTGCGCGTCCCGCGAAGCGCTGTGCACAGCATCAAGCAAAGTCTGACGACAGTCCTGCGAGGGCGCATCGTCCCTTTGAAGGCGCTCAACACAATCCTCGGCATTCCAGCTAACCCTCTCCGCAATCCTGACGATGAACTAGCTGTGTTGCTTGTACAGGCTGGCGGCCAGGTGCTCGGGCTTCTTGTCGATGGGTTCAAGGAAACAATCGGGCTGATTCAGAAACCGCTGGCGGGCTTTCTCTCCGGTCTGTCGGCCTATTCTGGCTCAGCGCTCATGGGCGACGGGTCCGTGCTCATGATTCTGAATGTCAGGGAGATTGTCTGATGGCTATCCAATTCAAGAAGAATCGAATCGTGTTTCACGAGGTAGTGGGCGTCGAAGAAGCCGAAAGCCTGCTGGAAGCAATGCAAGGCAATTCGTCCAGCAAGGTCGATCTTGCCGCCTGCACTCATCTTCATACCGCCAGTCTTCAAGTGCTTATGGCCGGCCGGCCGGCGATCGTCAGTTGGCCGAGAGATGCTGAACTTCGCGCCTGGATCGAAACTGCTCTTGGCGCCAGATCTTGAGGACCGTTCCATGGCAGCGACAATTCTGATTGTGGACGATTCGGCCACGATGATCATGAGTCTCAAGGCTACCCTGACCTTGAATGGCTTTATGGTGGAGACCGCAAACAGTGGCCAGGCCGCGCTTGACAAGCTGAAAACGGGAATCAAACCCAATCTCATTCTCACCGACATCAACATGCCGGGCATGGGCGGCCTGGAATTAATCGGCAAACTCCGCGCTTTACCCCCCTGCCGATTCATCCCTATCCTTACGCTGACCACCGAGAGCGAAACCACCAAAAGGGACGAGGCCAAGCGCCTGGGAGCGACCGGTTGGCTGGTAAAACCACTGGCTGGCGCTGAGCTTGTCAAAGTCATCAAGCGCGTACTGCCGGGGACATGAATGCAATGGCGCAGGCGCACTCCACATTCCGGAAGGATGGCATTGGCGCAACCGCCGCGATCCAGGCACAGCAGGTCGATTCTTCCGCGGAGGGACATCGGCGGCGACTGAATCGTACCCGCAACCGCCTCTTCGCAGAGGCAACGGTGCGATTCGCGCTGTTACTCCTACTTTGGTTCTTGCTTTCCTACTTTCTGAGACCGGAAATGCCGTTCTACAGCCTTCGCGTGGGCGCGATGCTCGGGCTTTTCGTCCTCCTCCCAGGGCTCCTTTACGCGACACTGGCTTTCAAAGAGGCGAAACTCGCTTTGACGGACTTGCGGGCCTTCAGTCAACTGACGCGCGAGGATATCTCCCGGATGCTCGCTTCTCGGACAGCCGTCTGCACCGAGATCCACGACTCGAGCCCTTATATCGACGTCATGCACAGTCAAATTGGCGACTCGCTGGCTGAATCCGAGGTCGAAGTGCTGAAGGTGATCGAGCAGATAGGCATCCTGAATGCCAAGAGCAATGAGCAGAGGGCGCACATTGCTCAATCCATTCGCAGCAGCAGGGAATTGACCGAAAACACACGTCTCCGCGGCGATAGCAACAAGCAGACGATCGAGGCCATCGAAACCCATCTCACTACGCAGACGGACGAGTTCAGGAAAAATTTCGATCGCATTCGAGGACTAGCCGAAGAGATAGCTGAGTTGAATCCATTCATCCAGGTCATCACTTCCATCGCCCAGCAGACCAGTCTGCTCGCCCTCAATGCTGAGATTGAGGCGGCACATGCTGGAGAGGCCGGTCATGGGTTCGCCGTCGTGGCCAATGAAGTAAGGCAACTGGCTGTCTCATCCACCAAGGCCGGGGCTGACATGGCTGCAAAGATTCGGGTCACGCGCCGGAGAGTGGAAGAAGAGATGGAGTTAGCTCACCTCTCCCTCCAACGACACGAAGCCAACAACGCGATGCAGAAAATGGTGGAGGATCTCTGCCATATGCAGTCGGAATTCGCCAGGAACAGCCAATTGCTTCTTGACGTCATCTCCCAAGTAGATACCAACTACGAAGAAAGCGTGAATCGACTTTCAGAAGCACTCGGACATATCCAGTTCCAGGACGTCATGCGGCAGCGATTGGAGCATGTGCAGGAGGCGCTGATGGAAATGAGCGATCATCTCCACCAACTGTCAGAAAGTCTGGATGACAAAACGTGGGAGGGGCAGTTGGATTCAACCTTCAAGTCCATCCTTGGGGCTCACCTTGGCAGATACAAGATGGCCAGCCAGACGCAAACACACCTCGCCATCGCGGGCGGTTCAATTGATCACGACAACAGCAGACCAGCCATCGAGTTGTTCTGAGGGGTTGCGCGTCCGAAATGTCACTCGGCCTGTTTTGATGAATTTACTGATTCATTGAATTGGCTCATAAGGCCATTCAATTCCAGGACACCCATTTATTTTGCAGCACTGGCTGCCGCGAAAACCTGCTTCGCGCTGGTTGTCCCTTGGACCTTTTCCGTATCCGCAACACTGAACCCAATCCACCCGGAGTTCACACTGTCGATCATTTCTTCATAGGCCCATGTTCCACCCTGGGGCAGCCCCATCTGTTGCAGGGTACCGGCCCAGGCTTCACGCGGAATGGCTTGCGCTTTGACTTCGCGGCCCAGCACCTCGCCCACTGCGGCTGCCAGCTCATCGGAGCTCACCATCGAGCCAAGTTCGATCACGCGCTTTCCTGTCCATTCACTGACAAGGAGTTTGGCTATTTCGGCGCCGATGTCCTCCGTGGCGACCATCGGCAGCTTGCGGTCGGTCGGCGCGTAGAAAATTGGCAGAGTGCCGCCCTGTGCCGCTTGCAGGCCGAACAGATAGTTTTCGAAGAACGAGCCAGCCCGCACGAAAGCCACGGGATAAGGCTCGTTGTTGAGAGCTTGCTCAAACAGATGCGTTGCCGTGATCAACCCCAGACCAGAGGCCTTCTCTGAACCCATCGACGACAGCACAACGAGCTTCGGCGGGGCGGACCTGGCCAAGGCTTCCTTATAACTCGCGATGACAGACTTGGCTTCCCGGAAATCCCGGGACGGAGTTTGAATGGGCGGCATCATCAAATACGCTCCCTCGACTCCAGCGAGCGCCCGCGTCATCGCCGCCGCGTTCTCCCAATCACCCCTGACCAGCTCCACTCCCTGCGCGGCCCATGCGCTGGCCTTGGCTTCGTCGCGCACCAGCGCGCGCAACTGCTTGCCCATGGCGAGAAGCTGTCGTGCCGTTGCGCCGCCTACGTTGCCCGTTATGCCAGTGACCAGAAACATGTTCGATCTCCTCTGCATACTAGGATGCTGGGATTCTCAACGCGCTTCATTTGTCGAGTGGAGGATTGCAGCGGTTCGAGGTTAAAGTCGACTCTTCCCGCGCCCACGGAATAGCGTCTGTGCCGGCTTCGTGGTCGTAATCGTTATTCGGTCGTATAGCGGATTTCCAGGCGGCGGATGCGATAGCAGGAATAGGTGAGCACCACTGCGATCAGCATCAACAAGCCAAGACACGCCGCCCATCCGGACACTGGCTCGGTTTCGACCGTGAGCAGCGCAAAGATGCCTTCCCCCGGTATGTTGACCGGCATCAGGTGGCGCAGATACGAGGCAACGCTGATCTTCTGCAAGACCGACGGCAGCACCGGATTGATCGCTTCCCATCCCAGCACCAGCATGGCGGCGGGGGTGGGGTTCTTGAACATCATGCTCAACAGGAGAAAAACCGCGCCATAGCCAAGGCATGCCAGCGGAATGATGACCAGGTAGGCCTCCGACTGACCCAGACCCGGCCCGTGAAATACATAGTCCCGTCCGGCAGCGCCGAAGGGCCCATACATCAGGGCGATGTTGGCGAGCATCGCGGTTTCAAACAGCAGCAACGCGCTGATGGAGCCGGCAGCGAATTTTGAAAGCAGCAGTATCTCTCGCCTCACCGGCGAAAGCAGGTAAAAATGCAGACTGCGCTCAATCATCTCTCCGCGAATCAATCGCGAGAAGATGCCCAGGCAGCCAAAGAAAATGCCAAGCCGTACGTAGTAGAACTCAACGATGCCGGCCAGCACGTTGGTGTCATCGCTGATCCCCTCGACGAAGTGACGGTCGATCAGCGCATGAAGGAAGATCAGCAGCGTGGGAATGAAGGCCAGAAAGTAGATCCAGCTTGCCTTCCACGAGAAGAGGTTTCTGCGCACTTCAATGAGCGTCAGGCGCGCAGCCTGGCGCCGCCACAAGCCCCAGGGCTGTTGAGCGAAAGAGCGAGAAAACGAGGCGGCGGTATCAGCCATTACGAGGCACTCCCATCTGAGCCGATCAGATACTGGTAGATGGCGTTCGCATCATCATCGGCAGGTGCGACAGCATTGATCTTGATCAGGCCCTCGGCGGCAATGCCGTTAAGCATGGAATAGAACTGGTCAATATCGCCGGTACGCAGAAAGACCCCTTGACCGTCCGCATGCAATCGAGCCTCGACGCAATGATTGATGGAAAACATGCGCGACGCCAGCAGTTCCGGGTGATCGCAGCGGATCAGCACCTGCATCGGCTTGTCGCGGACTTCCTGCCGCACCTGCTGAATGTTGCCCTCGGCAATCAGGTAGCCGCCCGTGATGAGAACGACGCGATCGGAGATGCGGTCCACCTCATCGAGGATGTGACTGGAGATCACCAGGTGCATGCCCTGGCGCCCCAGTTCTTCAAACAGCGTCAGCGATTCCGCCCGCGCCATCGGATCCAGCCCATTCAGAGGCTCATCGAGAATCAACACGCGCGGATGATGGGCAATGGCTTGGGCCAGGCGAATCTTCTGCCGCATGCCCTTGCTGTAGCTGGCGATCGGCCGGCCCGCGGCATCGCCCAGTTGGACGCGGTCGAGCGCCTCCACCGTCAACCGGAAAGCATCCATCTTGTCCATGCCGTGGAGCATGAGGCTGTCGAACACAAATTGCCAGCCGCTCAGCCCGCGCGGAAACGAGTCGAATTGCGTGCAATACCCCACGGCGCGAAAAAACTCCGTGGCATTGCCGGGAAAAAGTCCCAGCACCGAGATCGTTCCGCTCGAGGGTTGAACTAGTCCCGTCATCAGATTCATCAGCGTTGTTTTGCCGGAGCCGTTTGGTCCCACCAGCGTAGTCACGCCGGGAGGAATGCTCAGCGTAACCTTGTTGACACCCAGTACTTCTCCATAGAACTTCGAGACGTTCTCAAATTGAATTCGGTCCGGCGTGGCCGCGTGGTCACTCATCCTCGCACCACCTCGCGAGCGCGGATGCGCGCATTGAGCATGGCGGCAAAGCATATGCACGAAGCCAGCAGCATGGTCAGGATGGCGGGAGTGGGCAGGGCATATTTTTCAGCGAAGATCGATTGTGCGCCCAGCATGCGCTGCCACAGCACCGACATCATCATGGGCAGATTCAGCAGAAATCCCCAACGCGTCCGCAGGATCGCGCTCATGATGGCCCCCACTCCGGCCGGAACAAAGACAGCCGCGAAAATTGCGCCCGTAGCCACCACTCTCCACTTGACCCACGAAGACAACGCCAGGCCGAGAATGCAGAGAACGGTGATCCAGAGAACAGCGCCGGTGAAGAGCCCGACTGCAATCGAAAAGTGGGCCGCGAACCACGGCAGCGGTGAGGAATAAGCCTGGTAGCCGAAGAGCAGAAGGCAGGGAACCCAGGTCACCACCGACAAGAACATGAAGAGCGCCAGGAACTTGCCCAGCACATAGCCAAAGCGCGAAACCGGATGGCTCAGCAGGATAGGCAGGGCATTGTCCGCAAGGTCGAACGAGATGAGTCTCGGCGCAATCCATGCGGTCAGAATGAGAGCCAGCCAGGATTGGAACTCGAGCATCTTGAGGAAGTAGCCGGCATTGATATCCATCGTGCCGGAACTGCCTTTCAATATCAGCGCGCGAGCCAGGGGATTATTCGCCAGGTAGATGCCGATAAGAAAAATCACCAGCGGCAGCAGGGATAAAACAAACAGGCCGACGGTGATTTTGGACGACCACGCTTCCGCGGCGCCATAGCGGGAGAGCACATAGATGCGCATCCAGCGCGGCGTAACCTTGCCGGTGTAGGGCCGATAGTCATGTTTATACACGGACATGCGCTGGCCTCCCTGCTTCGTTCTCCATGGCTCTGAGGAAGATATCTTCGAGCGAATCGCGCCGTTGATTCATGCGGCGGATCTGCACCCCTTGCTCGGAAGCAATGACGTAGAGGTCGCGTGCCTCGATGTGATCGGGCATCACCAGCTTGATGCGGCCGCCCGGAAAGGAAGCGCACTCGCAACCAAGCCCGCGCACACTGACCGAGAAACGTTCCGTCGCGCCCACGGTCTCCAGTTCCATGAAGCTGCGATTCGATCGCCGCTCTTCTTCAATGTTGCAAAGCGCGGCAATGCGGCCATTCTTCAGAATCAACACTTCATCGCAGGTCTCATCGATATCCCGCAACAGGTGAGAAGAAATGAGCAGGTGAACGTTGCCCTGCTTGTGGATGTCCTTGATGAGCTGGATCATGCGCTGCCGCGCCATGGGGTCAAGCCCGTTGGTCGGCTCATCGAGGATCAGCAGCTTCGGTCCGTGTGCCAGCGCCTGCGCCAGCTTGATGAGTTGCTTCATGCCCAGCGAGTAGGTGCTGATCTTGCGGTAGCGCACCTCGCCCAGTCCGACAAAGAAGAGCGCTTCATGCGCGCGCTCCAAAGCTTCTCCCGCGGAAAGGCCGGCAAGCTCCGCCATGTAGCGCACAAAGCGAACGCCGCTCATGTTGCCGATGAATGAATCGTTCTCCGGCATGTAGCCCACGCCTTCGCGAATCTGCGATCGTTGCTGGTACGCATCCATGCCGAAGACGCGCGCCGTGCCTCGC